>Ga0307507_10012683_pt1 | contig 10371 bp, 3 predicted proteins | sample 7_EM_MG_FD_207223 | JGI IMG/M metagenome (GOLD analysis project Ga0307507, IMG submission 207223) | Populus trichocarpa ectomycorrhiza microbial communities from riparian zone in the Pacific Northwest, United States - 7_EM | ecosystem: Host-associated > Plants > Roots > Unclassified | place... | reverse complement strand
GTATAGCTAAAACTTCTTTTTTATTACCCTATCTACTATAGCATTTAATAGGTTCTATATACTAGTCCTATTATTAGATTAAAGTAGTAAGATTATCTTAAATAGACTTTTAGGTAGTAGAGACTCTGTATACATATACTTTAGGAGGCGGTTTATAATAGTATTAATATTAAGCAGATGGATTCTAGTCTTTTTCTATCTACCAATAATATTATCTAGTATAAAGGCTTAGCCATATATAGCTTAAAGAACCTCTAAAAGTGTTGTTTACCTATAAAAATAAGCCGTTAGCTATATATTATATAATAATTAAATTTATGGCTGTTGTCACGGCTAGCTTTCCGTGGGAGCAATCCGATAGATCAAGCAACAATAAGGGGCTATATTATGAATAGACTAAGGTAAGGGCTTAAAGAAAGGGGCGCGGTAGACGACTATGTATATATTCGGTCGTCGGGGCAACGTTAGGGCAATGTTGGGGCAACGTTAATCCGTGACCGACGACGCCTTAATAATAGCTATGTAGACGAACCGTCATATTACCCCCCTTTAAGCTAGGAGGATCGCCCTCAATCCTTATAGTCAGGCTCTCCTTGTCCGTCTTGCCCTTCTGTCCTTCTCTGCTTTATTGTCTTCCTCTAAGGGCTCTAGATCTACGTCCTTGTGATACGCCTCTAGCCATTGCAGCAGCCGTACGGGTGGTCCGGCATTATGGGGTCTCTCGTTGTGGAACGTCTTAATCTTATAGGGGGCGCCGATAAAGCCGTCTACGTTATACCAGGTATTGTCTGGGTTATGGCCTACCCAGTTAACCTTATACTGTAGCCTTCCGTGGTAGGTTCTACTAGTAAGGATTTTATTAATCTTGTACTCCGGCTCGCTATTAATTAGAACTGGCTCCTCTGGCTCCCTGTTTTAGCCCGGTAGGGGGTTATCTGGGTCCTTTCGTAGTTGATCGGCATGGAAGACGTTTGACATCTTCATGTTTAGGGGTAGGTTAATAATGTATAAGTGTCCTTTTATGCCTAGAATCTTATAGGACCCTGCGAGCTGTCTATCTAGCTTAATACTTGGTTGGTTAGTAGCCCAGCCCTTCTTAGTAATATATACTCGATCACCTACTCCGAAGTCTGGTTCGCGACGGTGCCTATTAGCTTGCCTTATCTGTCGCTCTTAGGCCTTTGCTAGGTTGTCTCTTGCCCATTTAACTGCGTCCTAGGTCCTATATATAAAAGCCTAAGCTTCTTGTTGTGTTAGCTTCTTATAAGGTGTTGAGGTTGCTTGTATATGTTCCTCCCAGTTAAAGTAAAGCCTCGGCTTAAATCCTAGCTCTAGCTCGTATAGTGCGAAGCCAGTGGATTTATGCGGTAAGATTGCCTGTATAAAGTCTATATAGGGGAGGAGCTCTGACTAATTGTCCTGGTAGTGGTTAATAAAGGGCCTTAAGCGTTGGTTAATGTACTGGTTTAGTACCTCTGTATTACTATTAGTTTGTGGGTGACCGGATATAGAGAGCTTTTGCTTAATACTGGTTAGTTTACATAGCTCGTCTGTAAAGGCTGAGATAAATTAGGGTCCTTAATTTGATATAGCCGTCTCTAGGAGGCCGTACACGCGCCAGACGTGTTGGTAGTATAGGTTTGCTGCGTTAGCTGCGGTGGCAGTTTTATAGTAGGGTAGTAAGAAGGCTTTCTTGCCTAGTTAATTAACGACTACAAAGACGTTGTTAAAGCCCTTTTTATCCGTTGGGAAGGACTTAAAATCAAAAGAGATATACTGCCAGCAGCGTTCACTGATTGGTAGGGGGTGCAGTAGGCCTAGGATTTTATTTTGAGGTATATGGGTCCTTCTATAGGCCCTGCAGTTTCTTACGTAGGTATCGCAGTCTGAGGGTAGTCCTGGCCAATAGTATTGGTCTGCTATGAGTTTCCTAGTCTTTGTCTTGCCTGGGTAAGCGGTTACCTGGCAAGAGTATACCTCTATAATGAGGTAGGTACGGAGGTAGTTAGTATTAGGGACTATTAGCTTACTAAAGCGGGTTAGTAGCCCTCCTTGGAGTTTCCAGCCCTTCTGGTTTTGCTTAGCTAGCTAACGTAGCCCTACTAGCGACTCGCTAGTTCGATTGGCCTGGAGGACCTAATTAACTAGCTCGTACGGTTCCCATTCGCGATTTGCTGCCACTGGGGGGTCCCTAGAGGTTTCCTCTAGTATAGCAATTATAAGGGCGGGGTTGATTAAGTATATAGTATATATAGCTACGTTCTTCTCTTTCTGCGTCTTTAGGTCCTCTTGCTTTCGTAATAGGGTATCAGCTACTATATTCGCTATGCCTGGCCTATAGGTAATCCGCATGTGGAAATTAGCTAGTAGGTCCGCCTAGTGGGCCTGCCGTGGATTCAGCAGCCTCTTGGTTGTGAAGTACTCAAGGGCTTAATGGTCCGTAATTACTGTAAAGAGTGTACGCTGGAGGCCGATAAGGTGACCTTGCCATTCCTATAGGCCTCTTATTACTACTAGTATTTCTTTGTCGTGGATCTTATACCGCATCTCTTTAGGGGACATTGTCTTTGAGAAGAAGGCTACTGGCTTCCAGGTCCTATTGTCTTGTAGCTGGTTTAGTACCCTAGCTACTACTCTATTACTTACGTCAGTCTCCACGCGGGTATCTTAGAATGGTGAGTAGTGCTTTATTATACCGCCCGATAGCATAAGGGCCTTGACTTGCTTAAAGGCTTTAAGCTCCTCCTCCCCTAGTGGGTGCCACGCTCCCTTCTTTATAAGCTTACTAAGCGGTTGTGTAACTCGGCCGTAATCCTTTAAGAAGGCCCGGTAGAAGTTATAGAATCCTAGGAAGGATTACACCCCTTTTATAAAAGTAGGGGGCTTTTAATCCTTAATTGTAGCTAGCTTGTCGGTGTCTATAGCAATCCCGTTAGTACTAATAATAAAACCTAGGAACTTCGTCTCCGTAATGTTAAACTTGCTCTTCTTAATATCCGCCTATAGGCCTGCCTCTCGAAGCCTTTGTAGGATCTTTTTAACGTGGACTTTGTGCTCTATAGGCTGTACAGAAATCGTCTAGGTAGTTGAAAAGGACGTTATTAATAAATCTCTAGAAGGACGTAGGGCCGTTATATAGTCTAAAGGGTACGACGCGGTACTTATACAATCCGTACCTTGTATAGAAGGTAGTTAACTCCTCTACCTCTTCCTTTAGCTGTATATGGTAGAAAGCCTGTTAAATATCTAGCTTGGTAAAGATTTTAGCTCTTAATAGCCTGGTTAACGTCTCCTTAATTAATGGCAGCGGGTAGCGGTCCTTCTTAGTAATTATATTGAGCTTTTAAAAGTCAACGCAGAATCGCCACCCCCCTCCTGGTTTTTTAGCAAATAGAACTAGAGCTACAAAGGGTGTGTCGCTTAGTATAATAAACCCCTTCTATAGGTGCTTCTGTAGGTAGACCTTGACAAGCTCTAGCTGCTCTAGCGATATATTGTATAGCGGGCTAGGAGCTAGATCGCGGCTGTTGCCTTTAAGAATAATATCGTGGTCTACCCCCTTACGATGCGGTGGTAGTGTATTGGATGTAGCTTTTGAGAAACAGCCAGCGTATTCTTGGTAGGGCTGTAGTAGCTTTTTATAGACAAGCTGGCGAAGTTCTTCCTTATTGTTAGGTAGAGCGTCTTGTGCCTTCTTATCCTCTATTAGTTGGTCTATCTTGTAGAGGCTAGTATATCTAATTATTACGTCTCTATGCTTCGCTCCTTGTAGGAAGTTCCTTGCCTTAAGTAGCACGATGTCTGCTGCTCTAAACTCCCTAGTAGATAAAGGCCTCCTTACTCTTGGCTTTAATAGTAAAGCTGGCCTAGGGTGGAGCTGGTCTTCTATTTTCCTAATTATATCTTAGGTATCGATCTTCTAAGTATACCTATAGTTGTACGGGGTCCGCTTGGCTTGCTTCGGCTTAGCCTATCCCTCCAGCTTAATTTTAGTAGAGGACTTCTTCTCTTAAAGTTTACTGATCGCGACTGTACGTTTAAGGATGCGTTGGGGGTAGACTTGGACTCTTAATCTAGCAGTATATCTCTTTAATCTGTATCTCTTTGGTGATCCTTGTTAATTGGTAGGGGTAGGAGCTCCTTTTTTGGTATAATTACGTCCTGCCTACCATGGTAGTTCTTCTTGGTTCGCTATACCAAGACCTAGTGTTTATAATTGATAAGGGCCCTAGTCTTCTTAAACCACCTATAGCTAATAAGAAGATCATAGCGGCCTATATTGCAGAATAGGAACCATGTAGGGACTTGTTAACCGTCTATAACTAGGTTCGCCTTAAAGAGCTATCTGATTGTATCTATCTGCTAATTATTATGGCCAGATATAGTAACTCCTTGTCCTTTAATCTTGTAGAGCTTTGGTCACAGTTATTGCTTAATAATTGGTAGTAGCTTATAGTGTATAAAGGCCTCTCCGCCTGCACTAGAGTCGAGTAGGCTTACTATATTAAGAGCCACGCCGCCTAGCGCGATTCTGTATAGTATCGTAAGGGCTGCGCCTTCTAAGATCTCCTTTAGCTGTATAAGCGCTGTATTAATTGCTCTGATCTGCTCTAGGTAGGAGACTTCTCCTAAAGCTACTTATTTTCCAACTCTGCTAAGTTAGTGACTATCTTATACTCTTTGCTTTAGTTAATTGCTTTAGCTTCCGTCTTCTTTAGCGCTGTATAGTTATTAGAGTAGTGTCCTTGCTTGCTATAGTTAAAGCAGGTAACTGGCGCTTTTGCGGCTAGTGCTAGAGTTAGAGGCTGCCGGGAAGAGGGGGGACCTTTAGTCTCTTTAGCGCCCCTAGTAGAAGCTCTCTTACTAGCCTAGGCTGCTCTGCGGTTACTTTATTCCTTGCCTGTCTACTTTAGACCTCGGGCGTACTGTTAGGCAGTCTTATAATAGGCCTAGAAGCCACAGTCTTTATCTGCCACCTTGACTTCCATTTGGACGCGTAGGCTGTTATAAAGCTTATTGTGAAGCTCCTCTTTCCACTAATCTTATGGCATCCTTAAGATATTTGCTAGCCGTATAAAGTTAGATTGGAAATTATTAAAGTCTCCTAGGTATAGTATTTTGAGGCTTTTAAGCTTCTGCTAGGCCTTGATACGGCGATCTAGGTCTTTAAAGACGTTCTCTAGGAACTTAAGTACTTCTTTACTAGTAGGGTTGCGTTCCGCATCGCGCTCTGCCTCTAGGTAGGGTAAAAGGTGGTTATAAGCTTTACCTCCTATACGTGTTTTAATATACGCTACTTTTACATCCTCTTCCTAATCTAGGTTGTCTTAATAGAACCAATCTACATTAGATTAAAGCTTGTTTTATATATAGCCGCTCTAGGCATAATAGGTAGGCTCTTTCCCATCTATTAGCGTAGGTGGGTCTAGAAACTTTACCGTACGTCCTAAGCCCATAACACTGCTTGTCTAAGAGAGTGGTGTCCCTTCTTGTATTGTCTGTAATAGTATGCTTCCTTACTCGCTGTCTTCCCAATTTGGGGCTTATATAGTGACCTTGCGGCCCATCCTTAATATCTTCTAATTGGCCTTACGGAGCTCGTCTGTCCTATTGTCTAAGTGCTCCTTAAGCTCCGCTATCTTTGCCTCGGCCTCCTCTTTCCTATTAAGGGCCTTGTGCGCGTGGTTGTTTGCGAGACGCTATAGCATAGCGATCTGCTGTTCTATTGCCTTTCTTTGTATTCCCTAGAGCTTCAGCTCTTCTACGAGTTCGGTTATAGGGATCGCGGCTAGGCTTTGGGTGGTCGCGGCTGTGTACTCTCTCTTTATCTCTATTTCAAAGTATATAGGGTTCTCGTCGTCTTCCAATTGCGCTATAAGACGGTCCCATTTGCTTTTTATATCGTCCGCAAGCTCCGTCTCGCCGTAGTACGGTTAGAGCTCCGGCGGCTCAAGTGACGCGTCTACGGGTTCCTTACGTGCTGCCAGTGTTGGGTCGGTAGCTATCTCTAGCGCGCTAGGCCTTGACGCGCTCCTTTTTGCTATAGTGTCTCTTTTGCTTTCTTAGGCAACTCTTGCTACTAAGATTGTAATTAGGGTAATCCTTTTAATCTAATTGCTGCAGTCTCTTTTTTTAGCTGCTTAATCCGCTGTCGTAATTGCCTGCCTTAAGCAGGGCTTAGAGGGTTAATTGGTCTGTAGTTATAGTGGTAGAATAGCTCTCTGTCTGGCTATGCGTTTAACCATTGGACCTAGTATTGTGTCGCCTCTATAGGCCAGTTAAGGATAACCTTAGTCTAATGTCATGGCTAGCTTTCCGTGGGAGCAATCCGATAGATTAAGCAACAATAAGGGGCTATATTATAAATAGACTAAGGTAAGGGCTCAAAGAAAGGGGCGCGGTAGACGACTATGTACATGTTCGGTCGTCGGGGCAACGTTAGGGCAACGTTGGGGCAACGTTAATCCGTGACCGACGACGCCTTGATAATAGCTATGTAGACGAACCGTCACAGCTGTAATACTTTCCTAGTAGTAAAAATATTAAAATATTAAAAGACTAAAGTCTATATATACTATAGAGAGGAAATATAGCTATAAAAAAAATATTTATATAATATTAGTTAAGGACTTTTATATTTAAATAAAAGTTATAGCTATTATAGGTTAAAATCCTTTATTTTCTATTTAAGCTAGCTTTATATTTAATATAGTGGGTAAAAATTATAAAAAACTATTTATAATCAATTTTATTATTAGTTTACTTATATTTTAAAATAATAAAAAGAGTAGGCTACTGTTTAGGTTCATTATTTTAAAACCAATTTCGCTAAATATTATTGCTTTTATATAGTTCTTTTTAACATTAATTTTAGTAATATTCTTAATGAAATATTTAACTATTAGTAGTATAGGAGGAATCCTTTGATTTAGAAATAGATTTATATAATTTATAAAGCTTTAAGCCTATTTGTTGGTTATATAGCTTTAAGATTTATAATACTCTTTTATTAACGCCTAAATATTACGCTAGTGTTTTAACAACTTTAATTGCTTAACGCCGAGTCTTTAGGCTATCTTAGATATATTATAATGTTTTTAAAGATATAGATTAGCCAAAACATTTTATAGCGCTAAAAAATCACCTATTTTGGTGGAGTAATTAATTGTTAAAATTGGTGATATTTTGGTATTGGTGTGTGCGAGTGGGCGGGCCGTGCGGCTAAGCGGGCCAATCCTTACTATGGTTTGCGAAAGTGCTGCGAAAATCAAATTAAGCGAGCCCCGCCCACACAGCATCGAATTTGGGTGATCTTACCATACAAATCGAATGCCTACCACGCATACCACGCCTGAAACGCTTATATCTGCCTTCTATGTCTAAGAGACTTCCTAAATGGCAGCTCCATTAAATTCTGGTAGCTTTCCTATTTGATTGGACGGTTAAATGTATTGCGGCAGCTACAAAGTTATACCTCTCAACTATATACCGTATCCAGCTCAATTTGGACCTCTATGGGGAGCCATACCCCCCCTCTAATCTTAAGATCGGGCAACTAAGTAATATACCAAAGGAATATAAGCAAGTTCGTGATATATAACATCATGGTATTGGGTATACTAACCGTATACGCAGGCGCTTCTTGCCTACTTAGAAGATCGCCCTACTACCTACCTTAATAAAATGGCCTGGTTCCTATAGGACGATTGCAATATTATAGTATTAATATTGCCAATATGGCGGGCCCTTAGACGTAATAAGTGGAGCAGAAAGGTTGTATAAAGAAGAGCATAGGAGCGCTTAGAAGATCTTTATGCTGCCTAAAAGGGACGCTAATATATATAGGACGTTAATCGCCTTATATTTATTAACAAGTCGGGCGCTAATAAGAGGACTAGTTATAGGAAGTTTAGTTAAAGTCCTATAAACCTTCCCGCAATTAATATAGTATTAATTAAGCGCTTAGAGCGTTGGAGTATTCTTCCTATATATACAATTAACGGCTTCTTCCCTGGAACTCTTATATGGCAAGGCTTAATTACTTCTAAAATATTTAATGCCTGGATTAAGTCTTCTGTTCTACCGTATTATATACCTAGCTATATAATCTTAGTGTTAGATAAGAAAGTTATTGCATATATATTATAACTATATAATCTAACTAAAAGATATAGAAGTTTATAGAGCTTTACTCCGCCGCCTAAATATCCATTAAATATCTTCCTCCTTATTGCCTAGAGTTTAACCCAATTAAGCTTTCCTTTTATAATCTTAAGGCGTGGATTTAACTAAACGCTTACTTAATTAAGGATTATAAGAGCTTTAGTACGTTGCTATAATTTAGAATACAGTATATAGGAATCTGTCGCTCGGCTTAAGAACACTTTTAACGGGCTGGCTACCTAGTAGAAAACTAGTAAGGAGCGCGATCTTCTAAATTTAGGTAGCACCCTTATAGAAATTAATAACTTACTATCCCTTTTGATTTGCTTAAAAGGTCTTAAGCTTACGCCTTAATTAAAGAAGGAGTCCTGCTATAAGGCCTAACATATCTACCTATATCTATTTAGATATTCCTATATGAAGCGCCTCTAAGTTATAGAAGTTATTAATAAGTATATTAAGAACAGCCTCAAGCTTTGTTATAAGCTTTAAAGTTGCCTAATTAGGTCATCTTCTTACCCAGTTAAAGAATTCGCGAAGTCTCTCCTTAAAATCTAAGTTGCTATTAATTAGGCTAGTTAGCGGCGCTGCCAGTGTTGCCTATATAGTAGCTATCGGCGTCAGAGTTGTTGGAGGCTGTTAAGCTGCTTATATAGGTACCTAAAATGGATTCTGTTATACTTCGACGGTTATATAGTAGGCGGGTAGTAGCCCTTAGGGGGGGTAGTTAAACTAACTATAAGGAGGATAGTAGCTAAAATTATTAGCTCTAGATTAAAAATTGCCTCCTAGCCCATGCGCCCGCTACCCCCCCCCCTCTACTACTACCACTACTGCTACCTCCTGCAGCTCTAGTCTTAGCTAAAAGGCGCACGGCAATCACAGTAGGAGGTTCCTCCTTAGTAACCTTACCTTTCTTAATTTGCTTGCCCCAGGCCTTTATTGCAAAGTAATTAACTAGGTAGTAAAAATAAGGTAGCTCTGCGTTCCTATTTACCTAATAGGTGCCTCTATTATTTAAATAGATCTTTAATTAGCAGGGCCACTAAAAGGCTACTAAGGGAGCTAGATTTCCTAAGAGAACTTCTACTAGAATATTCTTAGGCAGAGCAAGTCGTTGGGTAATAGTAGCACTAATATTACCCTTCTTCTTAGGTATACCGGATATAGCTCCGGCCTTAAGAATATTTAATAGAAGCGTACTTGCTAGCAAGACTTTCTAGAGCAACTCAACACCAAGGAAGTAGGGAGAGGCGTATACTAAAGTAGTTTCCGGTATAGGCTTCTTAATTAGAGTAACTACTACCTCTATATATAATCCCTTCCTGCCATCTACATGCCACGTTTTTATAATCTTATTAAGATTATAGACGTGTTTGATAGTGTAGATATCTTACAATACTATATCGCAAGCTACCATGCGATTATAGGAAGCTGTTGCCCTAATAGAGTACTTATCCTAAAAAGATCTATCTGCCTAATTAGCTTTAACCTTATTAATCTAGGAGTTAACCTTCCTAAGAAACTCTCCACTAATAATACGTTATATAGAAGTAGAAGCAATATCTACCTCTCCTACGCGAGCTTTCCAAATTGCTATATAGTAGAGAAATGCTACCTCAGGCTCCAAGGGAGGTGGCGAGCTTAAATCTACCGTAATAGCTTCCTCGGGTGTGTCCTTTTGTTTTAGTAGAGGCTTTAAAGGCTTCGCTGATTTGGTAGGCTTCTTCTTAAGGGTTGACTTTGGATTTAAACTCTTCTAGCTCGAACGCCTGGTAGGCTTCTGAGTACGCCGAGTCAACTTGGAGGCCTTGGTAGCTCTAGCAGCTTATGCGATTTTAACAGCTTCAAGAGCTTCAGTAGCTCCTCAACTTGGTCGAACAACACGCCCACTTGCTGTTCTAAACCCTACTTCCTCATCTGGTGGCTCTTGAGTTGACTGCTGAATATCTGGACCAACTAGGCCTGCGTCGTCGTTGTCGTCGTCGCCGTCTTCGTCCTGACCCAAATCTATATCCAACTCTTGGGCCTCCTCCTCACCCTCCTCCCCCTCGTCGTCGTCGTCATCGTCGTCGTCGTCGTCGTCGTCGTCGTCGTCGTCGTCGTCCTCACCGGAACTAAGCGGTAGGGGTGGGCAGCGAGCTAGAACAGTACGAAGGCCTACATGCACAGGGACAACAGCATTCCGCTTGGTTGATTGAAGAGGCT
>Ga0307507_10012682_pt1 | contig 10371 bp, 9 predicted proteins | sample 7_EM_MG_FD_207223 | JGI IMG/M metagenome (GOLD analysis project Ga0307507, IMG submission 207223) | Populus trichocarpa ectomycorrhiza microbial communities from riparian zone in the Pacific Northwest, United States - 7_EM | ecosystem: Host-associated > Plants > Roots > Unclassified | place... | reverse complement strand
GATAATGATAAAAGAATACACAAAAAAAACATGAGTTCATATGTAGTTTTAGTATTGTTACTACCAAAAAAAGGATGAAACTTAAAGGATGTGTGTTGATTGTCAAGTTATCAACAATATTACGGTAAAGTATAGGCACTCAATTCGTAAACTTAATGATATGTTAGATGAATTGCTTGAGTCTTGTAATTTTTTTTAGATTGATTTGAAAATTGGATATCATCAACTAAGAATGAAAGAAGGAGATGAATAAAAAATTGTCTTTAAAACTAAATATGGTTTGTTTGAGTGGTTAGTTATACTTTTTAAACTTACTAATGCACCTGATACTTTCATGAGATTAATGGACCATGTTTTGCGCAATTTTAGAGGTAAGTGTTTTATGGTTTACTTTGATGATATTTTAACTTATAATAAGAATTTAGACGAGCATGTTAAACATTTAAGGAATTGATTGGTTATTTTACGAAAACAATGTTTATATGCTAATATGAGAAGGTGTGACTTTTGCATGGAAAAGATTGTAATTCTTAAATATGTTGTTAGTGCAAAAGGTATTGAGATGAATAAAGAAAAGGTTAGGGTTATCTAAGAATGGTCTTCACCTAAGTCAATCATTGAGACAACAAGTTTTCACAGTTTGGCTAATTTTTAAAGGAGATTTGTTAAGGGTTTTAGTACTCAAGCCGCATCTTTAACTGAGATAGTTCACCTCAATGAGGTACCTAAGAGCATCATGTTTGAATATGATAAATTTTTAAGCTATTTCTGGAAGGTTTTGTTCGGGAAATTAGGAACAAAATTGTTATTTTTTACTACTTGTCATCCACAAATAGATGGTCAAACTGAAGTAGTTAATAAGACTTTAACTATCATTCAAAAGAATTTAAAAAATTAGGAAGATTGTCAATCATTTATTGAATTTGTTTATAATAGAAGTTAGGTCATTCTCACAGCTTTCTTAAATTGGAAACCTGATCTAGATAGTCAGGGCTAATTGAGTTATTGTGTGTACAAGCATCTTTTTCCTTTGCACCATTGAAATGAGTATTCTACTACTGATTATTCTCATTTTGAAATTGTTTGACTTTAATCCTTTGGATTTCTTTTCTTTATCTATAGATGAAAAGGTTAGTCTTGATGACAATAGAAAAACACAAGTAGTAAAGGCTTTCCATGAGAATGTCAGGAGACAAATACAAAAAGAAAAAGAAAAAGAATAAACAATATGAATTCAAAGCTAATAAAAGGAGAAAGAAAGTTATTTTTTTTAACCAGATGATTGAATTTGAGTGCATATGAAAATAAAAAGGTTTTCTAAACAAAAAAGATCTAAGTTGATACCGAAAAGAGATGGACCATTCCAAATTCTTGAAGATTTAATGATAATACTTATAAAATGAATCTACTAGATGAGTATGGTGTTAATGCTACTTTTAATGCCTTTTTTTTATTGCTTTGTTTGGTATAAGTGATGATTCGAGGTCGAATCTTTTTTAGGAAAGAAGGGATGGTACGATCCAAACTACACCAAAGGATCTATAAGAAGTTCAAGTTGGGCCAATTATAATCAAAGATACATTCAATGAGCCTATTTAGAGTATCTAGACTAAGGTGAATTTCAAGGAGGCTACAACTTCAATAAGTGATGATCAGACCTTATTCAAATTAATTCATGCACAAGAGGGGCCTAATCCATCTATTTCATGAGCTGACTAATTTTGGCAGTTAGAGGCTTATTTTTTCTAATACACGGTCTTACTCTAACTAGTATAATTTTCGATCAGATTGTTGGAACAGGCTAAAATTTCATCAGAGGTTTCCAAAGGTCTTATTCTATATTGGACTAAAATTTACATCGGGAAGGCCTTGCGATAAGGTATAGAAGCTACTGCATAGGAATTGTATTAGTTTCCTAGTTGATTTAGGATTCTTTTTTCTATTTTATTTAAACTCTTATTATTTTTATAGTATTGTTTAAGACGCTTTTACATATTATAAATAGGGTTATTTAACTTGTATTTGTGCTTATTTTGTTTTTACATAGTTTGATTTCAATAATTATAATTGTGTGTGTGGCATTTTGCTCATACTTTTTTGGTTTTTCATTAAACTACTCTGACTTATCAAAGAATTGACTAAGGTTCATGATGTCTTTTATACTTCTCATTTGCGTCTCTTTATAGGCATTAAGTGAGGGTTCAATTATTTATAGTCTTTATATCTTGGTATAAGTTATCGTTATGTAAAGCTCAATTTCAACCCTGATTTTAGTTTTCTTAGAAATAATTAATTTGACAGTGGATTTCTAGATGTATATATCCACAAAGATTGCATCAAAAACCTTATTTAAAAACAACTATCTTATCCACAACCTCTTTTTCACTGAAATCCGGTATCACAACAACCGCCACCTTTCTTTTCTCCACATCACCACCATAAATAACCCCACCTCTTTTTATAACTTGATTTAAACGAACCAACAAACCAATTCACACTAGTTCTCTAATAGTTAGTCAAGTTGTTCATTTTTATACTCTTTCTCTAGCTAAACAAACCAACACCATGACCATAAATCTTCTCCCCATTATCATAACCCAATTTGTTTACCTTATTTTCAAAATGTTTTTTAAAAAATCCAAAAATAGTGAAAAAAAACAACATAAGAATAAAAAATGCCTTTTTTGATGCATTTGCGTCATTTTTGTCATCTTCAATGTCTTTTCAAAAGAATCCAAAAATTAAAAAAATTATTTTCAATGTGTTAAACTATTAACACACTCATTTCAAAATCATTGATTAATTGTTTTTCATCAAATTAACATTGACATTGCCTTTCTAAAAAAAATCAAAATACAAAAGGTTAAAAAAATTAAAAAATAGGACAAAGGGATCAAAGCGCAAAGCAAGAAAATGGAGGGACCAAGATAAAACCAAGTTACTTGGTCACCAAATTGCTTGGGGACCAAGCAATTAGGAGGAAGAGATAAAATTACTTTCCCTATAAATAGTATAAAAAAATATCAAAAGAAGGAAGGAGCGTGAAAAACAAACCTAGAGAGGAACCATTAAAAAACTATATAAAAAAAAATAGAGAACTCTATCTCACACACACCTAAAAAAAACCTTGTACTTTTTTTTACAAGCCATCACCCTCACATAAAAAAAAAAAAGACCTCACATAAGACACAAAGCAATCTCTCCCTCGTGCTCTCTCTTCATGTCAAAATCAAACACACAAAAAAATCAAAAATCTTTATTTTCTCTCTTTCCTTAATTCATAGGCTGAATAAATAAATGGGCTAGCAAAAAATAATCTTTATGGTCCAAAGAATTATTTTATAACAAACCCAAAATAAAGTTCATAATAGGTTAGGAAAAAAATCTCAAACCAAAGGCCAGAATAGGTTAGCAAAAAGAAAATTCAAGCTCCGAAGCCCAATGTCTGATCTTTTAACCATGTTGAGCAAAGCCAAGTCAAGCGAGAGGGATAAATAAATGAGTTGGCAAAATAACTCTATATATACCAAAAAAATATTTTATAACAAACCTAAACTCAAGTCCAAAATAAGTTGCAAAAAGGAAACCTTAGCCCCGAGGCCTGAGCTTGTGACTATGCTTAAGCCAAAATATACTTTTTTGTAGGCTCAATTATAACTCTTCAAGTTTCCACTGTATAAATTATAGAACAAATATTGTATTTTTCTAATATGAGATAAAGGGTTTTAAATCTCACCTAAACATATTTTTGGAGATTAATTTCTTATTCATCCATATTTTATTTTTATCATGTTAATATTCCATGTTAAAAAAATTATCATTAGAGGATAATTTACCATGAATTTTTAACCCTAAAAGTAAGTGGACTCCACTTTTAATTTGACATCAAATAATCTCATTAACCATATTTTAAAAATAAATTCTTAAAAATTTCCCACATGAAAAGAAATTTTCTTACTAGTATATAAAAACTCAAAGATTTATATAGGGATAATTATTTGGTGCATCACTACATCAAGGTAGGTAGTTTTTAGTTTTGAGCCATTCTTGGTAAAATACTATTGGATTTTCTCGGTTAAATAATGAATATGATGTCTTAAATTATTCAGCCTTTTATGTAAATCAAGATAATAGTACTTACATGGTTCTTTATCTAGAGATTTTCTTTGATTCTTTATGTTATGTTCATTTTGGCTCTGAATAACTTACAAATTCATGAGTATTTTAAAGAATTTAAACTTTTATAAACTCTAAGAAGACAATCATATTTTTCACTTATATAGGTGATCTTTCATTAATTATATTCTACTATACTCCATTTAGTATACAAAGATATGAAAATCACTAAGAGCATAACTCACTATTTATCATACTGCAACTAACATCTTTTTCATCATAGGAATAAGTATAAAATAATAATTTTTTAGTGTTATTGAGAATATTAATAACCTAATTTTCCCTTTGAACCTAGATCTTAAGATCTCTAATCAATTAGGCAAGGTTACCATCATTATATCATTTCATCTTTAAAGGCTTTAAACCTATCTATCTTGAGAAATTATGCACGAGCTCTCTTAACAAACTTTTAATTAATGGATCTGTAATATTTTCATTTGACTTTACATAATCAATAAAAATTATTCCATTCGAGAGTAAGTGTTTAAGAACATTATACCTATGATGTATTTGTCTAGACTTATCATTATACATACTACCTTGATGAATATGAAATATCCTCTAAGATATTCCAAAGTCACTCGGTTTTATCTCCGGCTTTATCACGAGCAATAAATTATTATTTTATTGTGGATCTTATGATACACATTTTCTTAAAATATTTTCATTATACAACTACTCAATTGAGAGTGAAGACATATCCACTAATGAATTTGAAATCCTTAATATTGGATATTCAATTCTTATCACTATACTCTTTTAATATCATTGGGTATCCAGTATAGTATCGCACATAGTCTAAGATTTATCTTAAATATTTGAGTATCATATTTATTGTTTTTTAATGATTAATATTTGGATTAATGATAAAACAACTTAGTTTACTAATTAAGTATGTCATATTTAGTCTTTTACAGTTCATAACATACATCAAGCTTCCAATTATCACAGAATATTCTAGCTAGTTTATTCTCTTAACTTATTTTTAGACAGATGTACAACTATGTCCATTAGTATTTTGACAGTGCTATTGCTACCTTTAGAACATTTATCGAGAATTTTCTCAACATAATGAGATTGGAACAATACTTAACCATCAAATATCCTAGTAATTTTTACTCATAATATGACATCTACAACACACCAAAATTTTTTTTATGTCAAACTTATTAGTTACATTTTCATAATAGACATGATCATATGATCATTGTTATCTAAAATTAGCATATCATCCATACAAAGAAATATAATGACATAAACTTTATCTTTGTTTTTTATATAAATATGTTTATCAACTTTGTTGATTTTAAACTCATTTGAAAACATAACTTTATTAAATTTTTCATACCATGGTTTATGTGCTTGTTGCAAATTATATAATGACTTGACAAACTTATAGATTTTTTTGTTTTATCCTTTAACAACAAACCTCTCAAGTTTTCCATATAAACCTTTTTGTCAAGGTCACCAACTAAGAAAAAAAAATTATATTCATTTGATGTATTTCAAGTTCGTCAATAGTTAAGATGGCTATTAATATTCATATGAAATTTATTTTTAACACTTCTTAATATGGATTCTTTAACAAGAAGTTTTTTTTTTTAATATTTGTCATTAGTTCCATCAACTTTCATCTTTCTTTTTAAGATCCAATTATATCCTAATGGTTTACATCCAGGTTAAAGACTTACTAGTTCTCATGAATGATTATTCATAGTGGATTTGATTTTAATATTGACTACCTTTTTCCAATAGAAAGCTTCATGATAAGACACTATCATAGAGTAGGTTCAAGATTTATTTTATAACAAGTATGTTAGAAAATTAAGACCAAGTCTTTTGGTTGTTTTTTCCATTTACTTATTATAGTCTTAACTTGAATTCAACATCTTCCGTTAATGATGACTACTTGAGATAAAATTAATCGGTCTCTTAAGTAAACAATTTTCTTGTGCTTTATTAAATGGAAAAACATCTTTAAACAATGTAGCATTCCTTGATTTTATTATAGTATTAAAATAAATGTTTTTAATATTTGATTTATATACAAGAAATTAATATACACTATGCGTTACTTTTATAAGCATATATGATAAAAACACAATTCACAGTCTTAGATTCTATCTTGATAGTTTTAGGATTAGACACCGTCACTTTTACAAAACACCCCTACATTTTAAGATATTTATATAAAGATCTTCTACTTTTCTATAATTCTTATGGTGTATTTTCTAAATTTTATAGGATATTTTATTAAGAATATAATTGTCAATTAGAATTGTTTTCCCCTACAAGTTCCAAGGTGTTCTCAAACTTATCAATATAAAATTCATCATTTCTTTTAGTATTTAGTTTTTATATTTTACAATGTTATATTTTACAAGAGAATTTTGTATGTTTTCAACGTGGAACATGAGATTTTGAGTTTTTTTTAAAAAAAAATCAGTCATGATTCTTTAAGATTAATTTTTCATTCACTTACAATTTATTTTAATAATATTAATATTTCATGTTAAACAACTTTTGTTGAATAATTATTTCCAATAAAATTTTAAACCATACTTTTAATTTTACCTTAAATATTCCCATTAATTATATTTTTAAAAATAAATTAATGAGTGATAATAATACTTATAGCTACTCACGTAGAATTATGAAATGTTTGTTCGGCTATGGTGGTTGGGCTTAAGCCCTTGTCTTTGTATATTGTGTTAAGCATGACCGGGAGCCACAACAGGCTGGAAAAAAGAGTTTTTACAACTTAGAATATGATGTATTTGGGTTTTTAGGGGTGTATGAAAATATAATAGTGATTATTTTTAAAATATTTTTTATTTAGAAATATATTAAAATAAATTATTTATTTATTTTAAAAAAAATATTTTTGATATCAGCATATTGAAATGATCCAAAAACATTAAAAAAAAATTTTAAACAGAACAAAATCAATTTTTTAGAAACACTGTTTAGAACACAATTCATCCTAGAAATAAAAACAAGAAGTGGCTCCTTTTTTTTCTCCATGAAAAAAAAAATGATTAGTTAAACATTCATAATTTTCCTCTATTTTACTTGAAGCATTAAGTTAAATTTATTTTATTTTTTAATTGAATTACATTAAAAAAAATTCTATTTATTTTTTTATAACAAAAAAAAGTGAAGTAACCATTACTTAAGTCAATTTGGATTGCTTAAAAGGACGAGGATGTTGATGCTATAATGACTTCAAGTCTTTGGTTACTTCTTTTTTTCTTTTTTATCCTTCGTAAAGTAAGTAAATTGTTTTTGTTCACGTAATTCAATTACAAAAGAAAATTAAAATTGACCAAGGATATGAGTGCTTAAGGTCGTAGAAGTAAAAACATAAATTTTAATTTAGGTAAAATGGTAAGCAAGTCGAATCAATTAACCAATCCATGGACCATGGGAACAAGAAAAAGGAAAGATTTGTGGTTATGAAAGTTAAATTATTATGATATTTTATGGAAGACAGAAGAACAGAAGAAGAACCCATCAATCCAAAGATAAAGAGGTATATTCTATGCTCATTCCTTTATGTTCAATTTGTTTAGTGGACTAGTAACATTTTATGATGTCATTTGACATTGGGTATCATGGTGAATTTTTCTTTGCGATGAACAATATACCCTACTTTGAGAGGTGAAAAAAAATCTTGCATTCTGTTGCAAAGAATATATATCATTAATTATCAACATTGTTTTTTTAGATCCCATTAATCTTTTTTCTACTAAAGTTACTTTCACCGAAAATAAAAAGAAGAAAAAGAAGAAAGAAAGTCTAGCATGACAATGTTAGGACAAACATTTACGCATATAGATAGTGTTGGCCTGATATCGCGGTGAACTAAACAAAAAAAAATGGAAAGAAAAGTTGTCATATAATATTATAGTCATTAGAACCCTAACTACTCTTTAGAATTTTAAAATAAGATACTCATTATGCGAAAAAGATATATTGTCATTCTAAAGCATCCTACCTGAAGTAGATTGTTTTGATACTTGTCCTTTATTTTTAATGGTCTATTATGTCTAATTTACCAGTAGTCTATCTACATGGGTTTACTGCGATAAGTTAAACCAGGATAGCTTTTATGTTTATCCATTCTAAAGTCCCAGTTGTTTTTCCCATTCCTAATTTGTTAGGGAATTGATATTTTTATGCCCATTTACTCACTCTTGATCATGACATAAGAATATTAATAGTTTATCAAGCTATGTCAATAAATAATTGGGTAGGTTTTTATTGGATTCATTAAGACCCAAATCCTAGAAGGAGGTGTTTCTAAACACTTTGTTTATGCAGCAATGATATATGGATAACAACCTTTATTTTATTTATCATGTAACACCAGGGTCAACATTCACAAATTTTGCTAAATGAGGATTTGTATTCTAGTTCCAAAATATCTAAGCATTAATCATTTTGGGTTAATCTATATATTAGATAGTGGGAGACATTCAAAACTTCCTAAAAAATTAAGACTCTTGATGTCAATCAATAAATATTAGATTGAATAGGGAAATCTTGCATGCTCTTGAGGAAGAATAAAAAAAACAGCTTTTGTTTTACTCACAAAGAAACATAGAATTGCAAGTTATGTCTTTACGTTCTTCCCAAAGGTCCAATGCATGACCAGCATCTAAAAGAAAAGACTTCACAGCACAACAGCCTCCCATTAGTGCCTACATCGTTTATTTGTCTACTTCCTTCTCCAAAATAGCCCACAAGACAACCAATAACTAAATGAAACGAAAGAAACATAAGGTTCTATTTTTGTCAACACACCAACCTCAGAAAGTTGTCCATGAAAGAACAACAAGCAAGTAGAGCGAAAGAACTAAAGAAGCACAAGACACATTCATTGTTTTTCTCAACCTTGTCATTTCCTCCCTCTCTCTAATCTCTTAAGGGAACAAAAACATTTCAACGCATAGGAGAGGATAAAATAAAGGCATAAAAACTCATGAAACAAAACAATGGCATGTAAAGGAAACGAAACTAACAGATAGAGGCTGAAAGTATCTCAAAAGTTAAATTGAGGTTTTTCCAACACAAGAAAAGAATAAATAAAAGGTCTAGCCCTACACATTTAAAGCATCAACAACACCCAAATAATTGTCACATCAAGATGAGGGAAAAGACACGAGCCATACTTGCAAACTCTAAAAGGTGTAGCTCAACTGGTTAGGATCTGAGTTTACTTTTCAAGGATTATTAGTTCGAGTATCATAAACCTTGAAGCTACTGGAAGCTTACATGGTTGTTAACTTTAGGATCTCAAGAGATTAGTCAAGGTGCATGTAAGCTTATCCGAACACCCATAGTTCAAAATAAAATAAAATGGTAGTGATTGTTTTGTGTCTCTTCTCCCTAAGAACACCACTAAATCTCTCTTTTCTTTTGAAGTCGATGTCTTAAAGAAGCAGGTTCCTTTATGACAACTCCTTATATGATTTGAGTCTCTTGAAAGGACTGTGATGCACCTTTAAAAACCTTTATTCTTTCCTCCACTGATCTTTTCTCTCAGGTTTTGTTACTCTTTGTTGCCTTTCCCTTTCTTTTTCTCTCTATTGTCACTCTCCTCTCTCTTTTTTTCTCTACTGTCACTCTCCTCTTTCTTTCTTTTATTTTTTTCTCTTATTCTTGATGTTCCTTCTTTCTATCTTTTTTTTTAAGCCCCCTTAACGTGGGTATTGAAAGCCTCTTTTATAGGCAAAGATCGGAGAATGGTGGCCTCTTTTCACAACCATTCCTCGCAGCTCACGCTCCTCCCTTGTCCATCTTGCAAGCTGGCCAAAGGTACATGTACAAGCTGCTCACAATTTTAACTGATTTGGGTAGTGTTTTTTACTGTGTTTTGCAGGTTTTTAGGAGTTAAGAACAAGTGCGAAAGGGGTTGTAATTAAGGTATGAAGATAGGGATATAAGGTGGGCATGGTGGTTATCTTTAATGAGGAGCAAAAGGGGTGGTTCATAGGGGAACTTAAGCCATATCTTATCAGCGAAGAACCTCACATTAGAGAAGAAGAACTTGGACGACGTGTCATCCCTCTCCTTGCTAAACAGCTAAATGACGTGTCATCTCCATCTTCAATTAGGGATTCTAATTAAAGCAAACATTGTCGTTTTCCTTTTCAATTTGGTTTTTCTGATTAAACCGACGACGTCGTTTTG
>Ga0307507_10012681_pt1 | contig 10372 bp, 8 predicted proteins | sample 7_EM_MG_FD_207223 | JGI IMG/M metagenome (GOLD analysis project Ga0307507, IMG submission 207223) | Populus trichocarpa ectomycorrhiza microbial communities from riparian zone in the Pacific Northwest, United States - 7_EM | ecosystem: Host-associated > Plants > Roots > Unclassified | place... | reverse complement strand
TGGAAGGGAAGCTTCCGGATAAGCAGTTCAGTGGACTTCTGGTAACGCCTGATTTCACGGAGAGCGACGGTTCCAGGGCGGAACCTGTGGGGCTTCTTGACACCTCCAGTGGCAGTCTGTAATGTAGTGAGTCATAATTAGTGTATGTTACAAAGACAACGGGCAACGACGGCAGCGCTATCGCCACCGCCACCGACGACGACGAGCACGGTGACAATGACACCTACCTGTGCGGTCTTCCTAGCGGCCTTGGTTGCGAGTTGCTTGCGTGGGGCTTTGCCTGTGAAACAAGAGGTTATGATAAGTCAATGGTCAAAAACGGAAAATGAGACACCGACCTCCGGTAGACTTGCGGGCTGTTTGCTGTCAGCGCCAACGACGATGAGAAAGAGAAGAATAACAGTGAGCAAGGTGGACGTCGAGAGAGACAACGAGGGAGCGGTCTTACCTTGGTGCGGGCCATTGATGAGCTTGATTCAAAATTCGAGTGGTTGTTGTGGTGGTGAGAGAGAGGAAGAGGAGGAGGAGGAAAGGAAGAAAGACGATTTTCAAAGAGCCCTTCACAATGAGCCACAAATTCTCACGCCGCACGAGCCACCTGAGCCTCAAGTGATTCCGAATCTGAGCGATTTGGCCTCGGAAGATTGCTCCAGTTTTTCTTTCTTTATTTACCGCCTTCCTGTGCTCCATTTCTCCTGATTCTTCCGCGGATATGGTGGGAATTCATGTAAAGACGCTCTAGAGGTGGAATGGAGCTGGAATAGCGGCTGGAAAGTGGTGAAAAAGCGCCAAGTCGAAGGGGTGGTATTTGGGAGATGATTTGGTGTTGTCGTGGCTTCCGGCAAATGCCGAGTGGCTTTCTCAGCCATTACCAACTCACTTCTCCCAGAGCAGAAAGTGAGTCGATCCAAGTCTTCCTACTAAAGTAGAATGGCTGGGATGCTTTTGTCCTCGCTATGTGAGCCTGTGTCCTAAATACTTTATCCCCCCGCGAATACCATTTCACTAAATCATTACGCTTCAGCCACAGCGTATGCTCTGAACCCATTATCAATTCATTCAAATCCATACTCAGGGGTGATTTGTAGGCCCTCTTCATTTATGGGGCTCTTTTCTGCCACATCTCGCGACTTCCACACTGGGCGGCCTCGCAACGCCTATAACCGCAGTGGACCACCGTCCGTCCTACTCCGAGATTCAAATCCCCTACGAACACAGAATTTGGCATAGTCCGAGGGTAACGGGTGCCCACTGTCACCACGTCTGAAACCTGGTTACAGCGCTTTCATCGACTTTGTGGGTCCGATTATCAGTGTCCAAGATTCTTGAGGTCGTCGGAGTGCGTCGCATATGACAGCTGCGGTTCGCAAAACAATTTCATACCTATGTCAGTCGCTCGCAGTCCTGGAGTTGGAGGGAGTGCTCAGTAGCCCTGGAGTCGGAACTGGGCGCTTGTGGGACAGTCATGTCCAAGTTAACGGTTTGACCATTCGCTCTACCCGAAGTGCCCGATATCAGCTGACTCTTGAAAATTCTGGTGAGCGTTCTTTTTTTTTAACTGCATGAAATGAACGCAAACTAACTTAATTACTACAAAAGTTCTGAGTGTACAATTGCTACCCATCGGATCCCTTTGGGTGCAGTAGCTGCATACGACCTACCGTGCACGCTCAGGTGTAGTGGGCAAGGCCGTGCAAAACCGTGTAAGTTGAGCGATGACCGTGCAGTCTTGAAAATGAATATATCTAGTTTGGCATGCTGAAGATTTAAATCAAGGGGGCACCGGGAATTCATGCCGTGACCCGAGGTAGGGGGGGTCCATGAGGCCTTAAAAAAATTCCTTTGAGTCCATATTCTGGTGCAAGGATTGAGTCAACTTGAGTAAACTGAAAGACTGCTGGCATTTTGACACTATTTAAACATATTTCTGGGGGCCAATGATGCTTTCCGTCTGACTTTACTGGTCAATTCACAGTGCTAAAATGGTTAAGAGTTCAGACTGGAGATATTTTTGTGCCTCTTGACTCCCAAAACTTAAAAAATTCAAATGATTTTAATGCACTTGAACAAACCACAGACATTGTAGGTATGTTATCTGTGTTTTGGCCACTGTCCAAGTCTGCGTACTTAACGATTTAAACAAACTTGGTTTGTCAGTGGGTCTTATCTATATCCTGCTCAATTTAATTATACTAACATAGTAACATGTTGTGTATTTGAACATTCTAGCTTCATTTTAAAGCTGGAAAAGGTTCACGGCGCACCAGGAACGATGCCGGAAATTTGGAAGCCGGGAGGGGGGTTCCGAGAACCTTAACCGACCCCGGGTAGTTTATAAATTCCCGGAGCCCAGACGATTCGGATACGACCCTCGTGATTCGTCTTAAGATGGTAGGTTCTCACCTCTTGATCTTTCGGCTGATAGCCCCTTGGCTGACCCTGTACTTGAATCATGCATGCGGGCACCCGGCAGACGCGGGCGCTCTGTGACATACTCTATTCAATTATGTGTTCCCGGATGGGCACGAGGGGCGACAGATATGGAGCTGTCTCGGCCCGATACACTACAGTCGATATCAATTCTCAACTTCTCAAGGACACCTACAAGCTCGCAGCGCATGCAGCGCGGACGGTTTTCACTCTTCGCTTTCTGGCCCTTATCATACGCTCGCCCATCGGATTTCAGTCTTCGTTGTCTGCTGCCCATTTCTTTAGTGGTCCTGAATCGGCATGCATGGGTAGCTTCGGTGCGTATCATCTCCCATTGCATCGGTTTTTGCCAAAGAAACAGAACCAAAGTGAGTCAACGTTTTTCTCCACTGCACGATTCAAATTATGTAGAATTGACTTTTAAGGTGTATGGGTGGTACACTGGTAACTTGCTGGTAACATGACTGAAGACGAATCACGATGTTCTGTCTGGGATGGTACCTGGCCCTTGATACACAGCTTCTCCGAAGTTCTCCCAGCGATAAAAATTCAATAATGTTTGCAATTTTGATTTCGGTACCCACTTCTTCTGACATATCATGTCAAGGCACTGAGCGGAGCTCCCGATTCCACATCACCTTAGACATGTTGGCGCTCGCTCAGCTCATAACTTATGTGGATGCACAACGACTTGCTACGGTGCGTATCTACATGTCTATAAAGTCCTCCTTCTTCTCTAACGAAATCAAAAACAGTCGTTCGATGGTAAGCAGCCTAGGACGATTTCGAGCTTCTAAACCCGATGAGTCTTCCATGCAGTTGCGGCGGCGATGCTATTGGTATACGACTGCTCACTGACGTTGGGGATGGAGATTGAGTTTGTGTGGTCATCGTCATGGGGGTTTATGAAAGTGCTTTATATCGTTCAGAGATATTTGCCTTTCTGGGACACAGTTATTCTCTCTCTGATTCGTGAGTACATGAAATACCTCTCTCTTTACAACATTTCACTATCTTCTCCTTAAGATCAATTGGCAGTAAATATCGGCCCAGATGGCTGCCGTATTGTTGAAACGATGCGAGGATGTACGCATTTTTTTTAAAACGTGGTCGTTTGGCTCATTGTATCATAGGGTTGATGATTTTTGGCTTTACTTTGTCCGAAGGTGCGAATTCTCTTCATTTTATGCTATGTGACGTGCCTCATGGTGGCCGTTCCTAGTAATCTTGTCCCTGCGCGTATGGGCAGTATGGAAACGAGATCTGCGTCTGGGTGTCTTTCTGATATCCCTAATTACGCTCACAACTGTGGCGGAGATATATGTGACGCGAATCTTTCTTCGCGACCTGCAATGTGTGTCCACCATCTGTCATATTTAACCATCACCTCACCACAACACACCCCATGTCAAGTTAGCACAAAGCCATACCCAGATATGGTCGGTTGCTTTCTCACCAGTGCAAATCGTATCATATACTTGGATTGGGTTGTATTCATGATTTACGAAGCTGGTAAGCATTCATTTCTACCTTGGTGCAACATCCGCAACTAATTGTCTCCCAGTAATACTGGTCTTGATGATAATTCCTGGAATTGCTTCCTGTAAGACCCATACATTATTTAGTTTTCCGCTTGCTCATAAGCGGCCTTTTCAGATCGACGAGGAGGGAATCTTGATCTGCATCACGTCATATATCGCGACGGTAAGATATTGAATTTCACTGAAAAAGATGTATCTAAATTGCCTTCAAACGTAGGAATAATGATGTATATTTACCTTTTTTGTAAGCGACGGTCGGCACGATGTATTCATTGTGTGCTAAAAGGGACAATAGCCCTTTCAATAGTCAACGTCGTAGTCGTGTGCGCGCTCTCTGTAAGCCGATACATCTTGTCTTTGTGTGAGTACCAAACTAACCACTAAACTTATCAGAGAGAGTATCTCGCCGTTATCTCCTCGTACGTTTGTGTTCTGCCTTTACGTGCAAAATGACTGATCAAGTCAAGTGTGGAACGCGTACTCCATTCACTGTTGACGAGTAGGGTCGTGCTCCATATTCGAGAATACATGAAAAGGCATCTACCATCGTATGCCGATAGTCCTACAGAACTACACGTTGATCTGGATGCTAGCAAACCAGAAAACCGAATCCAAAAATGATGGAAAGTATGATACACTTTGACTCTGGTTTTGTTTCTGAGTCGACGTCTGATTTTTGGAGCGGATGGAATTTATCACGATACCTTATTTTAGTTTTTTAGAATGACAACGCGTGAGTTGATGTTGGTGTGTAAGAGTGATCTAAATAAATTCATTACGTTGTGTGGAGATGTTTAACGCTAGAGTGGGCGCTACACGTGCGAGTGTGGGTGCTGGGTAACGACGGTTGTGGAGTAAAATATTGGCGTAGGGTGTTCTTTGAGACTCTGGTGCCATGTCTGGAACAGTCACAGGTTTTTTCAAAAATGTGCATCCGAGAAGTAGACCACTTTACACTGACTACATATGTAAAATTATAGATCAAGAGCAAGAGTTGTTCAATTTTGACAGATTTATTTTCAATTTTGGATAGATTTATTGGAACACAGTCCAAATCTTGATTTAAGTACAGCTTTTCTGCACATTAAGGTCATAAAAACACCAGGGAATATTAGTAGCTCTAATAGCATTTTATAGCAGTGCAACAATTCTTTTTTATTCATTGATTTTTTTTTATTGCCTGCAGTGCACCAACATGCCATTAGAAAAGAGAAATACATGCAAAATGCTCTGAGATATTTTATTAGCATGGACTCATACTTTTATGAGAAATTGCATTGAGTAGAACTGACTTCATATGCTCAGAATAATATAATTTTCCTTCCCAGTGGTTCAAAAATGCATTCTGGATTCAAATAAGTCTACTCTATAATTTGTCACAAGTATAGTGAGCTATAGAAATTTTTTTCTGGCCTGCGGCACATAGCAGAGGGAGAAGAGTCCATAGGACGTGAGGCTGCCTATGGGTGTTAATTTTCCTAATTGGTGTCAAGTTTCCTATTCGGGTGTTAAATTTCCTAATTCGGTGTTTTAACATATGAGACCTGGAATCAGTGGCTGTGCTCTGCATATTTTGCCTGCTGACTGGTATGGCCATAACTTCACAGGAAATGTGATTCAGAACTATTTTTGCAGCACAAAATGGTCTAAAGTTTTGGGGCTACAACCTGTTCAGTCCAGAATTTTATTTAAGACCTTTAAACCTGTTAAAGTGCCTAATTTTAGGGTATATCTCACCAAGAAGGATGAAAATAAAAATTCTGCTCTGATAGGTTGATTTAAAATAAAATTCTAAGCAAAATGTGTCTGCCAACCATACTCATAGCTGTTGATTTTGAGAAGATATGCTCTATATCCTCTAGAGGGCCATTTTTGGCAGGGAGAACAGGCTGATTCCGCATTTTTGGTGTAATAAATAACATTATTACATAGAAAGCTTTCTCAGGATGCATCCACTTAATATCATTAAATTCCTCAAAAAAAAACTTTTGAAATGGTGATGTGGAAAGCACAAACCCGATGTCTCAAGAAATTGGCCCTGTGACACTGTCACACAGCATGTCACTGGTCATCACACTTACCTGGATTGGGCACCCCCAGTATTACACAATACACTACATAGTTAAACATCTATGTATTGACTCATCTATGTCTAACAATCACTTGTCTCCTGCCTTCATCTCTCAACAGGTTATGGGCCCCAGGTTCTGTCATTCATTCAGGAGATTCATTGAATGGTTCAACAGTTTGCTTTGCCTCTGTACAAGGGATGCAGTCTGGTTTAGGTGTCTGAATATTAACATTGAAGCTGTTGACTAGTGATGAGCACAGGTAACCCCGGGGTCATTTTTGGATGACCCTGACCCATACCCTTTAAAACCCATGACCCTGCATATGGGTGCAGGTATTTAGCAGGTACAGGTACGGGTTTTGTGAGGGTTGGGCAGGTATGAAACCCATGAAGGGTAGTCTACAGGGGTATTCCTTATGTACAATAAAAACAAATATAATAAGCCATGCCATTGAAACAGCATGCATGGTGGGATGATGTGGCAATGGTTGGTGCATGGTGTGGGTGACAGTGGGTGGGGCTTTGTCAGTGGAAACAGGATATGGGGAGGTTGCTGACCTTTTTGTGGCCCTTGCTCCTTGCCCACTTCCCAGGCATCATCATTTCTGCTGCAGATGGTGATGATGACTTGTGTCACAACCATAAGACATTGTGGCACATCTGGGAGGTACCATTGACATGCCACATTGTCAGTGCAACATGACATTGAGGTGGTGGGTGCTTGTTGGGTTGCTGTGGCTGGCAACATGGCATCATGGCATCATTTTTGTTATGGCTGGTGTGCAGGCGACAGCAGCTGGGTGGGGCTTTGTCAGTGGAAACAAGATATGGGGGGGGTTGTGACCTTTTGGTGGCCCTTGCTACTCACTCACTTCCCAGGCATTGTTGTTCATTGTTGTTGCTGCTGCTGTGGACAGCAACAGCAGCTTGTGGCATCATGGTGTTGTTGTTGTTGAGGCTGGCATTATTGGTGTGTGCTCTGGTGGTTGTGTGCAGTTGAACGATGGTTGCAGGTGGTGGCTCTTGGTGGCAATGATGACACTGTCAATGATGGTGGTGGAAAACAGTTGTTGTGTCAGTATAAACAAGGTCACACATTACTAATAGTAATACAAGTCCAAACAAGTTCTACCCATGGGTAATACCAAGGGTATACCCTTACCCTTGTTCAAGGGTAAGGGTTTATGTGGGGTCAGACATTCCATACCCTGACCCCTACCCTCCATACCCTTACCCATGTACCCCTGGGGTTTCCAAAACCCTTGCTCAACACTACTGTTGACAAGTTTTAGATCATGTATTTTTTGTAGACCTGAATAGCTGATATGGCCAAAACATTTGTGCCATGTTTCCCAGCTTTGGGTAGGTTCAGAGGTGAGGTAAGTCTGAGGTGTAACAGTTGTAGATTTGGTGGTCAAAGATCCCAGTTTTTGAATGGTGAATTTCATTCAATATAAATTGTTTGAGACTTTCTTGCCACAAGCAATGGATTTTCCATCTTTTGTGATGAGAGTAAGAGCTCCTCCCCCTCCTGTATAATGTCCTCCTGATGTATCCCAACATCCAAGTGAGAAAAGCTTGTTGGGATTTGATGGTATATGTAGGACATTCTCCAATCACATACTTGTGTCTGTTGTGAATGGATTTGATCTTGACAGTTCCAATACCATGGGCAGTGGTTTTAAGCCTCCAACACCAGAGACAGTTTTGCCTAGTGTTTGATAAGTAATGAAGGTGTCACATTTTTTTATTTGTTGATGATGTGGGAAGTCGTTCCAGTATCTGCTACCCAGTCACCATAATATGAAACACACTCATCCATTGCCATGCTATCTGAAACATCAAATGTGTCATGATTGTAGTCTTGTCCATCTCCTTCATCAACCATAAAGGAGATAACCTCTTCCTCAGCCACATTCACAACATCTTTCTTCTGTCTCTTTGCATTGCCTCCCCCATTTCCTTCAGACTTCCTCTTTTTCTGTTCTCATCCTTCTCCTTCTTCCTCTTCTTCTGACAGAACTTGTTGGTATGACCCTTCAGGCTGCAAAAGGAGCACAGCAGGGTGTTGTTGAAGAAATGATAATCAGCAACATTGTGGTTTTGGTTGTAATTTTTGTTGTTTAGCCTGTCCTTGATGTAAGATCCAGACAGGTGTGCTGAATTCATGAAGATGTGCAACATTTGGCTTGTTATTATGCCATATTTCATAAGGAGTGTGATCACCAATAGGCAATGTGTAAGCTTGATTTTGTAGATAAGCTGTGCAAGCGACAACTAGTTCCCAAAGAAACTCTGGAAGTTTGTAAGCATTGATCATCGCACATGCAAGCTCTACTCAACATATTACATAATACACTATGTAGTATTGAGAGATGAAGGTGGGAGACAAGTGATGTTAGACATAGATGAGTCAATACATAGATGTTTAACTACAAGCTGTGACTTGTATGTCAACACCCCCCTTCAAGTCGCCAATGTGTTTTGTTGGATAGGAACCATGGGTGTGTTAAAAAACCTCCTGGAAGAGTAGCAAAAAAGCTACCACATATTCTAAGTTCCTTCCAGTGTCAACTTCATTCCCATTTTGGTGATGTGTTTGCAATGTTTAAAGCAATGTAAAGCCTTTGTAAGAACATCAGCTGTTTGTTCAGGATCACGGCAAGAATCAATTTTGATTATGCCATTGTTTATTGCATCTTGTACTCTGCAGTAATGAACAGTAAGAGTCTGTTCAGCTGAAAAACCTGCCCAGATTTTCAGAAAACCTAGTTACCATATATAGTACCATGGGAAACAATCAACTTGTGACAGTTTGTGATGCACACGAATGCAGTTGGCACATGCAAAACACTGCTTATTTCAAAAATGCCACACTCTCGGACAATGCCTGCTGCTCAATGCAGAGCCCTTCTGGCTACCATTTTGTATATGGTTCAATGTGCTGCACTTGCCATGTCTTTGTATGCAAGTCAATGGTACTGGAAGCAGCCTTATCACACTTCTGCTTTAACTGGAGCAGAATGGGTTGAGGAGCTCATTTATGGCTTACAATCTGAAATTTGCCTTTGCAACCATCACCTGTCTTTGTTGCACCACAGGTCAATACCTTGTTGATGTGGGCTGCAGCTGCTGTCCAAGTGGGCTTCTTGAATCCTCCTGAATCTCCTTCAGATTTGTGGGCAATTAGAAACTCAAGGAGCACAGTGATATCGTCCATAGTCCAGGAAGCATGTTCCTTTGTGGGTTTTGGGGGCATTGGGAACCAAAGAGCAACTGAGAGGCAAAGAAAAACGGTGCAAAAGTGTTGAGGCCTTAAGGCCTTGCGGCGGTGTGACAGCTTAATTAGGATGTGATTATATGGGGTACTATATATGGTAACTAGGTTTTCCGAAACCTGGGCAGGTTTTTCAGCCAAACAGACTCTAATATATTTGGCATGGTTGTGGAATTGTGGTTCCTTGCCATTGAGATTGACCCATTGTTGTCACCTTTAATCATAGTTGGTGATTCTTGTTTAATTCCTAATTCTTTGTAGAGATTTCTGGGGCCAGTAAGCTTCATGACCAGCTTCAGATAAAGCAATGTATTCATGGAAAAAGCAGTAAACATCTGTTTTTTAGAACACCATGTTATAGCTCCCCCTGCTGCAATGAAAACATACCCAGCCATAGAGTTGTAGTTGTGTGTGTTGGCATAGGTGGCATTGGTGAAACCATGGAAGAAAATGTGGAATATTTTTCAATCTCATCAGATTTGTCACCATGAGAGTTAAAATATGTTACTTATTCCATAAGATTTGGTGCCTTAAGCCTCCAAGGTAGGGAGTAGGCAGTACTGTGCTTACAGCGTGATAACAGGATCCACAAGTTATAGTCAGGATTTCCATGATGTCTTGTGTCACCACCTCTTGGGATAGCCCCAAGGGGTTATCAGGTAGATCCTGTTTTGACAGTAAGTGTAACAAGGGTCAAAGACACGAGCTTCAATAATCAGAGTCTGATTGTGTTCATACCTTGTTTCCACAATTTCTTCTGTCCTCTGGGCATTGTTATGCTGTGGTGAGAATAGGGGTGATCCCCGAGGAGTTTGTTGCCGAGAATCAGATCCATGTGAGTTCAACCAAAGTTCAACATGTTGTTGACAGTAAGTTTACTGTGGCCTGTGTGGAGAGTCCAATACAGGCTTAAGTGTCACTGGGGCCAGTGTTGGCAAAACCAGTGGATATCCACGTGGTCCCCACATTACCACGAAAACATGGGTAACCATGCCCACACATGGGCATGGTAATGGCCGTTTATGGAAATTAGTGATGGGAACGTCGAGATAG
>Ga0307507_10012680_pt1 | contig 10373 bp, 11 predicted proteins | sample 7_EM_MG_FD_207223 | JGI IMG/M metagenome (GOLD analysis project Ga0307507, IMG submission 207223) | Populus trichocarpa ectomycorrhiza microbial communities from riparian zone in the Pacific Northwest, United States - 7_EM | ecosystem: Host-associated > Plants > Roots > Unclassified | place... | reverse complement strand
AAGATTGCCAGAGAAAATAATTGTTACAGGGGATTGTATGCTGTCATGTTTTTGCTAGCAACTCTTCTTTCCTTCTTTGAAACTATATGTAAATTTAGGGGCTGACTTGGAAATTAATAAAAAAAATAATAACCGTGTTTGGGTAGTTGAAAGAAAGTGACGTCTCAGGAATAGCCTTTCAGTTCCGAGTCTGAGACGTCAAACTAAGGCAGCTGGAAGCCCGTATTGATCAGCTAACATCTCTCTCAGATTGCTACAATTTCATAGCTGGTGGAATCCAACCAACCCTTTCGTTATATAGAGGTATAACTAACCTCTTCTTTTGCTTCTTTCTTGTTTCAATTTCATGCCTCTACTCATGACAATAATTTGAAAGCTTTACGATCATACATATCATTGACAAGTTTCTTCTATTTTAGAATGCAGAAGGAAAAACGTAAACAATCCAAAGATGAAGAAAACGATTCATCCTCACGAAAGAGAAGAAAAGCAGACCTCAGTAAGCCTGTCAGTTTTGTCTCCACAGGTAAAGTAGAAATATGTCGTGCTGAGAGCATAATAATAAAAATTATTCATTGGTCATCTAACAATATTATCGTGTAGCATGTAGTCGTTTTTCTTTCCTTGATGCACAAAAGTATTCATTGGTCATCTAACATCATTAACATCTAGCATGTAGTCGTTTTTCTTTTCATGTTTACAGCAATATTAACACTAAGAAGATTGCCCAAGAAAATAATTGTTAGATGGGATTTTATGTTGTCATGTTTTTGCTAGTAAATCTTCCTCGCCTCTTTCTTGTTTTAATTTCATTCCTCGACAAATAACTTTGATTTCATTAAAAAAAAAAAAAAAACACTTGCCGAAGCTTTTATGTTTACATCATTCAGTTAAGTTCCTTCCATCTCTTTGTTAGTTTAAGACTAGTACACTTGCCCTCTCTACATTGCAAGTTGGAGTATTTTCCAAGTAACTTGGATCATACTCAAATACTTAAGGTCTCACAACCACACAAGACCCAAAAAAGACATTGGGTTTTGCATGGCTATGAGACCCAAGGTGCTTGGATCTAACATGACTTACCAGATCCAAGATACCCATGTTTGGCATGGTTGGGAGACCGAAGTCGCTTTTGGCTTACTGGACCCAAGTTGCTTGGGTTTAACACGGTTGCTAGACCTAACCAGAGAGAGATAATCAAAGAAAACAAAAGAATGGAGAGGTAATTGGGTCTGGCTAGACCCAACGTTGCCAGACCCAAGATACTTAGGTCTAGAAACCATGTCAGACCCACGTCATTGTTAAATAGTTAAAATATATTTTTAACCTTGAAAAAAATAAAAAATAAACTTTGAATATATGGGTATTTTTATTCTTTCAAATTGTTTTTTTGTGTAATTTTCTATAATCATGAGAGGCATTCATGTTTACATGGGTCTGACAACAATGTCAGACTTACATTACATGTCAAACCCTAGGCGACTGGGCCTAACGTGTTTGCTAGACCTAAGTCGCTTGGGTCTGGCTTGTTTTCTAGACCCAACTATCTTGGATCTAGCATGGCTGTCAAACCCAAGGCATTTGGGTCTGGGGTGGTTTAATTGAAAAGAAAAAAAATATTATTTTAATAAAAAAAATAACATGAACACTTGATAATCTAATGATCTAAGGTTTGATGACTATGATAAAAGATTTTGTCACCCTAATAAAGCTAAGAATAAGCTCTTTAATAGGATTAGTAAAAACTTTCTTAGCTATTTTTCAAACTGAAATTTTTTTAAAACATCTGTCACGGCTCGATTCCCAGATCCATGACTGGCACATAGGCAAGGTTCCCCTCCAAGGTTCCATACCTATGCGAACCCAAACTTACATACAAACTTATCTGTTAAATAATTCAATCAGAGTTCAACGTAGCAATAACAACAAAACTAACTTCATAATATAATTTAATTGTCTTAATACAAGGTACAACTATTATTTTTATAGTTGTGGAGCACTAACTAGACATAAAGAAAATGTACAAATTACAACCAAAGAGCAGGTTCTGAAAGTCCAACAAAATGACCCGCTAACAAGCTAAAAGCATGAAAAGATAAATAATGAGAGGGTGAGTTCAACAACTCAGTGAGTAGATAACATTCAAATTAATTCATCAATCAAACCCAAAACACAATCTTCAAAACCCTAACATTTATCAAAACAGAAATTCAAAGCTCAAATAACACACATTTATACATTTAACAATCTAAATCTTACCTTTAAACTTAGTTTCTCAAAATCTCTTTTTTTCCCCTTATTTTTCCCTCTTTTCTCTTCTTGTTCTTCTTCTTCCCTTCTCTCTCACGGTTTGCTCTCAAGAACACAATTTTTCTTTTTGTTTTTTTTTCTATTTATATTTATCAACTATTGTTCAATTACCACAATACCCCTCATTTAATTATACTTACTCTTTAAGCCTCCAAGGGCTTTATTGCCTTTTTCTATCTCTTTTAATTCAAAACATCATAACATCAAAGTGGATGTTTTAAAATTTAAAATTATAGTGACCAAAGAAAGAGGTAATTGAGTCTGGCGTAGGGGCTATCAATCTTTAGTTGCTTGGGTCTGCCAGAGCGAAGGACCTTGGGTCTGGTAATGGTGTCAAACCCAAGTGGCTTGGGTCTGGCAACCACGCTGGACCTAAGATACTTGGATCTGGTAACCACGCCAGACCTAAGTAGTTTGGATTTGGTGTGGTTGTCAGACCCACTATTCAATAGTTAAAATACATCTTATAATCAAAGATGCTTAACCCAAGTTTGCTTGGGTCTGGCAAACGTGACTGACCCACTTTTACTTGAGCTTGGTAACATGTCAGACTCACATTACTTGGATCTGACAATCATGTCTGGCCCACTTTTTTTGCAATGGGCAACATAATTTTTCTATGAGGAGAGAGGGTAGAGAGGGAGGGAGGGAAAAAACCCCGTCCGGAGCTCCTTCATGGGCCTCCTCGGCACATGCACCTTGCCATTATGCTTGGGGTGGCAAGGTGCATCGAAAAACACCCTGTAAAGAGACTCTCGATTCTGTTCTAGGGTAGCATACGCCACCGAATGACATGGATGGCACCCACCCGCTTGCGCATGCCCAACACGCGGTAGCCATTTCTGAATATAAATAATAATTTGCATCTATTGGAAAGACAATCCTACCCCTAATTGCATGTTTAACAAGTTTCTTTGGCAAGGACAATTCCATCATTACACTACTTCAATCCACAATGATCTATGTCTAGATAAATAGTAAAACCAAAAGGAATTTTAGTTTCCTAGTAATTATTATTGAAGTAGCAATCAACATCAGTTTATTTATTTTATGATTTGTAAGTTCATGATTTGTTGTCCATCTATATATACATATATTATGAAAATCAAGGAAATTTATTAAGTTGGCCAACTATTAGATGGAAATCCAGCATAACAAAGAACAGATAAAACAAAAGTTATGGAAGAAAGTAGCGTTATAAATTACAGACACTCATTACTCCTTATTGATACACACTCCCTCTTTCTTAACAGATCCATACTACTATATATAAAACTAGAATTATAGGAACAAATTCAAGATGCAGCCTTGTGAAAGAAAAGACAGAAAACATATTGCCACTCTGAAATGATAGTTTCAAATATGAACTTCTTCCTAGTATGCCAAATAAGCCAGACTATTCCATCGAAAAATCCTTGCCACACCTTACGCTGAAACTTTCCATCAATCAATCCCTGCCATTGTTGAAACAAATCATCCAAGGAATGAGGTGTGCATCATGAAAGATCCCACCAGCTAACTATTATATTCCAGAAATTCCAAAATTAACAATCTCTCACTTAGAGACAAAAGGCATCTCACCTGTCATCATTTCTTCCATTTCTAGCTAGCTGGACAGGAAGTGGGTGGGGTGTGCCTTTTGTTCTCCATTAATTAAAAATCTCCCGCTTAGAGACAAAAGACATCTCACCTGTCTTCTATCCTTGAAGACCAACTGAAGCTTTGCACAACTTCAGTTTTTCTATCGTTACTTCTTTTATAAGAATATCAGCAAGATTTTCGCTTCCTCGAATCTTCTCAAGTGTCAACTGACCATTATCAAGAAGAGAGCGAATGAAATGATATCTCAATTGTATGTGTTTTGTCCTGGAATGGAAGGCCGGATTTTTTGCAAGAAAAATAACACTCTTACTATCATTGTATAGTGCCTTTATGATGCTTCTTGCTTAATTCATCCAAGAAGCTTTGTAACAAACCATCTCCTTTCCAGCTTCAGTTACAGCCACATATTCAACTTCTATTATAGATAGAACAACAATCTTTTGTAGCTTCGAAGCCCAATATACAACTATATTACCCAAAGTATACACAAACCCTATAGCGCGTTTCCTGCTATCAATAGCACCAGCGAAATGACATCCACATAACCTTGAAGCTTCAAGTTTGAATTTGTGAAACAAAGAGGTATGTCTGAAAAACCTTTCAGATATCTTAAAATTCATTTGACCGCTTCCCGGTGTTGTTTGCCAGGATTACTCGTGTATTTGCTCAAAGCTCCCACTGCATATGCAATGGCTGGTCTTGTACAAATCATGGTATACATAAGACTTCTGATTGCTGATGCATAAGGAATTATGCTTATGTAGCTCCTTTCTTTTTCTGTCTTCGGTGATTGCTCCTTGGTTAGTTTGAAATGACTAGCCAAGGGTGTGTTTAACATACTCTTCTTGTGAAAGCTTCAGGGTACCGTTACCTCTGTCCCTGATGACACCAAGGATTTGTTTTGCAGCTCTCAAGTCCTTCATTTCAAATTATAATGACAATTGCTTCTTAATTTAACTTATTGATCTCATAGATGCTAGATCCTGCAATTAGCATGTCATCCATATATAGCAATAAGATGATACAGGAGTCGTCAAAATTCTTCACATAACAACAATGGTCTGCTTGCAGTCGCATGAACCCATTATTGCACATAAAGCTGTCAATCTTCTTATACCATTGCTTAGGAACTTGTTTCAAGCCTTACAAACTCCTTGTCACCTTGCAAACCATATTCTCTTTTCCTTTTTCTGAAAAACCCACTGGCTGCTTCATGTAGATGTCTTCCTCTAAGTCTCCATGAAGGAAAGCAGTCTTCACATCTAACTGCTCAAGATGTAGATCTTCTGCAGCCACAATTCCCAGGACCAATCTAATTGTTGTAAGTTTCACCACAAGAGAAAAGATATATGTATAGTCAATACCTTCTTTTTGTTAAAATTCCCTTCACGACTAGTCTTGCTTTGTATCATTTGCTGTCGTCGTGTTCTTCTTTTATCTTGTACACCTATTTATTATGCAAAGCTTTCTTTCCTATAGGTAGTTCAGTTAGCTCCGATGTCTGATTCCATAACAAGGAATCCATTTCATCTTTCATAGCCGACTCCCACCTCCTTGATTCTTCAACTTGCATGGCTTCATCATGATTTTGTGGCTCACCATTATCTGTGTCAATAAGATGTAATTCAATAATGGTGAGAAACATTATGGAGGTCTGATAGTTATGGAAGATCTTCTGAGTACCGTTACTAGAGTTTATGGCTCTATATATGGATCAACATTTTCTTCGTTTTGAGTCTTTTGACCACTATTTTGCACAATGCTTTCAGCAATATCATCCACATCAACTACCTCAGTTGTCTTTGTTTCTGGTTTAGGCCTACCTGAATCTGCTGCATCATTGTCCCTGTACATCACCTTCTCATTGAATATGACATTTTTACTTTTGATAATTTTTCGATTTTTCTCATCCCAAACCGATATCCAAACTCATCAGTTCCATATCCAATAAAGTTACATTTTCTAGACTTTGGATCAAGATTGCTTCTAGCTTCAGAATCTATGTGTACATAAGAAACACAACCAAATACTTTGTAGTGTGAAAGTTTTACATCCTTTCCTGTCCAAACCTCTTCTGGAATTCTAAAATTTATAGGAACAGAAGGTCATTGATTGATCAAGTAGACTGCAGTATTAACAAGTACTCCGGACCAAAATGATGGAGGTAGCCCAGCATGTAACCTCATGCTTCTTGCATTCCACTGATGACGTGGCCGATGGAGATTTGGTAGATGATATGGTAGATGGCGTGTCCTGACACGTGGCGGGTGACGCGTCAGGTGACATGACAATGATGTGGTCACTGATTGGGATAAAGATGCTTTTGCATATTTAGTGGAAGGAGAAAGACAAAGGGTTTGTTTGTTGGAGTTCCTGGTCTGATTCAGTCCTATCTAATGTACCCATGAGTGTTCTCATGTAATTTATTGTCTATTGAATCTGTCTGGTAATCACTAAATGAAAGAACACTAAATTTTGGAATATCCTAGCAAATATCTTTTGACTTACTGATAATCCACTGATAAATGATGAAAGTGTTGAACAATGGTCAGAAATGAAGAATTCCACTGACAATATCATCAATCCGTTTGTTTCTGTGAAAGTTCTATCTCAGCACATTCATATGTATTGCCTCTGGTGATCGCCTTACATGCATTTCTTGCTAGTAATTACAAGAAAGCAGATTCCTTCTCCAATTCATTGCTGCATTGCTAATTTATTGTGCCATAATTTCTGCAGCTTCCATGACAGAGCCAGAATCTTCATCTAGACCAAAAGGGGCCTATGATGTATTTCTGAGTTTTAGAGGAGAAGATAATCGCAAGAATTTTACAGATCATCTATATACTGCCTTAGTCAAAGCAGGAATCCTCACTTTTCGAGATCATAATGAAATTCCTAGAGGTGAAGAAATCTCCAAACATCTCCTCAAGGCAATTCAAGAATCAAAGATATATATAGTGGTCTTCTCAAAAGGATATGCTTCTTCTAGATGGTGTCTTAATGAACTTGTAGAGATTCTTGAGTGCAAAAGCAGGAAAACTGGTCAGATTGTTCTTCCTGTATTCTATGACATTGATCCTTCAGATGTGAGAAAACAGACCGGCAGTTTTGCAAAAGCATTTGATAGCCATGAAGAACGTTTTAAACAGAAGGTGAAGGAATGGAGAAAAGCTCTTGAAGAGGCTGGAAATCTAAGTGGATGGAATCTCAATGCTATGGAAAATGGGTATGACATTTCTCTCTAAGATTCACTTGCACGCATTTATGGAGTAATTATACATTAGATTTTACCATGTGAAACAACAAAATATTTTTTCAGCATACTTAATTGTCTCTCTATTAATGAGTTGTTTTTGTCAATGAACAGCCATGAATCAAAATTTATCCAAGTGATTGTCAAGGATGTGTTGAATAAATTGGATCCCAAGAACCTAAATGTTGCTACTCGCCTAGTAGGTATTGATCGCCTTGTCCATACTATTAGTGACTTCCTAAGTGCTGCGACAGATGAGGTTCGCATTGTGGGCATACATGGGATGCCAGGAATAGGAAAGACGACTATAGCAAAAGTTGTATTTAATCAACTCTGCTATGGATTTGAGGGAAGCTGTTTTCTTTCGAATATCAATGACACATCAGAACAATCGAATGGTCTTGTTCTTTTACAAGAACATATTCTTCATGATATTTTAAAACAAAATGCTGGAACTATCAATAATGTTGATAGAGGAATGGTTCTCATCAAGGAACGGCTTTGTCACAAAAGAGTTCTTGTTGTTTTTGATGATGTGGTTCATTTGAACCAACTAAATGCTTTGATGGGAGAGCGAAGCTGGTTTGGTCCCGGGAGTAGAGTAATAATTACAACTAAAGATGAACGCTTGCTTCTTAAAGCGGATCGAACATATCAGGTCGAAGAATTGAAACAGTATGAGTCCCTTCAGCTTTTCAGTTGGCATGCCTTTGGGGATAGCAAGCCAACAAAAGATTATGTTGAGCTTTTGAATGATATAGTTGATTACTGTGGAGGGCTTCCTTTAGCCCTTGAGGTTTTAGGTTCTTGTTTGTCCGGGAAAAACAAATCTAGATGGAAATGTGTAATTGACAAATTGAGAAAAATTTCAAATCGTGAAATTCAGAAAAAACTTAGAATAAGTTTTGACACACTTGATGACCATAAACTAAAGAATACATTTCTTGATATTGCATGCTTTTTTATTGGTAGAAATACAGAATACGTAGCAAATGTACTAGAAGCCCGTTGTGGTTACAATCCAGAAGATGATTTGGGAATTCTCAGTGAAAGGTCTTTGATTAAAGTTAATGCTTCTGGAAAGATAAGCATGCATGATCTATTGAGAGACATGGGAAGGGAGATCATTCATGAAGAGTCACTTGACCACCCTGGAAAACGCAGCCGAATTTGGCAACATGAGGATGCATGGAATGTACTCAGCAAGCAGATGGTAATTACTAAATGCATACACAAAAGCACAATCATGCACGTTTATCTTTCTTTTCACACGTTTTACTTATAATTATTTAGAAGTTCTATTGAATTTTGTTGCTTTTTTAGGGAACGGAAGTTGTAGATGGTCTAGTGCTGGATGCGAGAACATCAGAAGATAAATCACTGAGCACGGGATCATTTACAAATATGCGATGCTTAAAGTTACTCCAAATCAATGGAGTACATCTCACTGGACCCTTCAACCTGCTTTCTGAAGAGTTGATATGGATTTGTTGGCTTGAATGTGCTTTAAAATCTTTTCCATCCGATTTATTGTTGGACAACCTAGTTGTTCTTGATATGCAGTATAGTAACATCAAAGAATTTTGGAAGGAAAAAAAGGTGCGAAACATACTACAGTCCTCCAAAATTTATTGTTTATATTTTCAAGTTAGAACTTTTGATGATTAGTTTTTGTTGTTCTCCTCACTGCTCTGAGAGATTCTCAACAAGCTAAGAATCCTTAATCTCAGTTATTCAAAGCACCTTGTTAAAACACCAAACTTGCACAGTTCAAGTCTAGAGAAACTCATGCTTGAAGGTTGCTCGAGTTTGGTTGAGGTGCATCAATCTATTAAACATTTGAAGAGACTCGTTTTCTTGAATCTAAAGGGATGTTGGAGGCTAAAGATTCTTCCTGAAAGCATTTGTGAGGTAAAATCTCTTGAAAGTTTGAATATTTCGGGGTGTTCACACCTTGAAAAGTTGCCGGAGCGCTTGTGTGATATTGAATCCTTGACTCAGCTGTTAGCAGATGGAATTGAGAATGAGCAATTTTTATCTTCAATTGAACATTTAAAGTATGTAAGGAAGTTGTCATTGTGCGGATACAATTTCAATCTGGACGCACCATCATCTCCATCCTGGCCTTCACCAATTTCATCATGGATGTCAGCAAGTGTTTTAGATTGGAAAGCTTTGCTGCCAACTTCTTTCACTGGTTGGAGATTATTGAGAAAAATAAGACTTGCTTATTATGGTTTGTCTGAATGCTCACTTAATTGTGTTGATTTTGGTGGTTTGTCCTCTCTCGAAGAATTGAATCTATCAGGAAACAAATTCTTCAGTCTGCCTTATGGCATCAACGTCCTTCCTAAGCTGGGGGTATTGAGAGTTCGTAATTGCAGCAATCTTGTATCAATCTCAGAGCTTCCCTCAAATTTAAAATTCTTGGATGCAATCGGTTGCACATCAATGGAAAGAGTAAGACTGCCAATCCAGTTAAAAGAAAATGAAAATTTGTCTCTGTATAGGTGTTCAGATTTAATGGAGATTCAGGGCAGGGAAGGTCTAAGTAATCATGGCTGGATTCTTTCCTCTGATACCGCCTCCGATTTATCAAATAATAAGAAGAACGTTGTTGAGGTACTATTCTGTCTCTCTTGCACATAAATACTCTGTGTGTGTGTGTGTGTGTGTGTGTGTGTGTTTGAAATTTCAGCACTCTTTCAAATGAATTTATATATGCAGGCATCGTGCGATGGTAGTTATGGATATCATATTCACTACTACGATGTCAAATTGGCTATGAGTATCTATTATTTTAAGTTTCCAAATGGGTTCATCTACCATGGACAAGGATGTTCATTATCATTTCATGTACCTCCAGTTTTCCAAGGGTTGATTTTTTGGGCTTTCTCTACAAGGATTGTTTTTAGTCGGATTCCCAGAATCAATGCTATTATTAGAAAGAAGAGCAACGGTATTCAATTGTTTGAAGCTACACAGGTAGTCGGACACTATTCCCTGTTAAGTAATATTTATCTAGTTTTATTTATTAAGGGTAGAATAGTATTTTCAGTTTAACCTATATATAATTTCTTTGTGTGTAGGTTAACTTAAGCACTCATAATAAACATATTATTGAGAATTCTAGCCTCCTTTTATGTTTCATCTGAATTACTTTAACATGGTATCAGAGCCTAGTTGATCGAACCCTTGGTTTGTT
>Ga0307507_10012679_pt1 | contig 10373 bp, 8 predicted proteins | sample 7_EM_MG_FD_207223 | JGI IMG/M metagenome (GOLD analysis project Ga0307507, IMG submission 207223) | Populus trichocarpa ectomycorrhiza microbial communities from riparian zone in the Pacific Northwest, United States - 7_EM | ecosystem: Host-associated > Plants > Roots > Unclassified | place... | reverse complement strand
ATACGGTAACACGAGGATTATCATTTTACTGAGGATAGCTCCGATTAGTCTAAGCACGATGTCTCACTCACATAAAGAGACCTCTTCCTACTGGCGCTTTGAGTTGGAAAAAGAAAATAAAGAAAGTGTGGAACTATTCCCATTCCCATCAGCTAGGTTACCATAAGGTTACAAGGGACAGGCATAAAAAAGTGGTACGGAGCAGGGGTGGGTTGGGTAGGGTAGGTTTCGGACAAAAATTATGGTACTTGTACTGTACACCGCAACCTAACCACTCTCTCACAGAATATCCCGGGATGTTGCAATCGTGAAGTACTGTACCTCTTAAACCACAACCCTTTGCTGTGTAGTCTTCAAATTCTAATGCTAAGCTTTTTTGGCCATCACCAATAGTCAAGAAAAAATAAATACATTATAGTATAACAGATATGTATTATCTCAACATGTAGATACAAGAAAATATTGATTTTGAAAATAAGCTGCGAAGCACTCAAGCCTAGTGATATTAGGACAGCATGAAACAGAATACTAGTTTAAAGGTTTGGGCACCACCCTTACCCAGCACCTCTAGGTGTTTGATTTGATGGTACAGTAAATGGGCTGGAAGAGAGGTCATCTACATTACCCACTAAAAATTTCCCTTATCAGTTGCATAGCATAGGAGGAAACATTTATTTTCTCAATGGTTTTCCTCTCAAGTGTACCACTGTGAGTGAGACATTAGTTATGCAGCGTATTGCCACTTTTTTATGCCTGTCCCTTGTATGATACCATAACTGTAATGGCATTTTAGTTATATACAACTCAACTCACCCCCACGCAGACTACCTATAGCAGTCAAAAAGCGACAAACACAATCATAACCTCAAGCATAGCATCAATCATAATATAATATTTAAAAAAAAATACACTCACACTTCACCTACCACCCTCCAAATCAACAAGCCAAATCATACCATGGAACAAGAAAAACGCTAAACAAAAAAAAAGAAAAAAAAAAGAATACGGAATAAAACCAAACAATATCATACAACTTCACAAGGAAAACGAATGGTGCCATAGTAAATTGTTTCTCGTTCTGCCTCGAATCTAATGGAACAACCCACCCGCTCTCTCCGCCGTATTGATCGACTTTTACACTAGTCTACAGTACAGTACGCTAAGTAATGTTACAGTATAATAGGATATGACGGCGGCATTGGATCTACTCCACAAAAATACAGCAAAGAAAGAGAAAGAAAAGAAAGAAAAGAAAGAAAAGAAAAGAAAGAAAATAAAATAAAAAGCCCAAACAGAAACATGGGAAAAAAAACAAGCCATTCCCACCGCCTTTTTTATCTTCAAAAAGAAGGGCGGTCATCATTACTTCTGTTTTTAATTTTTTTAAAAAAAAAAATCCTTCAATGGGAGAAGGAGAACAAATCCATTACCCCATCCTACGTCTAATCTCCTCCAAAATCCCCATAATCCTTAGCCTATCATCATTGTCCGAGGTAACTCTCGACAAGCCCTCCAGCACTCCCCTCACAAATTCCTTCTTGGCAAGCGCTTCTCCGCCCCTCCGAACGGAGTGCGTGAACCACTTCTCCGCAACGTAGGCTGCGTCCCTGACCAGTCTACGACGCACCGTGCCCTGGAAAGGCACCTCGTCGCGCCAGTACATTTCATCTAGGATTCTCAGGATTGTCTCAGCCGGTATGCCGGCCTCTAGAAGGCAGTCCACGACCCAGGTTGGGGCACCGACGTCACGCTGGTGTTCGTAGGCATAGATTTCTAGGAGTTGGACGAGGTCGTCTGGTACCACTTATTAGAACTACACTGTAGAAGCAAGGGGATGAAAGGAAGGCATACTTGGAGGGAAAATGTATTCAGAGTTATTGAATCTGTGGCCTAATCGTCGAATGTTGTCGGCCACAAGCTCGTACGGATGGCCCTGGCCCGAGGCCTCTGCATCAGTGTGGATTGAGCTGATGAGTTGCTCCCAACACTTCTTGATTTCCCCAGCCCCACGATAGTCTGCGCCCTGGAAGATGGCAAGGCAAATATCCATGTACCCATAAGGATCTGCAAAGCGATTGAAAAGCTATATGTAAAAAAAAACATTAGTAATTTGAACAGAAACAAAATCAGATTAAAACATACATCACTAAGGGTAAGCAAGTTCGAATCCAGCTCCTTGATCAACTTTTCCTTCTTTGAAGGGCTGATCCGGCCATCTTCCTTGACCCGTCGAAGCACATCATCCTGGATAACCGCAACATCCAATTCCTCCTGGAGGGTATGGCTCAGCTCATTCATCTTCTGCCTAATACCCATTGGGCCGTAACTACCGCAGAAACCCTTTGCTCGACTAAGAAACTCCAGTCTCTTCTCAAGCGGCAAATCAAAGTCACTCTGGGCAAGCTTGTGGAGAACCTCAGCAGCTCCATAGAAGTTCTCGCGACGGGCATGGTACTGCCACAGCAGGCCGTAATGGTCCAGGGATTCCGAGCTTCGTCGCTGGAGATATCCAAGAACATAGGGCGAGTCAATCTCGAGGAGTCTATCGGACAGTCCACGTCTGTGAAGCCAATCGTAAAGGGTATTATGGAAGACCTCGTCATCAGAGGTATAGATCAACTGCCAAGTTTCATTTCGCAGACGGGTGGCTGGAGTCGGCATGCCGTCTTGCATTTCCGGACTTTGCCCAAACTTCGAATCCAACTCGTCCAACACTTCAAACACCAACTGGTAACATTCCTCACGCTTTGCATGGAAGTGAGCCCTAGGGTCCTATTCGTAGCCCAATTAGCCCATATCACACACAAATATTATACCGGACGAAAACTTACCGTCGGAATTGCTCCATCAGCCAAGAATCCCAAGGCTTCATTACCCCTGTCACTCTCCCTGGCGACTCTAAGAGCCAGCTGTACGGATCCCGGATAGTAATTCAAGCTTCGATATTCTATCAACGTATCCCGGAGGTTCTCCATTGTCAAGCTTGCAGCAGTCTCCTCGAATAATCGCAAACTCTCCTTCAAAAGCCTGTTCCTGTTGTCCGGATCCCCATCTGCTTTTGCTCTGCGAACCTGTTCAATAGCTTTAAATACTACGACATCGTCGGCGCTGCAGAAACTTCCACATCGTCGCCGTAACGCATCCGCAATAGTGTCCACGTTCAACCCAGCTGCAATATTTCTGTTGACGATTGCTGTAACCAACTCCTTCGCAAGGGCGGCCCCGCTATCACTCGTGAATAAACCGGCATAAGTAACCTTCTTGGCCTCCTCTTTCTGGTTGTCTGGAAGACTGAGTATGATATCCCCAAGTTTATCATCGAGCATAAAGAGCACAAACGATATACCCTCGATCATGTTACCAACTAAGGTAACAAGGGCATGTAACATCCGATGTTCAGCTTGCTGAGCAACTTCCTCAACCCTACTACCCAGTCCCATTAGGGATTCGGCTCCGGATAACCCATTAATAAAGCTACGGTTGTTTTGTAAGAAGGCCGACAATTTGACGAGCTGCTCCTGAATGGACAGCAGTTTTTCAACAGGAACACCACTATGATAGCTCGCAACACCTGCAACACTAGGAACCTCCACAACCATTTGAGCCTTCCAGATCGATCTAACAATCCTAGAGATATAGAGTGCAAGGCCCTCTGCTCTCCCCGAAACTTTGACGCTGTCAAGACTAGGTAATGCCGAAGCATCGTATACATTCTCAGCCCGTGGCCTACCACCATAGTCAATAAAAAACTTCCGAGCGAACTCAGAAACTTCCACGTCTGTGGTCCGAGCCTGTGATTGGTTGACGGTTTCGGTGCTTGCCCCACAGGCAACTGCCAATGAAGAAGCACACCCCTCCGCTCGCCCGTACTTTTCAAAGAAATTCCTAGCTTCGCCCTCCACACCAATCGGAGAACTGGACATCCCATATCTGATAGCAGCATCGAAGACCTCAATGAGCCGCCTCCTCTTGATGATGTGAACCCCAGAATTGGTCAAAATAGCGACTTCAGTTGGCGGTAAATCGTATTGAACCGCTGGCTCGTTCCCAAACCCGTTAGGCCCTTTGCTAGCCGCAAAAGGTTCTGAAATCAATTCAACAGCCTCAACCCTCGAGTCAAGGTTTACAGACATTCCCGTCTCAATAAGTGTAGCCCTCGAGGTTCCTTCCGCCAATATTGCGATTCTCCCAGAATCAGGCGCCGAGAGGAAGAGCTCATCCACAGCTTCCGGTTTATCCACGAAGCAAAAGAAGTATCCAGGTGCGAATACCTTTGCCCTTCGGGTAGGCGTCAAAGTTGGCCCCGTTGACGGGGGAAATCGAACGTGAATCACCTGCATGCTTGTCGGCGCAGATTCCGATCCTCCAAATCCGTATTCCGAAGCCACAGCGCTCATATAAAGCCTACAGCCAGTAGTAGTTGTCGCAATCAAGTGGGTTCTGCGAGCTTCTTGAGAGGTCACAGGACTGATCGAAACAATGGGAGTTTTAGGCTCCAGTAACGGTGTGTTCCCGATCATAACCCGGATGTTGGCAAGCGTGTGCGGAAATGAGTGCGTGATGCTCAATGAGAACGCAGTCTCCCCCTTGACATGGAACGCCCTAATAGCTGACTTTGAAGAGAGCGTGTAGAGTAGATTCCTGGTATCATCTATAACCATCTGGACAATATATTCTGTATCCTTTGGTCCACTCAAGAAGGGCAATGGTATTCTAGGAGCAAATGATGAAACACCTCCACTTGTTTGGCAAATCTTCCCACATCTTCCGTAAAACCATTTTTCTTCCGCCTTCACTCCCGTCAGCAAATAAACTCCCAAACTATGGACCTGTGAACAGCCATACCTGGTACGTGAATTCATAAATATCGTTATCCCCTCTCCCACCGAAGAATATCCGCCCTGTCTTCTTGGAGCCCTCGATCACACTAACGCCGAGTCCCTTAGTCGGGGCGCTCATCTTAGTCTCAAAAAGCGTAACATCCCTCCCACCCCTCGCGTTCGGAACCGCCTGTACGCCGAGCAAGAAGATATCGACTGTTGTCGCAATAACGAGGACATAGTTGACGTCGCTGACAAACACCCCTAATTCACGAAGGTAAGACCCGGCAATCCAATGCGCCAATGCTTCCAGGGTAAGGAAGTGAAAGACTCACCTGGCTTGGGCGACAACAGCCTGACAGCGGTGATATTATTTGGCTGAGCTTCGTAACCTTGGAAAGACCCCTGCGTTGTGTAGTCCCACAGATAGAGACGGTTGTCAACCGTAATCCAGGCCTGCTGCAACTCAGCAAACAATCCCATCATCGTATGACTTGTAGCACGATTGTACTGCTCGAAGATCGAGTCCGGGATAGTGTACAAAGCTGTTCTCTGGAATGGCTCCCACGCCGATGAACGTGGGATGTCATAATCGGACGATTGACCTTCTGCTCACCCCATACCAACTATCATTAGCCCATATTCCCAAATCTGAAGGGGGGGGTTCTACGAGAAACTATGTCATCAAGCTGGGGATACCTCGCCTCCGTCGTCAGAAACTCATTAATGGTTCTAGCAGCACGTGGCACAGGCCCCAGGTTATCGGTCGAGGAGACCGGTTTTGGAGCCTGTGGAATTCCAGACTCAGACCCAGAAGGCGCAGCGGTGAAAGCTTGTGATGACCGGGTGTCCGTGGCGTAGGCCGATGAAGAGCCGCCGGTATACGAATTCCTCGAGGAAGACCGCAGCTCCGTGGGGAGGTCGGGGTATCCTGGGTTCAGCGAAGACGATGGGCCGCCGCCGACATTTGGGGTTGTGTATATTGAAGAATGATACTGGCGCTGAGAAGGGGGTGTTTCGAATATTGACATTTTTTTTTTCCGAATGATTTCGCCCCTCACGCGTTTCGTAGCGTTGAAAGGAAAGGAAAGGAAAAACCCAGTAAGAACGAGGAAATGAGGCTTCCCGTTTTCTCACCAAGTTGTGGGTAATTCTAGGTTCTTTCTCTCTTTTCGCTCGCGCCGGTTGTGCCTAGAGAAAGAGAAGTCGCGTTGCTGTAGGGGTTGCAGGATGAAAGATGGTAAGGGCTTTTGCTAAGGAATCACCTTATCATACCAATCGCGTCCGTAAAGAGGAAGCTTGATGGAGGTCCTTAGGGCACAGTGATGAGTTGGGAGACAAGTGTTTTAGGCGCGAGTTGACAACGTTCAAGCTATGATTGATCGCGCAGACAATCGCTCACACAAATTAGGATACCGGTACGGTATTTGGAGAATTGAACAACATCGAAGGACAAGGTTGAAGAACTAAGCACGGGGAAGATGCCGGCAGTCTTGGCGCGACTACTTTCTCGATTCCCCTTGTTTGGCGGCTCAACAAACTATAATAAAATGCCACAGTATCTGTGGCTATCATTACCGGTGCCTTGGAGCTTCTCCAGCCATCGCCCATAATTCATTCTCCCCTTCCCGAGTGGCTACTCTTTCTCCGAACTGTATAACCTATGGTGTTCACATCTACACATCTCAGAGTATCATGGCATTTTTCAAGGCCCCAGCCTGATATACCCCCAACCTTCACACCAAGTCGTGACAAAAGATTTTGTAGTCCCCCTGGACCACCCGAGAAACTGTCAAACATAAATAATATCCATCCCCCTTTTCTCCACCTAGCCACATAGTCTACCGGCCATCATCTTAGTATTACATCCCCACTTCTTAAGTGGCCTTCTTCCCCTGAGCGGCCTCTCTTTCCCTCTTCCTCAAGGCTCTCTTCCTAATACTAACATGCATACCCAAGTTCTTGCTCAAGACCAGACCATTCCAGATACCAAGCAACTCCTGAGCACCCCAATGCATCAAACCGTGACTCCAGTACGGTGTAATAGTGCCCTCCATACCCGCAGCAGTCCCCTTAAGTCCAATCTTCCCAAGCGTAGCCTTAACAAAAACCTTCGGCGTAGGAATCATCATGCTGGGTTTGCGAATTTTACTCATAGCGGAGGTGATCAAGTAACCTATAACCAATTGAACCTGCACACCATCACGTTTGAGCTCAGCGCCGAGAGCGGTGGACCAATGTTGCAAAAAAGCCTTCGAGCCAGAGTAAGTGGCCAAAAAGGGAGTAGGAAGCAAACCGCCGAAAGAGCCCATAGTCAATATCAGCCCCCTCTTTCGAGAGACCATGCCCGGAGCAATGATTTGAGTAACTTTGAGTGTACCATTAACGTTGATGGTGATGATCTCGTCCATCTCCTTTTCGGCCGTTTCCAAGAAAGGAACAGGGATATCATGGCTTTTCCCAACATTGTTGATCAGAATCGCGATGTCCAGATCCTTCACCAAAGCCCTCAAGCGCTCGTAATCCGCCCAGTCATTCTTCGCAAAGTCCATGGCCAAAGTCTTAGTCTGGATACCGGAATATTTCGATTCGATTTCCTGAGCTAGGGCAGCGAGTTTCGATTGGGTACGGGAGACGAGAACGACATTGAATCCCTTCGCGGCGAGCTGCAGGGAGAATTCCTTCCCAATACCATCCGAGGCCCCGGTGATGAGTGCCCACGACCCTTTCGGCCCGAATTTGCGCAGCTATAATAACAAATAAATCAGTATTCTACCTAACCTCCCACGAGTTCTGGAAGTAACATACATTTGTCCCGCTGAGAATGAACAAGCTTGAGAAGCAATTGAAGATTTTGAGCGAAACGTTGATAACAGCGAGAGCACCCAATAAAGCAAGAGCGGAGAGTCCAATTGGACCGACAAAGGAGGAAATTATGGTAATAAATTCGCTGGAGGACGTCATGGTGTTGGTACTTCGCAGCAACCTCGAAGTCGGTGTTTGGTGGTCTTGGGGAGGAGGAGCGTGTTGTGTTGGGAATTTTCAACTCAACATTGACACGAATGGAGAACCCAGGCTCATGCCGAGGCAACGGGCACTGCACAGTATCATACTCGCCGATTTTTAAAGTCTCCGGAATGGGGTTTCGATAGGTGATTCGGTTATGGAATAACTCGTGGCACCACTTGAGCCTAGGTGACTGTAGTTCACGAAAAATCTAGTACCAGTGGTGCCACGAGTTATTCCAAATCGCCTATCGAAACCCCATTCCGGAGACTTTAAAAATCGGCTAGCAATGCTAATGCCTGATCAGTGAACGCAACGGTTCCCGAGTGACAAAGCATGCAACCGTTGCTAGAGAAAGCGCAGAATACAAGTACCAATTAGAACCTGGCCTCGTTCTTCTGGGGCACGATACCCGCTAAATTACTTGTTCACTAAATTCTCTCCGCGAAAAACCAAGGAAATATGCTACCGTATTGCCTCGATATTGAAGAGGCTCAGCCGGCTCACCGGAGCTTCATGATAAACCAAGTTGGGATTGCTGCTCATGTCAGCTGTCAGCATTAGTATTTTCCGAGTGATGGGTGGTGTTTTCTCGTTTCCCCATTGACACGATTGGTAGCTTTAGCTCTGGGCACGCCGCCAATGCAGAACACCGGTGAAAGGGGGGCTGAGAACCTGGTTGAGCAGTGATTACCAACAATTATCTACCGGTACAAGTACACGCAATGGACTCTTACTTCACTTGAAGACAAGACAGGGCTATTAGCATAAGCTTTTAGTAGAATATACTCGAGTGCAGTAAACGGAACAGCGCATCACAGCTTGAACAACCCTTGATCAAGTTCTGAGAGAAAAAAAACCCCCACCCAAAAGCGATGCAATTCTATCTACTCAACTTCACTCGTAACAACAACGTAGGAATGAAAGCGTACTCAATGAACCCAATACGCTCCGCCAATGCGGGAAAGAAGACTCCAAAGCAAGAGACCCTAGTTTACAGACTACTGGTTCAACTCCTTGCCGAATATACTAGAGAACTATCGTAAAAAACCCCCATCTAAAAAACTCGAAACGGATCGATAATCTAGTTGTGTTCATCTACGCCGGCAACTTCTTTCTTGTCTCCGCTAGCGCGTCCAGCAGTATCTGTGGAGGCGTTTGTCGATACCCTTGTGGATTGTTGAACACCCTATTAGATATGTTAACACTATTAACAAGTGGGGTCAAATCTGAAAAGTAAGTACCATTTCCACAGATCTTCGCAAGCTTGCTCAAGTGTCATTTCAGCCTTCCATCCAAGCTCCTCGTTAGCTCTAGTTGGGACTGCCGTGAGATCCAGAACATCTCCCTTCCTTCGAGGGACAACCTCATAAGGGAGGTCTCTCCCGACAGCCTTCGAGAAAGCCTTGATCATGTCAAAGACTGTAGAACCCTTTCCGGTACCAAGGTTCCATGCACGGCATCCAGGCTTGTCTTTTCTAAGTTTGTTTAGAGCCGCAATGTGACCCTTAGCAAGGTCAACGACGTGGATGTAGTCGCGAATCGCAGTGCCATCGTGGGAAGCATAATCTGGTCGAGTAAGCTATCTGCGTTAGGAGCGGCCCGAGCTGAATTGACTCACCTGTTCCGAAGACCTTGAGCTTCTCCCGGCGCCCAACAGCAACCTGCCCCAATAGAGGTAGGAGGTTGTAAGGAACGCCCTGAGGATCCTCCCCCATGATTCCCGACGGATGAGCGCCAGCAGGGTTAAAGTATCTAAGAAGCGCGGCATTCCAGCCGGGGTGCGACTCGACATGGTCCTCGATAACTACGGGGCAGGATTAGTACCAATGCGCTAAAAACTAGCAAGGGAGCTGCGGAGTCGGTTTACGGCGAACATAAACATACCCATCTCAATCATCATCTTAGTTCTTCCGTAGGGGTTAGTAGGACCGATGGGGCAAGTCTCTGGGATGGGGATCATGTTTGGATATCTCGTGGCGTCACCATAAACGGTAGCCGAAGAAGAAAACACAATGTTCTTCACGCCATTCTCCTCCATGGCGCGGAGGAGAGAGATGGTTCCTCCGACATTGACACGGTAGTATTCAACAGGAATCTCGGTAGACTCTCCAACAGACTAGCGGTTCTACCTGTCAGCCGCACACTCAGAATCGTGAACGATTATGGAGTGGAGTCGTAGCGGATGTATGATATTGAACAGGCCACGCGTGCAAGAGGGGCACAAACCTTCAAGGCGGCAAAGTGAATAACAGAGTCGATATCCGGGTGGCTTTTGAATATCCCGTCGAGGGCTTGTTGGTCGGTTACGTCCGCCTTGTAGAATATTGGGCGTTTACCGCAGATGAGCTCGATACGGTTGAGAGACTCCTCCGAAGAGTTGTAGAGGTTGTCAATAACAATAACTTCGTAACCAGCAACCAGAAGCTCTAAAGCGGTAAAAGACCCAATATAACCAGTCCCGCTATTATTATCGTGAGCAGATTTCAATTCGGTCGGTAAAAAAACAAAAAAACATATGATTGGCCGACTCACCCAGTAACCAAA
>Ga0307507_10012678_pt1 | contig 10374 bp, 10 predicted proteins | sample 7_EM_MG_FD_207223 | JGI IMG/M metagenome (GOLD analysis project Ga0307507, IMG submission 207223) | Populus trichocarpa ectomycorrhiza microbial communities from riparian zone in the Pacific Northwest, United States - 7_EM | ecosystem: Host-associated > Plants > Roots > Unclassified | place... | reverse complement strand
CGCGGCTGGTCGGCCGAGGGACAGGTGGCGATCACCGAAGCCGCGCGCCGTCTGGCCGCAGCGGGTCGCGGCCTGGAACTGGCCGCGATCCCTGCCGACGGATCCCTCGTCCCCGACGGCGACTGCCCGCCCATCCCCGTGCACCCCGACCGGGCCGGTGCGCTCGCCGCGCACGGCACACGGCCCGGCGAGCCGATGAAGGGCCGACACGAGTGGCGTACGACGGGATGGCGGACCGACGAGCCGCGGGCCTGACCTCGCCCGACTGCTGTGCGTAGATGTCGGCTGCCTTCTGTGCTGCGGCCCGCTCGACCGTGTGGTCTGGGCCGTCGGGCAGCCAGAACAGGAGGACCCGGATGCCCCTTTCGATGGCGATGCTCACTGTCGTGGTGAAGGACAGCACTTCGACGATGACGAGGCAGGCGGCTTCCGAGGCGAGGCGCCGCGCGCCGCTGGGTCCCCGCTCGCAGCGGATCCCGCTCCTGGACTGGCCGCCCCAGTCACGCACGGCACTTCCCCCTGCGTCGGACCGCGTGCCGGGAGCGGCTCAGCTCTGCTCGCCGTCCGACGCGGGCGTGGTGGTCCGGCCGCCGAAGGACAGCCGCATCATGTGGGAGTGCCCGCACCGGGGGCACGCGCCCTCCGCGCCGACGGCGCTGGGGCGGCACTTCAGGCGGCAGGCGGGGCACTTGTACCAGGCCACCCCGGGGCCGCGCAGCGGAATGATTCTCACGCAAGCCTCCCTCACAACACGTATAGACTTGCTAATGTTAGCAATTGTTGAGGTCGTTGCCGCTGGTTTCGGGCAGCTGGGTCCTCGTGCGCGGATTCGGTGTGACCGTCGCCGCAGGCGAGGATGGGCCGCATGTGTGTGACGAGTGGGTGGATGCGATGCGCCGAGGACGGTCGGGTGCGGCTGTGCTGCACCGGGGAGGCGACGACACGATGAGTACGCCGCTGTACCAACTGAAGGCCGAGTTCTTCAAGACGCTCGGCCACCCGGCCCGCATCCGGGTGCTGGAGCTGCTGAGTGAGCGCGAGCACGCGGTCGCGGAGATGCTGCCCGAGGTGGGCATCGAGCCCGCCCACCTCTCCCAGCAGCTCGCGGTGCTGCGGCGGGCGAACCTGGTGGTGACCCGGAAAGAGGGTTCCACCGTGTACTACTCGCTGACCAGCCCGGACATCGCCGAGCTGCTCCGGGTCGCCCGCACCATCCTGTCCGGGGTGCTTGCCGGGCAGGCCGAACTCCTCGCCGACCTGCAGGCCGCCCAGGCGCAGGCCAAACCGCCGTCGTAGCGGCGGCCCCCGATCGGTGGCCGTCTCCCGAGAGCTGGACAGCGCTCTACGGCACCGGGAGGCGGCCGCCTTCGTCTCCAAGTTCCGTATCTCCGCTCGTGGGTGGCCGGTCGGACACCCGCTGACAAGTCCTCACCGTGTCAGGGAGGGTTCATGGGCCTGTTGCGCAAGATCCGGGACACCGGGCGGGTGGCCGAGCCCGCCCCGCCCGAACCGGACGGCGAACAGCCGCCCGCAGCCAAGGAGTTCGGCGGCTCGGTGCAGGTGCGCTGTGTAGACGCCGGCTCCTGCAACGGCTGCGAGATCGAGATCGCGGGCGCCTTCAACCCGGTCTACGACGCCGAGCGGTACGGTGCCCGCCTGGTGGCCTCGCCCCGGCACGCGGACGTGGCCCTGGTGACCGGCCCGGTCACGCGGAACATGGCCGAGCCGCTGCGCCGCACGGTGGCCGCGATGCCCGAACCGCGGCTGGTGGTCGCGGTCGGGGACTGTGCGATCAACTGCGGGGAGTTCGCAGGCGGTTACGGCGTCGAAGGCGCCGTCTCCGACGTCGTACCGGTCGATCTGGTGGTGCCCGGGTGCCCGCCGCGGCCGGCCGAGATCGTCGCCGCGCTGCGGAGAGTGACCGGACGGTGAGCCTGATCCCGGCCGCCCTCGCGACGGCCACCGGACTGGGCGTGGCAGGCGCTGCGGCCGGGCTGGTGCTGCCGCAGCGGGGCCGGGGTGCGGTGGTGGGTGTGTTGACAGCGGGTGTGGGGGTGGCGGGTGGTGCGTCGGGTGTGGCCGCTCTGGGCGGAAGCCGCTGGTCGGCCGAAATTCCCGGGCTGCTCCCGCTGGCCGGGACGCACTTCGCGGTGGACGCTCTGTCCGGACTGTTCATGGCGGTGGCCGGGGCCGTGGTGGCGGCGGTGGCCGTCTACGGTGTCGGCTATGTGGCCGGGCACGGCGCGCACGGCTTCGGCTCGCGGGCCGCGCAGGCGCTCCTGCCGCTGTTCGCACTGACCCTCGTCCTGGTGCCGGCGGCGGCCTCGGTCTCGACGTTCCTGTTGTTGTGGGAGCTGATGGCGCTGACCTCGCTGCTCCTCGTGATGGCCGAGCACAGGGCGCGAGCCTCGGTGCGCGAGGCGGCCGTCTGGTATGCCGTGATGACCCACCTGGGCCTTGTCCTGCTGCTCGCGGGCCTGTCCGTGTATGCGTCGCAGGCCGGCGGAGAGACGTTCGCCGCCCTGCGCGTCGGCACCGCGGCGATGTCGCCGACCGTGCGCGGGCTCGTGTTCGTGCTGACGGCGACGGCATTCGCCTCCAAAGCGGGCCTGGTGCCGCTGCACGCGTGGCTGCCCCGGGCGCATCCCGAGGCGCCCAGCGCGGTCTCGGCGTTGATGAGTGCGGCCATGGTGAACCTCGGTGTCTACGGGTTGGTGCGGGTCGGGTTCGATCTGCTGGGCGGAGGACCGGCCTGGTGGTGGCTGCTGGTGATGGCGATGGGCGGGCTGTCGGCGGTGTACGGGATCCTGCAGGCCGCGATGGCCTCGGATCTCAAGCGGCTGCTGGCGTACTCGACCTCCGAGAACATGGGGCTCGTCGTGCTCGGTGTCGGGGCGGCCGGGCTGTTCGCCCACGCCGGTGACAAGGTGTTGGCCGGGCTGGCGCTCGCGGCGGCGCTGCTGCACGTGGTCAACCACTCCGCGTTCAAGTCCCTGTTGTTCGGCGCGGCGGGCTCGGTGCTGCGGGCCACCGGGGAGCGGAACCTGGATCTGCTGGGCGGGCTGCGGGCCAGGATGCCCATAACGGCGGGACTGTTCGCCCTCGGTGCGCTGGGGGCAGTGGCGCTGCCGCCGGGCAACGGCTTCATCAGCGAGTGGCTGCTGCTGCAGTCGATGATCCACGGGCTGGCCGTGCCCGGGGTGACCACGGCGATCGTGCTGCCGCTGGCGGTGGCGGTGATCGCCCTGTCGGCGGGGCTGGCGGCGGCGGTGTTCGTCAAGGCGCTCGGCGTGGGCTTTTTCGCCCGGCCGCGCACCGAACAGGCCGCCGCGGCACAGGAGTCGCCGCTGCTGATGCTGGCCGGAATGGGACTGCTCGCGGCCCTGTGTACGGCGCTGGCCCTGGTGCCGGGGCTGCTGGGCGACGGCCTGGACCGCGCGGTGGCAGTGGTCGGCTTCGCCGGGACGCACCCGGTATCCGGCGGCGGACTGCGGGTGCGCCTGGACGAGGTATCCGCCTCGCTGTCCCCGCTGTGGGTGGTGGCGGCGCTCACGGTGGCGCTGGGCGCGGTCACCGCGACGACGAGGTGGGCGTCGCGGCGTCAGCGGCGGCGGATGAACGCTCGGCTGTGGGACTGCGGGGGCGGGGCGCCGACGCCGCGGATGGCGTATACGGCGACCTCGTTCGCGGAGCCGCTGCAGCGGGTCTTCGACGACGTGCTCGCCCCGGAGCAGGACGTGGATGTCACGCCGGTGCGCGAGTCGGCGTATCTCGTGGAGCGGGTGGCTTTCCGCAACCGGGTGCCCGACCGGATCGAGCACCGCCTGTACCGGCCGGTCCTCGACTTCCTCGCCGCGGCCGGGCAGTCGGCGCGGCGACTGGCGGGCGGCAGCGTGCATACGTATCTCGGTTACGGCTTCTTCGGGCTGGTCGCCCTGCTGGTGGTGTTGGTGGTGGGCTGGTGAACACGGTCGGATACGCGGCGATCGTCCTCCAGGTGGGCGCGGTGGTGGCAGGGGCGCCCCTGCTGACCGGGCTGATGCGGCAGACGAGAGCCCGCCTGGAGGGGCGGGCCGGCGCCGGGGTGCTCCAGCCCTGGCGGGACGTTCGCAAACTGCTGCGCAAGGAACCGATCACCCCCATCGGCACCGGCCCCGCGTTCCGCTGGGCGCCGCCGCTGCTGGTCGCCACCTCGCTGGTGCTGGCCGTCCTGGTGCCACTGGTCTCCACCGACACACCGGTGCGGGCGCGCGCGGACCTGATCCTGGTGGTGTCGCTGCTGGCGCTCGGCACGCTGGCGCTGGCGCTCGCGGGCCTGGACACCGGCACCGCGTTCGGCGGCATGGGCGCCTCCCGGGAGATGACCATCGCCGCGCTGGTCGAACCCACCATCCTGGTGGCGGTGTTCGCGCTGTCGATACCGGCCGGGTCGACCAACCTCCCGGTCATCGTCGCCGGAGCCGCCGACCAGCCCGCCCGCCTCACCTCTCCGGCGGGACTGCTGGCGATCGCCGCGCTCGCGGTGGCGGTGCTGGCCGAGAGCGGCCGGCTGCCGGTGGACAACCCCTCCACCCACCTGGAACTGACCATGGTCCACGAGGCGATGGTCCTCGAATACGCCGGACCCGACCTGGCGCTGGTCGAGTTCGGCGCCCAGCTGCGGCTGGCCGTGCTGCTGGGGCTGCTGGCCTCGCTGTTCGCGCCGTGGGGCATCGCCACCGGCGCCTCGCTCACTGCTGTGCTGCTCGCCCTGCTGCTGGTGGTGCTCAAGGTGACGGTCCTGGGCATGGCGCTAGCGGCGGCCGAGGTCTTCTGGGCCAAACTCCGGCTGTTCCGGGTGCCCGAACTCCTCGCCGGGTCCTTCCTGTTGGCGCTGCTCGCGGTGACGGCCTCCTACTTCCTGGGGACAGAGGGAGGAGCGCGATGAGCAAGGGCCTGTTCACCCAGCTGCTCGATCTGGCCTGCGGGGCGTTCCTGCTGGCCGCCGTGGTGGTGCTGTGGCGGCGCGAACTCGCCGCGATCGTCCGGCTCTTCGCCCTGCAGGGCTTCGCGCTCGCCGCCGTCGCCCTGCTCCTGGGACTGCACGAGGACCGCTGGGACCTGATCGCGGTCGCCGCCGGGATCGGCGCGCTGCGGGCCGGCCTGCTGCCGTACCTGATCCGCCGCGCCCTCACGGCGTTCGTCGCCGAGCGGGACGGCGGGCCCGGCAGGCGCGGCGGGAGCGAGGAGGCACGCGAGACCCAGCCGCTGGTCAATGTCGCCGCGTCCCTGCTCACAGCCGCCGCGCTGACCCTCCTCGCCTACGCCGTCGCCCGACCCCTGGTCGAACTGGATCCCACCCCCGCCACCCGTGCGCTGCCGGTCGGCCTGGCCGTCGTACTGATCGGCTTCTTCGTCCTGGTCACCCGGCGCCGCGCGCTGGCCCAGGTGGTCGGCTTCCTGCTGCTGGACAACGGCATCACCGCGACCGCGTTCCTGGCCGCCTCCGGGGTGCCGCTGATCGTCGAACTCGGCGTCTCCTTCGACGTGTTGCTAGCCGTCCTGGTGCTGCAGCTGCTCACCGTGCGGGTGCGGGAGGCGTTCGGCACCACCGACATCGACGACCTGCGGGAGCTGCACGACTGATGACCGCCACCACCGCGCTGTTGCTGACCGCGCCCGCAGCCGTTCCGCCGGCCGTGGCCGCCGGGTACGCGCTCACCGGTTTCGTCAGGCATGAGGTGCCGCGCGGGCTGCCGGCGGTCCGGCGGACGCAGGAGAGCCGTCCACCGCCGGTGCGCAAAGCCACTGTGCTCACTGCGGCGGGCGTTGCGGGCCTTCCGGAGAGGAAAGAAGCGGCAGCCGCTTCCCCACCCGGGAATCCGGCCGTCGCCTCCCCGGTGCGGGCCGGTCACCCGTCCGACTGGGCCGCGCTGGCCTCCCCGACGGTGATCCTCACCTGCGCGGCACTGCTGGCCTCCGAGCGCGTCGACGGCGGGTGGGTCTCCGCGTACTCCGGGCTGCTGCGGGCTGACGCGCTGACCGTGTGGATGCTGCTGGTCGTCGGCGCCGTCGCCTTCATCGCCTGTGCTTCGGCGCCTGCCCATCTGGCGGCGGAGCGGGCCGCCGGGAACGCGACGGCCTGGACCATGTGGCGCTACCACATGCTGGTCCAGACGTTCCTCGGCGCGATGTGCCTGGCCGTGGTGAGCGCGAACCTCGGCGTGCTGTGGGTGGCGATCGAGGCGACCACCGTGGTCACGGCGTTCCTGGTCGGCCACCGCCGCACCCGCACGTCTGTCGAGGCCGCGTGGAAGTACGTGGTGATCTGCTCGGCCGGCATCGCGCTCGCCTTCCTGGGCACCGTGCTCCTGTATTACGCGGCCCGGCAGGCGGGCATCGCCGAGGCGTGGGCGCTGGACTGGCCCACGCTCGTGGCCCATGCAGACCGACTCGACCCGGCCGTCACCCGGCTCGGCATCAGCCTGGTGGTACTCGGCTACGGCGCCAAGGCGGGCCTGGTCCCGCTGCACGCGTGGCTGCCCGACGCGCACAGCCAGGCACCCGCCCCGGTCTCGGCCCTGATGTCCGGAGTGCTGCTGTCGGTGGCCTTCGCCGCGATCCTGCGCTACCGCGTCATCGCGGATGCGGCCCTCGGCCCGGACTTCACCCGTGTCCTGCTGGCCGGAATCGCCCTGCTCACCCTCACCCTGGCCGCCGGGTTGCTGCTGGCCCAGCGCGACTTCAAACGGATGCTGGCCTACTCCAGCATGGAGCACATGAGCCTGATCGCCCTGGCCGCGGCGATCGGCAGCCCGCTCGCCCTGTCCGCCGCCCTGCTGCACATCGCCGGGCACGGGCTCGCCAAGGCCACCGCATTCTGTGCCTCGGGGCAGATCCTGCACCTGCGCGGCACGACGAAGATCGGCCGGGTGCGCGGGCTGCTGGCTCAATATCCCTGGCTGGGTGCGCTGTTCGGGCTCGCTGTCGTGGCGCTGCTGGGCTTCCCCCCGTTCAGCCTCTTCGCCTCCGAACTGGGCATCGCCCGCGCCGGATTCGCCACCGGAGCGGGCCTCGGCTGGGCCACGGCCACCGCCCTCCTGCTCGTCCTGGTCGCCTTCGCCGCACTCGCCATCCGCACCGCCCGCATGCTGCTGGGGCCCGCGGAGGCGACCGGGGAAAGCCCCTCCGCCCTGTGGCCCCTCGCTGCCGGTCTGGCGGCCTGCGCCGCGCTCGGCATCGCCACCGGCCCGCTGGGCCACCTGCTCACCCAGGCCGCCGCCGTCCTGGAAAGGCCCTGACCGATGCACACCGTGCACGAGGTGAACACCAGCGAACTGCGCAAGCGGGCCGAGGCGCTGCTGCGCGACGGGCACCGCCTGGCCCTGGTTGCCGCGCACCACGACGAGAACGCCGTACGCCTGGTCTACCTCTTCGTCTCCGGCCCGCCCGACACCCGCATCGAACTCCACGTGCGCCTCGACCCCGGCCACCCCGAAGTGCCCAGCCTGGCCCATCTGTCCTTCCCCGCAGGCCGGTTCGAACGCGAGATGCACGACCTGCACGGCATCGTGCCCCTCGACCACCCCCAACCACGCCGCCTGGTCCGCCACTTCCACTGGCCCAAGGGCTGGTACCCGATGCACCCCGACGCCGGCGACCCGCCCGCCTTCGGCGAACAGGAAGGCCCCTACCCCTTCCTGGAAGTCACCGGCGACGGCGTCTACGAAATCCCCGTCGGCCCCGTCCACGCCGGGATCATCGAACCCGGCCACTTCCGCTTCTCCGTCGTCGGCGAGACCATCCTCAAACTCAAGGCCCGCCTCTGGTTCGTCCACAAGGGCATCGAGAAACTCTTCCAGGGCCGTAGCGTCGCGGCCGGGCTGCCGCTGGCCGAACGCATCAGCGGCGACACCGCCGTCGGCCACGCGCTGGCCTACTGCCTGGCCGTCGAGGAGGCCACCGGCACCGCCGTCCCCGAACAGGCCCAGTGCGCACGGGCGTTGCTGTTGGAACTCGAACGCCTCCACAACCACGTCGCCGACCTCGGCATGCTCTGCAACGACGTCGGCCACGGCATCCTCAACGCCCACGCCCAGCGCGTGCGCGAACAACTCCTGCGCCTCAACGACACGGTGACCGGACACCGGCTGCTGCGCGGCGGAGTGGTCCTCGGCGGCAGCGCCCTGCGCACCCTGCCCAGTCGTACGCAGTTGGAGGCCATCGGCGACGACATCCGCGACATCGTCCGGCTGGCGCTGGGCCACTCCACCGTCCACGACCGCTTCACCGGCACCGCGATCCTGCCCAGCGAGGCCGCCCGTGACATCGGCTGCCTCGGCTACGTCGCCCGCGCCAGCGGCCTGTCGCTGGACGCGAGGATCGAGCATCCCTTCACTCCGCACGGGCAACCGGGCCGGGTTCCCGTCCACACCGGCGGTGACGTGCTGGCCCGCTTTTTGGTCCGCGCCGAGGAGATCGAAGCCTCCCTCACCCTGATCCGGGAGCTGTCCGACTGCGTCGCCACCGGCCCTGTCCACGGGAGGCCGACCGGCCCGGGGGAAGGCCCCCGCACCGGTGTCGGCCTCGTCGAGGGCTGGCGCGGCACCATCGCCACCCGCGTCGAACTCGCCGCCGACGGCACCCTGAAACGGGTCAAGCCGGTCGACCCGTCCTTCTTCAACTGGCCCGCCCTGCCGGTCGCGTTGAACGACACGATCGTCCCGGACTTCCCGCTGACCAACAAGAGCTTCAACCTCTCCTACGCCGGCAACGACCTGTAGACGCCTCAGATGTCACCCTGCACCAGGGAGTGCAGGTGCTCGTCGTGCCACCCGTCCTCGTGCAGCAGCGCGCTGCGCTGGGTGCCCTCGAAGGAGAAGCCAGCCTTCTCCGCCACCCGGCAGGACGCCGGGTTCGCGGTCGAGTGGCACAGGCGCAAGCGGTGCAGGCCCAGGTCCTCAAGGGCCCACCGGCTGAGCCGCTTGGTCGCCTCGACGACGACACCGCCACCGCGTGCCGCGGGCAGGACCCAGTAGACGATCTCGGCGTTGCCGTCGACGAGGTCGATGTCGCCCCAGCCGATCAGACCCACGGCCTCGCCTGTATCCGTCCCGGCGATGGCCCAGATCGCGGCCTCCTCTGCCCGCCACCGTTCGTGCATGCGCTCGATCCTTCGGCGCGCGTCATCCGATGACGCCACGACCAGGCGGTTCCACTTCCGGATGGCAGGATCCTGACCGGCGGCCACGAGGACGCCAGCGTCCCGAGAATGCCATGGGCGCAACTCCAGCCCGCCGGGTAGGGCGAGCAGAGGCTGAGGGGTCCGGGCCATCCGGCCGGCGGGAACGACGGAGGGTACGGGGGCGACCGGGGGTATTGGGGAGATCGAAGCCATCCCGCGATCCTGCCAGTGACCTGGGGGCCTACGTAATTCCCTGTCCGGTGCCGCCCCACGCGTGCCGGCTCCCGACCCGCCGACAGCACACCCACGAGCCGTTTCGTCAGGCGCCTGCGTCGCTTTCCACGAGCCGGTATCCGGTCACGATGTCGGCGTGGATGCGCACCACGTGGTCCATCTCCGTGTCGACCCAGGGCGTGAGCTGTGTCCGGTAGCGGGCGAGTTCGCCAGGGTCTGTTACGGGGCCGGCGGCTCCGGTGACGACGACGCTCCAGCCGGTGCGGGTGGCCGGGTCGAGGTCGTCGGCCTCGTAGGCCACCACCTCCGACCGGGCCGCCCGGCCGAGCAGGGCGGCCCCGGTGTGCGTGCGGATGATGATGTCCCCGTTGGGCTCTACGAGGTGGTTGACCGGGCGGATCGCGGGCAGCGCCTGGTGGGAGAAGACCACCCGGCCCAGCGGTGCCTCGGCCAGCAGTTTCAGCGCCTCGTCCCGGTCCAGCTCAACCATGCGAACCCGCTGCGGACCACCGGCCGTCATGACGACTCCTCTCCCAGCCCCATCAGCCGCTCGGCGCCGTCCGGCCACACCACCTCGACGTCGATGCCATGGCTGCGCGCGTAGGCCACCAAGTGCGCTGTGGTGTCACGGTCGTTGGAGGCGGTGCCGTCCCAGATCGCCACCACCCGGGCACACGCGCGCAGCAGCCGCTCGTCCGCGCGCACGCAGGCATCCCGGTCCGCCGGGTCGTATTCCACCAGCCGCACCTGCTGAGAGAGGAGCAGCAACTCCCCGGCCGCCCGTCGGTCCCGATCCCGCAGCAGGGCGGGCACACGGTTGAGCGTGGGCACCACGGCCACCAGCGCAAGCCCGGCCTGCTGAGCGGCCCGCCCGAACGCCACCGGAAGACCCTGCCCGACCCGGACCAGGCCCGTCCGGCCCGCCTCGGCACACCGGGCCAGCCGAGCGCACAGCTCCTCCTCCAGCAAGGCAAGGG
>Ga0307507_10012677_pt1 | contig 10374 bp, 12 predicted proteins | sample 7_EM_MG_FD_207223 | JGI IMG/M metagenome (GOLD analysis project Ga0307507, IMG submission 207223) | Populus trichocarpa ectomycorrhiza microbial communities from riparian zone in the Pacific Northwest, United States - 7_EM | ecosystem: Host-associated > Plants > Roots > Unclassified | place... | reverse complement strand
GTGACGGGGGCATGGTAAGTTATGAGTTGTGGTGCTGTTGAGGTCCCTGTCATTCTGGTGAAGATTTGGGTGGGGGTGCCAAGACCTTCCACCCGGTGGTTGTACACCCCCGAGTAATGGGATCCAACATGTATGCAATACTAGTACGGTACTTAAGCACCGGTATGGCGCCAGAAGCCGTGGAGGGGGAGCGTGTGACCTCCCTACTCCGATTTTTTAGATCGGCCAAGAGCTGTCAACTCGACCATTTGCCACGACGGATTCAAGATTTGCACGCAAGCCACTGTATGGCAAGGGGGCTTACACACTTCCCCTCATCGCTTCGATAGCCATCAGCTAGCAACCTTGAATCAAGAGCACACGCCTTTACATTTCCCACTATCACAACCGAGCGATTCTTTCGGCTCCATCAACCTGCCACTGCACAAAAACCAAGTAAATATAGCCCCTCGCCTCCCCCTTTTTCCTCTGTGATAGCTGACTAAGCTACATATTCCTCCTATAAGCGTGGGGAACTACAGCACTGTAATTCTCTAATAAAGATGAGCGATAGCTCCCTCACAGACTACACCCTCACATGCTGGTCTGAGGAGTCCGAAGGAGGGCTTGAGGAAGGTCTTGATTACTCAGACTACGATAGTGACCTAGAGGAAGACTTTTACGATGATTATGAAGGTGAGGAAATGGGCGAAAATGATTTCGAAGATGAAATACCGCGGCAATCCCCCCTCTCCTGGGCGGTTCAAAACAACCACGCGGATATCGTCAGATTGCTCTTGAGCCGAGGGGATATCCAGCCTGATTTACCCAACAGCGAAGGCCAAACACCCCTCTTTTTAGCTTGCAATTCCGGCAGGTCGTCGGAATGCTTCTGGAACGAGGCGTTGCTATAGATCCTAACTTCCGGGAACCCTGGCATACCTTCTCACCCCTCACTGCAGCCGCGTTCAATTCACACGAAGGCGTGGTGAAACTCCTCCTAACGCGTAATGACATAGACCCTAATATCCACAGCCACGATGGCCTGACAGCACTCAGAATAGCGGCAAGCGGGGGTTGTGAAGGGATTGTGAAGCTACTACTAGCATGGGGCCCCATCGATCTCAACTCTACAGACCCGTTATACGGGAGAAGGGCGCTGGGCCACGCTGCGTGTAATGGCCACAAAGGCGTGGTCGAGCTCCTCCTGGCCTGCGCGAACTGAATCACATTGACGCTAATGGCCAAACAGCACTAACCATCGCTGCGGAGAGGAGATATCTCGATGTTGTGACAGTCCTTCTAGATCATGAAGACACCGAACCAAACCACATTGACGCCAATGGCCAAACAGCACTAACCATCGCTGCGGAGAGGGGATATCCCGATGTTGTGAGGGTCCTTCTAGATCGTGAAGACACCGACCCATCGCTGCGTGACGTCTGGGGCCGAAGTCCGCTGTGTTATGCGATATGCAGGGGGTGGGAGGGGATAGTGAAGGCACTCGTGGCTCGGCCCGACCTGGACCTCAACGAGGCACCGGTTGGTGATGGGCCGACAGCGCTTTCTCTAGCTGTGGGGTCCGGAGACGATGAGGTAGTGAGGATCTTGTTGGAGAGGGACGATGTTGATGTGAACCTGACCGACACATGTGGTCGATCTCCGCTCTGGCATGCTATGGAGAGTGGTGATTCGGTGATAACGAAGATGTTAGTGGCCCGTGGGGGCATAAAAACCGGCCCGGAATTCGTGGGCGAAGCGGGGCGGTCGGTACCTGTATTGCCCGCGAACTATAATTGTGGGTGGGTGGGGTGATCTTCAGGGTAATTGTAGTCTTGTTTGGTATAGTTCTTAGACAAAAGTCATCGTTACTGTGCTCAAGTCCTGCTGAAACACACTAAAACAATCGAAATTCGGAGTTTTAGAAACAGGGCCGGGTAGTCTATGTCACTGCGTTTTCTCATTAGACTAGGGAGTGCCGGCTTCTTCGAAGGTCGCTTAGCGTCTTTCGAAGTGGCGGGTTGCTTCTGCTTTGATAAAACGCTAATCTGTCAACAACGACGCTGCCAAACACCACATCACCACATCACCACATCACCAGCATTTTCAAACCTTTATTCTCCCTCAATGTTTTTAGCTAATCAATCGATGGGTAACCTAGGTAGGATGCATTAGCCCTGTGCACCGTTCAACCCTGATCCGAACGGGAGTGGCTCGATGTTTCCGGGTCCCCTTGCGATGGCCAACGGGAGTAAGGTACCCAAGTATCCGGGGGTTTCACGTGATGCTGGGACTCCAGCAATCAACCCGAATCCGAATGAGTTCACCGGTATCCCTAACTTTTCAGCCGGTGGCAATCCAAGTCAGCCGTACCCAATTCAATATCTCTCCTTACCACCACAGCGCCTGCAGCATGATACCATGGGGTGTCAATACTATTACCGTGCGGTGGAAGAGTTTCACACCAATTTATCTCTCCAGCTACAGAAGAGCCAGGCAGATTGGTTTGATCTCAATCTGAAGACAAGCAAAGAAATTTGCGAGAAGTCTGAGGAAATTGGCAAGCTAACTGTTGTTTCCCCACCTCCAATTTTTTCTGCTATTTCTAATTGCTATTTAGGCTGCGGTTTTGCACTGTAAGAACGACCTCATGAGGTCAGAGAGACTATTCAACATCCGCGGCGCCTTGGGTAAGTAATTATCATGCCTATCAATTTGGTTGCTACTAATATTCAGCTGCAGGACGGATTGTGTATCAGGCCGAACTGATGAAAAAAATCACGACCAACTCCGAATACGAGGTTCAGGAAGGACTCGATGAACTCGCCAAGACTCCAGAATTCATTCAGATTCTTCAGAAGGAAGTAACGGCCAATGGCCTTCAACTCGAAGCTGTTACCGCGTGTATCCCTTATATCTATTACGAAGCATCCAAACGCGCAATTTGGAACGATTTTATAATTACTATTTATAAGGAGGATCATACAGTGGAAAAACGTGCTGTACTTACTGCTTTCCTGAGGATGCAGCGTGGGTGGCCGCTTGGGCTTCAGTGGAGAGAGGGAAGAAGGGGGGGGGAGACCGAGCACTGAGTCAGCAACTTTGTTTTACCTGGCCACAAGGTTTTTGCCTGTCTCTATGTGTGGCGTGCTGTGCGGGGGATTGAATGGTGAGGTGCTGAGAAGGACGCTGTTCATAGCAATAGAAAATCAGGTGCTTAAATAATACGTGATGAAAACTTGCACGTTGTAAGGAACCCGATAACCGTGCCAAGGTTCCCGCCACTTTGAAAGACGTTAAGCGACCTTCGGAGAAACCGGCACTCCCTAGGAGATTCCCACACCATAGGGCTCGCCCACAGAGCCTTAGTGGAGAGAGAAGTATTAGAGCAGTATCCTGGCGACAAGGAAAGTGACCATGCTATGCTATTGTTCGTTAACAAAATTGAGTGCGCACCAGCGATGGATGGCAAGCGCCTTGGCCTGCTGCGAATTTGGGTAGCTTAAGGAGGTTTCTGCTATTGTGTTTTGAGCTGTACCAATAGCCTCGGGATGCACCCGGAGGTACTATAAACGGTAAAGTGAATTAACTGGAGAGTGGAAGTTTTCTTGTCCATCACAACAAACCCCCGACAAAAGGCCAGCAATGTTCCTATCGAAGGATGATTGTGGCTATTATGTTTCGACCATCCGCCCTATCTTGATGCTAAGGCGGGGCAGAATTCATCGGACCTCAAGGGCCGCTCCGAGTGATGGATGCATATCAAAGCGGCCATGCCAAGCATCGCTTTCCTCCCACCTTGCCCCTTTATCAGACTTAACGTTGCACTATACACATTCCCCAAACCCCAGCCCGTCGGTCATTGCGTTAAGCTTTTGTCGCCTGTGATAGATGATGGCTTCTTGTAGTATAGTACCCCATCGACATTCAGCGAGAATAGTAGCAGCAACCTAGATATGTATTTGTCAGCGGATAACCTGAGGTAGCTTCTGAGGTATCGTTGCTTCTATTCACATTTCCAAAATATCTTCGAGAATTTCCTTCAGGATGTCTACCTCCTGACTATAGTACTATCCATCATATCTGGCGTGGTGCCCCCATCCAGCCTACTATGCAGATATCATCAGATGTCATCTCTCTTGGGAGTGGCGCGCATGGTGAGTACTCTTCCGGAAAGACATTTCCCGAATTCATCCCGAACGTGCGGCCTTCCAGTCACAAATATCCGGGTGCCAGGGAACCTTTGATTCGAATCACTGGCGATCACTCGGTGCTACAGTGGGGTTTCCTTTATAGCTTTCCTATCCTGTTGATCTACCGTTGCTAGTTTTATTTATCACACATTATTAAGTGAAGAATAAATTACATACTAAATCAAAGGGTGTGATATATAGCCGACGAGAATCGGAAGCTAGAGCAGGAGGAATTAGTATGCCAAACAAAGGCCAGTACCGGAACTCCATTGTTGTAGTAGCATCACTGGAGGGATGTTGGCATCCAGGGGAGCTATTAGTACATTCTCATTTTCCTGGTGGCGGGAATGGAGTCCGTGACCAGGTTGTTGTATTTTCTATATAAACCCTCTCCCTCGTCATATAATAGATAAGAAAGCAAGCGAGAAAGACACAATTCCTAGTATTTATAAATTTTATCCACCTTGGCTTCATTTGATTCTCTCTTCCACTCTTTTTATTTTGCCAAATTGGCACCTCATAACAACACTCTAGTGGATGTGGTTTAGCGAGTTAGAAGCCTAACTCGATATTCGGCTGCACGTTCATCCAGAGTGTCGAGAGATATGAAGGCTCCCTCTTCCGAAAAGGCAATTTTGCAATATGTTCCCAGTATCAGGAAGTCGTGGTTCCCGTTCATAAACGACCTTTTCCTAGTCTCCATAGGCTTGCAACATCAACCCTGTGCTTTCTAACCCCGTTGACTAACGAAGCAATCCACTCTTCATATTCATCCACCATGATGTATCACGCGCTGAGCGCTTACCACCAACCCATTATTAATACCACCCATATGGGATTCTGCCCAGCTTGGCCCCACAGCGGCAATCAACTCCCGATATTGCGCATGCTCTAACGATTAACCACGGAATGGCCGACCCGCCCTCACCAGCTCTCGCAGGTCCACCACCACCCCACCAGAAATCTTCTCTGGAACCGGGTCTATGGAATCCACATCGTATAGCTAAGCGGACCAGCTGCGTTTCCTCAAGATCCTTCCTGCAGACAGTGATAATTCCTTATTCCTCGCACAGCCATTCTCACTGGTGGGGGGGGGCTCACCTCAAGACGCCATGACTACGGCTACCACATCCGGAATTTAGGTCACCTGACCGATCCCACCAAAGCCGGAGAAGAGTACAGTATATCATAATATCTCCTGTTTTTTGCGATGGTACTAATACTCATGGCGTGCCGTCATTCGAGAAACTTTGAAACAGGAAATTAATAATTGGAATGGCTAGGTCAGACACCATGCACATAAAACACACAAACACACACACGGATCATGCGCCCATCCGCTCTGGATATCTGGAACGATACCGGCAGCTACCCACGTTGACAGGCAGGCCGCAGATACTGTAGATTCCCTCCTCTCTGGAAGGTCAAGTCTAAGTGCTTACCCGAAGGAACAACCCGATTTGTCGGAAGTATTACTTCAATGTGAAGCGTGGTACAGATATGTTCGGTCAGTGGCCAGGCTGCTTGGGGCATGAAGAACTAGGAAATGACTAGAGTCATATTGATGTATATTCATACTACGGATTGCTAGAATTACGGTGGTCTCAGCCGCGTCTACTAGTCTAGGCGAATAAGAAAGACAGTATCAATCTCTCTCTTTCTCTCATTGATCAGTCCCATTACTTTACGCTTCGACTCCCGCCTCTCCTGTGTGACCTCCGGCGCGATTGGAAGGTTGCCTTCCGAGTGATGGTGGGTGAAGGAGGTTGGATGAGTGGAATATCTAGGTGGGCCCCGGAGAAGTAATCACAAAAGGGGCTGTATTAAGCTAATGATGTGTCCAGCTTGTGCAACTACTGTAAGTGCTGAGGGTCCATATAAAGTTCGTCCTCCACGGCCGGTAGAAATGCCCGGATCAGTAATCAATATCTACCACATCACTGAGATGCAAATTAATCCGAGTTGTAACATAAATGTCAATGTCACTCTGTCCCAATCTTTAATTTGCCAAGTACCGTATAAACCCACGATTTCTCCTAGTTCTCTCCCATCCAATGACATCCCTCTCATTCACTGAATGGCCACTCGAACGCTATAAATAATCTCATTAAAACATAAACACATCCTCGATGCAATACCTCATAAGTCCATAACTCCTTTCTTCCTAAGCCTATATCCCACCATACCACCAGTTCTCAGTCTACCCTTGATAACTCGGCGGCGCTGGAGATCCCGGAACGGGCCGTCGCGGGATAGCCTGTATATCGGTATCATTTGGACCAAGTTCTGTGATAACAACGTTCAAACGAGGATTAACTTTGCCCTACCTTACCTCCTGACAAATCTCATAAGGGAGGAGAAGGAAGGAAGGAAGGGGGATGACAAACCAGGATACCCTTGAGGATACTGCGCCGGCTGGATGTACGCCGCTGGGGGTGGTGCAGGCGGTGGCGACGGAGAGGCCTCGGCCATCACCACATTCCCACCCTGATCGTAATACCCGGCTTTGTACGGCACCTTATCAGTTGCTCCGGCGCCTAGTACCACCCCGCCCGCTCCAACCATTACCATTCCAGGCCCCGCGCCCCCGGGTGGGGCGTTTCTATCTTCCACAGGCTGATTACCCGCCCACTCCTCCTCTGCCGTCGGCTTCGTGCACTTCTTCCATATCAACATTACTATGAGGGCTATGACCGCTAACCCACCTACTACGCCACCGATGCCGGCCCCGACTTTTGTACCTATGGGTATCCCAGTGTGGGTGGAGCTGGAAGATTTTGTTGACGTTACCGTCGCGGTACGATCCACGCTGGCGAAGGTCGTCTGGGTCGTGGTTGTTTGTCCGGTTATCCAATATGTAGACAACAAGGTTGTAGTCAAGAAGTACGTTGCGGGGGTCATAGTGACCACTACGGTGGTAGTGACGTAGATCGTAGGGTCGGACCTCTTTGCTAACCCCCTCCTTCTGTTCTCCTCTTCTGCCCGGCGGACACAGCGAATGGGAGTCGGAGTCGGCATACCCCTCTTCGTCCACATGGTAGAGCTAGTCGTGAGACTCGTTTCAGTAGCAGTACCAGCTACCGTAACGGTCGTAGTCCAAACGCCCGTTGAGGAAACATAAGTCCAAGTAGTTATCGTGTTCCAAGTCGTCGTGGTGATTGAAAGGATAGTGGTACTGGTGCTAGTGGTTGTGCTCTGATAGGTGCTCGTAGCGGTCAGTGTCAGCGTCTGCCACAGGCATACCCACGAGTTCAACTGGAGGCTGCATCTTTGGTCGTTGCAGCAGTAGGACTGGAGATCGCAAAAGACGAACTGGTATTGGCAAATGACGATTGCGCGGGGGAGTAGGAAGTTTATGATCTTTGTCACTGCGAGATCAGTCCCTTTCCTAGTGCTATTGCCGTCGACATCGGGCGAGAGGACATGCTGCGCTGGAGCGGGCGGCGGAGCGGGGAGCGGGCATGTCGGCAGCTCCCAGGGCAGTGCCCAAGTCAGGTTTATGAATTGGAGGAGTAACAGGGGGGCGATACAGAAGGGAGACTTCATCGTGCCTGGCTCTCGGTGAAGAATGGGCAGGGGGGGGCTCCATTCCTAATGTATCTCTTTTATCGCCTCTCTTTCTTTTTTTTTTTCCTTCACTTTTGCTCCGCTTCTGATTCGATGTGAGGGCAGGGCTGTGGCGTGGTGCAGTGGTAAATTGCTTTTGACACTTTGGATGCTCTTTTCGGGGGGGGGAATTGGGAATTGGGTACGTGTTGGGTGTATGGTGGGTGGTTTGTGGGAATATGGCGTTTTTGTGGCACCCCGAATGGCCTTTTTGAGCCTTGATTATCGGCGGAAGCGAGAGATAGTGTTACGACATCTTGGGAACGAGGTGACCTGGTCCACGGGTAGGCGGCAATAGTGAGTGATGCCTAAGGAATTGAGACATTTGGGATTTTGGAAAGTGACCTTTCAGCATACCGGTACCGTACTCGAAGATTGCTGGCAAGTTCCGGCATAGAGTATCTTAAAATCAGACAGGGCGGTTGTGTAACAATGGCCCTATTCTGGCACCGGTACTACAGCCGCTGGTAGGAAAGATGTGGAAACGGGGATCGGGCTTCTGGGGTTTTGATTGGAGGGTTCGGTGTGCTCGAGCCAATTGAGCGACCGTGGTTCTGACTTTTAATTTCTACGTTCTCAATTATTTCGACCGGAGGCTGTAGTACTAGTACTCGAGTACAGTGCTGTGTACGGCAAGGCAGGCGTAGTGTTTGTGCCGTATAAAAAAACGGCCAAACCAGAAGGTCAAAGTGCCAGGGAAAAGCCTCTTTTAGGCCAAAAAAAAAAGCACAAAGTAAAAAAAAAAAAGTAAAAAAAAAGAAGAAAAAAAATGTGAGGGCCTGTTTGGTGCGCAACCATATAAAAAAACTCCATTTTTCTGAAAACCGCATATGTCTTAATGGCAAAAGTAAGAGAGGTTAAAACACAAAGATTAAATCAGGGAGAGATAGCAGACACCCCTCTGCATGCCCCTCGAAAAGGAAACCAATCAGAGGCCTGACAATTAAGTAGTACAAAAAATGGTGATGTTGCGAAATATAGAGCTTCTTGTCCAACAATATTTCGCAACATCATCATTTTTGAAACTACTTAATGGTCAGGCCTCTGATTGATTTCCGTATTTCAGAGAATATACAGAGGAGCGTCTGCTATCCCTCTATGTGTTACAATCTGCTCTTCTTCGGGTGATACTTGCAGCAGGTAACCGATAGTCTCCTAACGATCACTTCTTCTTTGCCCGATAGTCGTTGTGATAGCTAAGTCCGTTGACTCCTATCTAGCAACGTCGATCGCTAGGCTCATATAAGACCGTCTGGTCTTGATTCCCGAAAGCGTGATAGATAAAGATCTTTGTATTGAAAGTGTAGTGTGTGAAAGAACTTAGATGGTTGCGTGAAGAACCCAAATCCCACGTCCCGAGGGTGCCCTTATAGAGGGGTTCTTCCCTCAACCCTAACCCTGCGTGACTCATACTCTCACGTCACACGACCCATTACTCATAATGAGTCATAGTGTGAAATCCATCAGCTGACTCACCCGAGTCAGCTGCGCCCTGTCTCGCAACCAATCAAAACCTATAAAACCAATCATGTGCCCCAACGGGGTCACATGCGTGAAACCCATGACTCATAACTATGAGTCATGTGCGAAATACATAAATCACATGACCACAATCGTGCTTCATGTCAAATATCAACCAATAACAATAAACCAATGACGCGCTATTGCGTCGTCATGTGAAATCCTATGAGTCAACTGATCTCATAGCGTGAAAGGTAACAAACCGATGACTAATAACCATTAGTCATGTGAGAGTCTGCCTTGCTTAGTCACCGTTTGTGACATTAGCTCCCTTCCCCCTCTTGCATTGGTCCCACGATGCTAAACTCCTTCCTTCCATAGCATACCCCCAATTTGGCGCATCCTCTGTTTGGTTCGATAGTAGGCTTGTTGGAGTATTTCTTTTTCCTTATCGAGTTGTTCGAGGTCGTTGTCTTTTGCCACAATAATTTGGGCGGTGCGGTCCACTTGGCTTCGGAGGTCCGAGATCTGTATTTCCATTGCTTCCCTATCTGGAATAGTTTTTTCGCTCCCCTCTCCCTCCTGCTGTGTCCTCACGGCTCTCCTCTTTTTGTGCTCCCGTCTGTCATTCTTTGACAGTTCCCCTTTCTCCCCTACTTGTCGGGGGTAATAGCCGGTGTCCACCTTTTCCCATCGGTGTTCGTTGCAATTGTCATTGAAACAATGCTCCCAGCTTGTGATTTTGTGATGGGCCCTTCTGGCTCTTCTCCTGCGAGGTTGTTGTGGGGCCCAGTCCTCTCCTGGGTTCGCTTCCATCTCCTGTCGCCAGTCGTGGTCGTGGGCGACACTTGGTTTCCTCCATTAGCAAAATGTTTTTGCTGGTGCTGAAGTCACCTGGCTACCCTTGGTCCCCTTGAACCCCTTGGTCCACCACCCAGCACCGAGGTCCTGCCGTTTTACTCGGACCCTGGGTCCGCGGTCCTGGTCCACACTTCCCTTGTCCCAGCGAACCCTGGTCCACCCTTCCCTTGTCCCGGCTATCTCATATCCTTGCTTTGCCTCTTCTATCCTATCTTGCACCTCCCTCATATACCCCTTCTACTCCCGGACCTCTGCCTCCCTCAGCCCTGAGCCA
>Ga0307507_10012676_pt1 | contig 10375 bp, 9 predicted proteins | sample 7_EM_MG_FD_207223 | JGI IMG/M metagenome (GOLD analysis project Ga0307507, IMG submission 207223) | Populus trichocarpa ectomycorrhiza microbial communities from riparian zone in the Pacific Northwest, United States - 7_EM | ecosystem: Host-associated > Plants > Roots > Unclassified | place... | reverse complement strand
GAAGACCTCGCGGGCCGATTTCGCCGTGCCCAGGCCGAGTTCGCGGGCACCGCGGACCACGGACTGGGCCGCCGTCGCCTCTTCGAGGTGACCGCGGGCGGGCGGGGCGCCCGGTTCGTCGGCCGAGCGGAGCCGGCCGAAAGGCAGGTAGCCGATCTCGCCCGCCGCGCCGGTCGCGCCGCGGAACACCTGGCCGTCGACCATCATCCCCATGCCGACGCCGGTGCCGATCGTGATGCAGCCGAACACCGACGCGCCCCGCGCGGCGCCGCTTTCCCATTCGCCGACCGCGGTCAGGTTCGCGTCGTTCTCCACCGTCAGGTCCGGCCCGAGCGCGGCTTCGAGGTCGTCGATCAGCCCGGCCCGGCCCCAGCCCGGCAGGTTCGGCGCGTGCCGGAAGCAGCGCTTCACCGGGTCGGCGACGCCGGGGGAGCCCAGCACGCGGACAACGATGTCGGCGGCCGTCAGGCCCGCGTCGGCCACGGTGTCCGCCGCGATCCGGCCGACCGTGGTCACCAGCGTGGCGCCGGAACGCGCGGTGTTGCGCTCGTCGCGGCGCGCCACCACGGTCCGGCCGAGGTCGGACACCGCGACCCGGATGTGCTCGCGGCCGATGTCCACGCCCAGCACGTACCCCGCGGTCGGGTCGGCTTCGTAGAGCACGGCCGAGCGGCCGGTGCCGGTCGAGGTGTGCCCGGTCGGCCGGGCCAGGCCCGCGGCCTCCAGCGCCAGCAGGGCCTGGCTGACCGTGGGCTTGGACAGCCCGGTGTCCTTGGCCACCTGCGGCCGGGTCGCCGGCCCGCTGCGCCGCAGCAGGTCGAGCACCGCCCGCTGGTTGATCTTGCGCATCCCGGCGGGCGTGCCGACCGGGGGAATCTCTACGCCCGCCACCGGAGCCTGCTTCCTGTTGTCGAAGGTCTTCCCTGCCAAGTTATCCGCCCGCCCGGCGCGTTGGGCAAGATTCCTTCCCTTCGGCGGGGGAATAGCGCTCCGGCCGGGGCGGTTGAGGAGGCCATGAGCACTCCGGTACGCGGCCGGGTCCGCGTGGCACAAGGCGCGAAGCGGGTGCGGGTGTATCTGCGCGGGCAGGTCGTCGCGGACACGGTGCACCCCCTCCTGGTGTGGGAAGTTCCTTACTACCCCACGTATTACTTTCCACGCGCGGACGTGGTGAGCGGCTTTCTCACCCCCTCCGGCCGGACGTCGCATTCGCCCAGCCGGGGTGACGGTGTTCTGTCGACGATAAAGGTTTCCGGGGCCGAGGCGGTGGACGGCGCGCTGGAATACCCTGATTCGCCCATCGAAGAGCTGCGGGACCACGTCCGGTTCGACTTCGCCGCCTTCGACTGGTTCGAAGAGGACGAACAGATTTTCACGCACCCGCGCGATCCTGGCGTCCGCGTGGACATCCTGCCGAGCTCGCGGCACGTCCGGATCGAGGTCGGCGGGGTGACCGTCGCCGATTCGACCCGTGCCCACCTGCTGTTCGAGACCGGCCTGCCGACCCGCTACTACCTGCCGCGCGTCGACGTCCGGATGGACCTGCTCGAGAAGACCGAGACGGTGTCTCACTGCCCCTACAAGGGGACGACCGAATACTTCTCGGTGGCCGGGAACCGGGATCTCGCCTGGAGCTATCCGACGCCGTTGCCGGAAAGCACGCGTGTGGCCGGGCTGGTCGCTTTCACCGACGAGAAGGTCGACGTCTATGTCGACGGTGTGCTGCAGGAACGGCCCAAGACGAAATTCGCCTGAGAGTTTTCCTTACGCGTCGGGCAGCCAGTTCCCGTGGAAGCCGGCCGGAACGCGCTGGGGCAGGTGCACGGTCGCGACCGGCGCGGCCGCCACATCGCCGGCGTCGAGGACGACCAGGTTGCTGCGGTCGATCGCGGCGTCGTAGACGTAGGTGAGCAGCCAGCCTTCGCCGTGTTCGGCGGGCACGAACACCGCTTCACCCGGGATGTGACCCGGCGCGAAGACGTGCTCGGCCGTGGTGCCGCGGTGCAGGTCGTGACGCCGCAGGAAGCTCTGCTTCCCGGTCTGGGTGACGTGGCCGAACCGGGCGTCGGAGCCGGCGAGCCGGTCGTCGATCCGGGGGAATTCGCCGGGGCGGTCGTCGATCCGGTCCTCGGTGACCACACCGGACGCGAGATCGATCGTCCAGCGCCACAGCTGTCCCGGCGCGTCCTCGTGCCCCGCCCACCACACGTGGTCGTAACGCACCACGTAGACGACGATCCGGCCGTCGGGGGTGTCGAACGCGTTGAGGGTGTGGAAGGCGTAGCAGGGCTCGATCTCCAGCCAGACCACCCCGGCTTCGGGATGGTCGCGCCGGAGCACGCCGAGGCGGGCGCCGTAGCTCGCGTCCCACCGGTAGGGCATGCCCTGGCCGACGGAGGCCCGGTCGAACACCACCGGCAGGTCGTAGAACACCACGTGCTCGGCGGTGAGCGCGAAGTCGTGCATCATCGTCAGGCCCGGCACCTCGACCGGCTGCTTGACGGTGAGCTTGCCCGCGGCGTCCGCCCGGTAGTAGCTCACGTGCGGTGAGGTGATGCTGCCGTAGCCGAAGAAGTGCAGTTCCCCGGTGTCAGGGCAGATCTTCGGGTGCGCGGTCATCGAGTCGGCGAGTTCGCCGTCGAAGTCGTACACACCGACGGTCTCGAGCTCGGTGGTGATCTCGTAGGGGAGCGAGGACTCGACGAGGGCGAGCGTGCGCCCGGCGTGGTTGATCACGTGGGTGTTCGCCACGCTGGTGCGGAGATTGCGCGTGCCGTCGGCGTTGTAGAGCGCCGCTTCGGGTTTGTCGAAACTCTCGGTGCGCACCCAGCGGTTGCGGTACCAGGCGGCGCGGCCGTTCTCCAGGCGGACGCCGTGGACCATGCCGTCGCCGGTGAACCAGTGCGCGCTCTCGGCGAGGGGGTTCGGGCCGTTGCGCAGGTACCAGCCGGTCAGCTCCGGCGGCAGCGCGCCGGTCACCGGGAGGTCGAAGGCGGTCAGTTCGTCGTGCACCGGGGCGAACGCGCCGGTCAGGTGGAAGTCCGTGGTGGTCATGGGTTTCACTCGGCAATCTGGAATCGGGCGCGGACGATACGCGGGTAGCGGATGGTGAAGACGATGGGGACGGCGAAGCAGAGGACCTTGATCGCGATCAGCGCGAAGGTCGCGTGCGGCGCGTAGGCCAGCAGCGCGATTCCGGCGATGGCACCGACCGTGAAGCTCGCTGCCCAGACCGTCGTGATGATCACGTTGACGCGCCTGAAAACCGGGTTGTCCCAGAACTCCGGCGGGGTCATCGTGCGGGCGATGCCGAGGGTGAACGGCTGGCCCATCGCGAGCGAACCCCAGGCGGTCAGTGCCAGCCAGACGTCGGTAAGCGCGCCGGTGTAGGTCTTCAGCGGCGACGCGGGGAAGCTGAACGCGAGGGCGGTGAGCAGCGCGAAGAAGACGAGCGCGCTCCACTCGATGACCAGCGTGTCCGCCTTGCGGCCTTCGCGGCGGGCGAGCAGCAGGAGTCCGGCGGAGAGGACGAGGCCGGTCAGGCCGGACCAGCGCCAGTCGAACTGCGTGGCGACCACGGCGAATGCGATCCACGGGAGGAAGCTCTTCAGGTAGTTCACGGCGAGTCCTTTGTCGACGTTCCAACTCTGACATGTCAAAACTAGAACGTCTGGGTTCGACATGTCAAGAGTGGAATGTCATGATGGGGACATGAGCCTTCGACACGCGGTGCTGGGCATGCTGGAAGACGAGCCCGGCAGCGGCTACGACCTGCTGAAACGCTTCGAGCAGGCGATGTCGAACGTCTGGCCCGCGACGCAGAGCCAGCTCTACGGCGAGCTCGGCAAGCTGGAGAGCGCGGGCATGATCCACGTGCACGCCGAGGGCCCGCGCGGGCGCAAGGAGTACGAGATCACCGACGCCGGACGCGCGGAGCTGCAGCACTGGCTCATCGAGGTCCCGCCCACCGCGGCGCCGCGCAACGACAACCTCCTGCGCGTCTACTTCCTCGGCGCGGTCGCCCCCGGCCAGGCGCGGGGCTACATCGCGACCATGGGTGAGACGGCGCAGGCGCGCGAAAAGCGGCTGGAGGAACTCGAGGCGTCGATCGACTGGGGCGACGACAACGCCTCCGTCTACGGCCGCCTCGTCCTCGAGTGGGGCAAGCGCTACTCGGCCATGTATCGCGAGTGGGCCGACTGGGCCGTCACCCAGATCAAGTGACCTCCGTATAACGCCCTATGCCGTTGTCCGTGAATGGCACATTGAGGGCCTTTAAGACCCTCAATGTGCCATTCACGGACAACGGCATCAGGCGGCGTGGTGGCCGTGGGCTTGGCGGCGGGCCGAGCGGGGGCGTGAGCGCGGGGGCGCTGCGGGGTCGGCTGCGGGGGACGAGTCGGTGGACGTGGAGTCGGCGGTCGCCGCCGGAAGTGGGGCATGACGGCCGCGGTGCTGGCGATGCACCGCGAACAGCAGCGCCAGGCCGAGGACGACCAGCACGTGCGTCGCCACCCGGCCCAGGGTCACCTGACCCGCGGCCAGGTCGCCGGCCGACAGCACCAGCAAGACCCCGACGAACCCGGTCATCAGCGGCAGCTGGCCGGCTGCGGTCTTCGGCCGAAGCGTCGCCGCCAGCAGGCCGACGCCGATGGCGAGGTTCCACGCGCTGCTCTCGTGCGTCAGGTGCCCGGACATGGCATGGCCGGCGTCCGCGCCGAGCAGCTGGGCGAAAGCCAGTGCCAGCTGCGCCACCGCGACCACGCCGAGGGCGATCCGCAGCCCCCAGCCCTCGCCCGCCGGGGCCGGCGTGCGCTCGAGGATCACCTCGGTGAGGTCCGGAACCGGCGGTGCCGGCCGCAGCCGCATCGACCGCCGCAGCTTGTGCGCCGCAGAGAACCAGTCCTGGCAGTCCGCGCATCCGCTCAGATGCCGGTCGACGCCGGCCGGCTCGGTTTCGCCGTCGAGCCTCGCCGACAGCCCCTCACGGCATTCTTCGCACCTCACCTCTCACTAGTCGGACCTCCAGCACGACGAGTTCCCGCGAATCCGATGATCACTGCTAAATTGCCGCCATGCCCGGTTCCCGCAGCGGTGAAGACGACGATCGCGTCACCGAGCTGGCGCTGGCCGCGGGCCGTGGCGACCGCCGCGCGCTGGAGGCGTGGGTCCGGGCCACCCAGGCCGACGTCTGGCGCTTCCTCGCCCACCTGACCGACACCGCCGCGGCCGACGACCTGACGCAGGAGACTTACCTGCGCGCCTTCGGCAGCCTGCGCCGGTTCGCTGGGCGGTCGTCGTCGCGGACCTGGCTGCTGTCGATCGCGCGCCGCGTGGTCGTCGACCAGCTGCGGTCGGCCGGCGCTCGGCCCAAGATCGCCGACGCCGACTGGGAAACCGCGGTCGAGCGCGCCCGGACACCGGCCGCCGCGGGATTCGAGGACCTCGTCGAACTCCGCCTCCTGCTCGATGGCCTCGACCCGGAACGGCGGGAGGTCCTCGTCCTCACGCAGGTGCTCGGACTGTCGTACGCCGAGGCCGCGGACGTCTGCGGCTGCCCCGTCGGCACCGTGCGATCCAGGGTCGCGCGAGCTCGTGATGACCTGCTCGAAGCGGGCCGCGAGCGCGGTATCGACGCCGGCTGACCCACCCGGCCCAGCCCGCTGCGCCGTCCGGCACTGTGGCGCGGCACACTTTCGGCCCCTCTGGCTGTCATCTCCTCACAGAGATGGGCGGACACGACTACTCCGCGTTGACGACCCCTTCGGTCCTGCTTAGCGTGCGCGCAGTTCCCCGCCACCGAAGGGATTTCCCGATGGCCAGTCCCACCACCACGCCTCAGGGAGAGTCAGGAGGAGTCGGCCGTCGCCGCTTCCTGACCTACCTGATCGCCGCGCCCACGCTCACCGTCGCCACGAAACTCACCTTCGACGCGGTGGCCCCGGCCGAAGCCGACGCCGTCATCCCGACCCTGCCGCAGCCCGCCGAGATCCTCGACCTCGGCGACGTGCTCACGCTGTCGTGCGCCCCGACCGCCGGACTGCTCATTCTCGAGATCACCACCGACGGCCGCGCGCGGCTGCAGCTGCCGCGCGCCGAGGTCGGCCAGGGCATCACGACCGCGAACGCGATGCTCGTCGCCGAGGAGCTCGACCTGCCGCTGGACAAGGTCGACGTGGTGCTCTCCGACGCTCGCACCGAGCTGCTGTTCAACCAGCTCACCGGCGGGTCCAACACGATGCGTTCGCTGTACGACCCGGTGCGTGCCACCGCGGCCACCGCCCGCGCGCGGATGGTCGCGGCGGCGGGCGCGCAGTGGAACACCGACGCGTCGCGACTGTCCACACGGGACGGTTATGTGGTGGCGCCGGACGGGCGCAAGGCCTCCTACGGCGTCCTCGCCGGGCCCGCGTCGCGCGCCGACCTGACCACCGGCGCGATCCAGCCCAAGGCCGAGGCCGCGCAGACGCTGGTGGGCACCCCGACCTCGCGCAAGGACGCCCGCGCGATGGTCACCGGCAAGCAGGTCTACACCCTCGACCTGGACGTCCCCGGCGCGATGCCGGTGATGGTGCGCCGTCCGCCGACCATCAACGGCACGGTGCAGAAGGTCAACAACGAGGCCGCCGTCCGCGCCATGCCGGGGATCATCGACATCGCCGTCGTGCAGACCGGGGTCGCGGTGATGGCCGAAACCTTCGGGCAGGCCCTCGACGGCAAGAACGCCCTCGACGTCACCTGGGGCGCGGGCACGGTCGACGGCGAGAACAACGCCACCATCAAGAAGAAGCTGCAAGCCGCCGCCCTGCCGTTCGTGGTGCCGCCGCTGCTGACCCAGTACGTCGACGGCGAGTTCGACTTCGCCTTCGCCAGCCACGCGCCGATGGAGTCGAACTCCGCGGTCGCCGACGTCCGCGAGGACAGCGCGACGATCTGGGCCGGGCTCAAGTCGCCGATCGTGGCGAAGCAGACCATCGCGCAGGAGCTGGGGCTGCCGGAGAACAAGGTCACCGTGCACGTCCAGCAGGGCGGCGGGTCGTTCGGCCGCCGGCTCTTCTTCGACGCCGCGCTGGAAGCCGCGCGGATCTCCAAGGCCATGAAGAAGCCCGTCCGTCTCATGTGGAGCCGGATCGACGACATGCGTCACGGCCGCGCGCGGGCGGCGAGCCACCACAAGATCCGCGCGACCTTCGCACTCGGCCAGGTGCTGACGTTCGAGCACCGCGTCGCCAGTGTCGAAACCGACTGGAGCCACGGCCTCGGCGAGATCCTCACCGCGTTCGCGGCGAAGCTGCCCGTCGGCGGCAACCTGAGCTTCGCACAGACGGTGTTCCTGCTGACCGTGAAGTCGCCGTACAACTTCGGCGTCACCACGCAGCTGTTGAACGAAGTCCCGCTGAAGTTCCACACCTCGGCGTGGCGCTCGGTGTACTCCGCGAACACCCGCGGCGCCGAGGAGATCATGGTCGACGAGATCGCCGCGAAGCTCGGCAAGGACCCGCTGCAGTTCCGCCGCGAGTTCATCAAGGTCGACCGGCAGCGCGCGGTGCTCGACAAGGTGGCCGAGCTCGGGCAGTGGGGCAAGAAGATGCCGGCGGGCTTCGCGCAGGGGATCGCGGTGCACGGCGAGTACAAGTCGTACACCGCCTGCCTGGTCGAGCTGGACGGGCGCGACCCGAAGAAACCGCGGGTCACCAAGGCGACCATCGCGGTGGACGTCGGCAAGCCGGTCAACCCGCGTGGCATCCAGTCGCAGATGCTCGGCGGGCTCACCGACGCGATCTCCACGACGCTGACCGCGGGGCTGCACATCGACAAGGGGCTGCCGCTGGAGGGCAGCTACTCGCAGTTCCACTACGCGCGCCAGAAGAACTCGCCGACGGACGTGAACGTGTTCGTCATACCGTCTGCAGGCGAGGAGATCGGCGGCTGCGGCGAGCTGGGCCTGCCCGCGCCGGTCGGCGCGATCGCCAACGCCTACGCCCGCGCCACCGGGATCAAGCCGCGCAGCTTCCCGATCAACTTCCCGGTCGACTTCGACCCGTTCCCGCGCTGAGGAGTGCCATGCCGAACTACACCTTCGTGGTGAACGGGAAGACCGTCACCGTCGACGCGCCCGCCGACCTGCCGATGCTGTGGGCGCTGCGCGACAAGCTCAACGTCCGCGGGCCGAAGTACGGCTGCGGGATCAACGTCTGCAAGGCCTGCACCAGCCACCTCGACGGCGAGGCGTTCAACCCGTGCGTCACGCCGGTGTCCGAATGCGCCGGTCGCCGAGTGACCACGATCGAGGGCCTCGCCGACGGGGAGGACCTGCACCCGGTCCAGGAAGCCTGGCTGGAGCAGGACGTCGCGCAGTGCGGGTACTGCCAGCCGGGGCAGATCATGGCGGCGGTGGCGCTGCTGAAGGAGACGAAGAACCCGACCGACGCGCAGATCGACGCGATCGAGAACGTCTGCCGGTGCGGCTCCTACTTCCGGATCCGGGAGGCGATCAAGAGCGCGGCGGCGAAGATGGCCTGACGCTGCCCCGGGAGCCGATGTCCGTGAATGGCACATTGAGGGTCGTAAGAGCCCTCAATGTGCCATTCACGGACTTCCGGTACGTCGGGTTGCGGGCATCGGCCGCGAGTGCGGAGGTATGACAGAAGTACCTCCGCACTTGCGGTTGCTGTAGAAAGTTCACCCGGTCGTGGGCCGTTCTTTGGGGTTAAATTCCCGGTCACGGGGCCTCGACGAGGAGGTCCCGGCACCGGAGGCACGATGCACTACCAGGCGCTGCTGGCCGACGGGCTGGCGCCCACGGTCTCGACGCTGGCCGCCGAGGTCGAGCGGAAGATGCCGGAGCTGGTCGAGAGCACCATCCGCCAGATCCTCGACGAAATGCCCGTGTACCGCGACGCCCGGTTCGTCTCACACTCCGATCTCCGCAACTCCGTGCGCGCCAACCTCGACTACGTGATGCGGACGCTGCGCGGCTCCGACGTCCCGGACCTGTCGCAGGCCCGGGCGACCGGCCGGGCGCGGGCGCTGCAGGGGGCGCCGCTGCCGGAGCTGCTGCGGGCGTACCGGATCGGGCTCACCGAGGTGTGGCACCGGTTCGTCGACCTGACCGCGCGCGGGCCGCAGCAGGACCTCGCCGGGCTGGTCGCCGCGACGAGCGCGATCTGGGCGCTGATCGACGACTACGCCGAGGCGCTGACCACGGCCTACCGCGACACGACCGCGGAAGTCATGGTGGCGCACCAGAACCGCCGCTCGGCGATGGTCGAGGCGCTGTTCGCGGGCGGCTCGGCGACCGAGGGCACGCTGTGGGACATCGCCCGCGTGCTCGACCTTTCACTCGACGGGACGTATGTCGTTGTCGCGGCCGAGACCCCGCGGGTCGGCCTGGAGCCGGTGCCGCAGGTCGAGCAGCGGCTGCGCGAGCTGCACCACGCGTCGGCCTGGCGGCTGACGCCGGACCTGCAGGTCGGCGTCGTGTCGCTGCGCGATCCCTTGGCGTCCAAGGCGATCATCGAGCTCGTGCGCGAACATCCGGTCGGCCGGGTCGGGATGAGCCCGGTGTTTTCCGGCCTCGGCAACACCGCGCGGGCGCTGCACCTGGCGCGGGTGGCGCTGTCCAGTCTCGCGCCCGGCACGCCGGGGCTCGTGCAGTTCACCGAGTCGCCGCTGGCCGGGCTGGTGGCGAGCGCGCCCGAGGCGTCGGTCCAGCTCGCGCACCACGTCCTGCAGCCGATCCTCGACCTGCCCGGCGACGACGGGAACGTCCTGCTGCTGACCCTGCGGGCGTGGTTCGACTGCCAGGGCTCGACGAAGCTGACGTCGGAGCGGATGTTCTGTCACCCCAACACGATTCGCCACCGTCTCAAGCGGATCACCGAGGAGCTGGGCCGCTCCCTGACCGACCCGGCCGACATCGCCGAGCTGGGCGCGGCCCTGCGCGCCCTCAACCTCTTCCCCGAAGCCGCCCACCTGCCCTCGCCCCGCTGACGCCCCAATGTGGCATTGGGTCAATGCCGGGTAGTTAAGGATTCCGTGCTGACGTCAAGTCGCGCTGCACCTTTTGCGCTGATGTCCGTGAGGGGCACATTGAGGGACTTAGCGTCCCTCAATGTGCCCCTCACGGACATGCGCGATCCGGGCAAATCGGTTGTGCAGTCACTAATCCGGCGGGCACTCATCGTCCCGACCAGTCCCAACGCCCCTTTGCCGCGCCGCTTGGACACCGGGCCTCGGCGCTTAACTACCCGGCCTTGGGCATTGGGTGCGTTCAACCTGGATCCACCGATGGTCTCGGGGTTTGGGCCTTCGGCGGCTGAGTTCGGGGCTTCGCGTGTGATGAACGGTCCTTTCCTTACAGATTTTGTAAGGA
>Ga0307507_10012675_pt1 | contig 10376 bp, 6 predicted proteins | sample 7_EM_MG_FD_207223 | JGI IMG/M metagenome (GOLD analysis project Ga0307507, IMG submission 207223) | Populus trichocarpa ectomycorrhiza microbial communities from riparian zone in the Pacific Northwest, United States - 7_EM | ecosystem: Host-associated > Plants > Roots > Unclassified | place... | reverse complement strand
ATATGAACTTGTGAAGCAACTGAGTTTAATAATTGTGGCGGATCTACGTTATTAATCTTAGGGAGAACATTCAATCAAATCAAACATAGACTGCGGACAATTATGTTTTCTTGATTAATCAACTTACCTAGTTCTTAAGGCTGCCATTGAATTAAATTACTAGTGCGAACACTGTGGTTGTTTGATGGTTAGGGTTAGTTATACGGCGGATCCGTTGACTAATCAATGTTAAGAAGAGATAAATATTCAGAATATAAATTGATGTTTCGTTTCTATGATCAGTTCTAATTTCTGTAGGTGGATGTGTGCTTGTGACCAATGTTTGTTCTCTTGATAATTTTCTGATTTTATTTAATTTCGCTTGATAGTTTTCTGTTTTCTTTTGCTTTAGCCTAGATAACATCCAAACCCCCCCTAAATTGCATATCATCTAGCATAAAAATCTTACTTAAACCTTCTTCGTGGGATCGACCCCTTCCTTGCTCTATACTATCTTGTGTGTTGTGTTTGAAGCTAGGGCAATTAATTTGTGCGACCGCGACATCGCAACATGAGGGATCTTTTAGTTGAAAAAATGAAGACAATAGTGGAATCAATGGTAAGTGGAATGCTAAGAACAAAAGCCTAACAATTAAAAAGGTGCTAAAAATGGAAAAAAATCCCTAGACTAAGGGGCATCTAAGAAAACTTTGAGAAAGGCTGTGAGAAAGCCAAAAGTAGAATTGCCCACACTTAAAGGCAAATCAAGTTTTGATGATTGGTGGAATGCCATAAAAAGGTTAAAGGTAGGAAAATGCATTCATGTCTAGGAGGGGATGGAGAGGTTTTAATTGAGAAAAGGCACAACAAATGCCAAAAGTTAACGTTTGGGGCAAGAGTAAAAAAGAAGAAAATATTGAATCATGAACATGTCTTTTGGTATATGTGATAAAGCCTTCAGTGTCTTCAAATGATTATATTGGTTATCCATCAAAGAAAAAGTTAGAGTTGTTTCATGGCCTCTGCTAAGAGATTATTGATTTTTTTAAGTGAAAATGGAATGTGTGGCACAATTATATGCCATTTGCTTACAAAGATAATGAAAGAAAAATAAGGAAATGATGAGGCTAATGATTTACAGTGAACCTTAACCTTTCCTTCGAATTGAAACGTGAGATAATAAAAAGATGAAAGAGTATCATAAGATAAATGATGGGCAATGAGCTTTAGTATTCTCTTTAAGTTTGAGATTGACAATAAAAGGAATGGCATTGTTATATGCCAATGATTGATAAGAATGAAACTTCTTGAACCATTGATTGAATTAGGTGAAAATTCCTATTAAAAAAAGTGGCATGGTTATATGCCAATGTTTGACTTTGATTGATAACATCAAAAGGTTTTTTATTGATGAAAAGTCCTATAAAGAGGTGAGGCACGGTTATATGCCACTGCTTGATTATGATTAATGAAAATAGAGTTTCCTATCTAGTTTTAGAAAACATGACTTTTTGATGAAATATATGGCATGGTTATATGTCATTACAAATATAGCAAAAGAAAGAGAGAAGTAAATAGTTGATGGTGATCCTATGTCTTTGAAACCCTCAAACACCTTTTAAACCTATAAATTTCCCTTTCTTTCATAGTCATGACATATAACCTACATTACATGCTTTTAAAAGCACTTTCTAATCAAGTAAGCAATTTGAACCAATAAATGATGCTCTCAAAATATGAAGAGCTTTTCCATAAGGGTCGTGGCTTTACGAATTAAGCTATTAATTATTGTACATACTGATAAAATGGATGCTCAAAAGAGACAATCTTTCTTGATAGTGTCTCGAGTCTTGACTCGAGCCTTTTGCTGATGAAATCAATATAAGGTCACTCTGTCAAGTACCATCAAATGACATACCCAAAATAAGAGATTAAAATTGACACAAAGAACTACAAAAGAGCTAAACAAACTATTTTAATCTTATAATGGGTCAATTTCTGTTTTCAAAATACAAGATAATCAAAGGACTGTATGTATTGAATAGTATGTGTTGGATATTTGACTAAAGAAGCTTAATTTTTAAAATACTTTTAAAACTGACATCTCTTTAATTTCATTGCAATAATTACACTTGAATGGACATGATCCTTGAAATTTGCGAGTTGATTTCAGAACAAGAAAGATTTTCAAACAAGAAAGATTTTCAAACAAAAAATCTACCGAGTTTGCAAAATCCTTGACAGAAATGACATTAACACTTCTTATAAGTCGTCCTTGAAAAGTTGAGCAGCCTAGGAGCAATGCAGTGGACCTTGAGAGGGAAAACAAACAACATTCAGATTAGCTGAGGGCAAAGAAACACATAATCAAATGATATTTCAGTGAAACCCATCAAAGCTATGATTAGCGTCTGTCAAATGCCTTTTGATGATAAGAAGAAGAGCGAACACAACTATTTCAATTGAGGGTAATGTTGCCTAAAACGTTTATAACAGTTGAGAGTAACACTGCACTTGAGGGGTATCTTCATATCTAAAAGCTTGGTTTAACATTTGAAATATGGTTATGACTCTTGAAAGATGTTATCACGTTGGTGCATTTAGATAAAAGTTGAAAGGATGCACATTACCTAGACTGTTTAGGGGAAAAGATGCATTTCACCATATAGATGTGGGGTGATAAAAGATATGTCATTTATGATGATAATGTATTTCTTTCCATGTTCGAGTCTAGATGATTAAAAAGCCTTGAAATAAGGGATAATCTCTAAAGATAGATTTGGATGAACCCAGCTATATCAACTAAAGAGATGTTGAAGATCATTAGCAAAGGATGACTGTAATGGTTTTCTTCAAGAATATAGGAAATATTGTCATATTAGGGAAGCATGGCCCAATTAAGGGACAACTTCATGGCTACATAAGTACCTGTAATGGCTGCTAGAAATATGTAGGAGTTGTTTGATAAGATTAGACGAGTTGAAGGCCATTTACTGTGAAAAACACCGAGCATATAAAGATAAGCGTTTACTACAAGTAATGAGATACATGGCTAGATGATTTGAGAATTACATGAAGATTGATGATAACATATGCTTGAAGAATATGGTTCAACTAGGGGCAATGTCATGGTTGATTTACAATCTAAGATGGGGTTGACACCAAAAAAACATTTTGAGAATTATTAGTAGAATGCACACAGCTAATTAGGGGGTAGTTTTTGAAATAATTCAAAAAGTTAAATGATTTTTTAAACTCATTTTTAACAAAGCAAGCAACACCACACTTAGGGGGCTTGGTTAGGCTTGATAAGCAATGAGAGTAGTAATCGCGGTAGACAATCCAAGAGGTGCACTTATATTCAAGCAGAGGATTAGCACATGGTAAACTCAAATGGGCTGGTGAATCAAATGATTGAGAAGGCTTTAGATGGCAAGCCAAGGCACTCTATGACGATGAAGCATCAAAGAGGGGGGCTGTATTTCAAACTAGGTAAGGATATATGCAAGTCATTTAACCATAACCATTGCATAAATGTTTTTGAAATTTTACAAGAAAATCCACAATGAAATCAATTGAAAAATAATCAATGATAGTAAGGGATATCAGTTTTAACCCTACAATAAAAAAGAGGAGGAGAAAAATCTTTCCATTAGGAACTTCTCAATTCTTTGGCATTGAACAATGTTGAAATGTTTAAACCCCGCAATCGAAAGTATCAGAAGTCAACCCTGTAATCAAAGTGTTTTGGATTCAATCAAGATGCCTTTGGACAGTTCTAGGGAATCACAAGATTAAGATTTTAGGTCAACTAAACTGAAAACATAATTGTGCGAATATGGTTCTCCTTAAAGACAAATTTTGGTTCTGGTTAAAGGGTATCGCCAAATTGGGATCTCAAGTTAGTTGAGCTAATGACAGATTTTAGTTTTGATTAAAGGGGATAGCTAGATTGGGGTCTTAGGTTGACCGAGCTAAAGATAAAGATTTTGGTTCTAGTTAAAGGGGATCGTTAGATTAGGATCTCAGGTTAACTGAGCTGAAGACAAAGATTGTAATTCTAGTTAAAGGGTATTGTCAGACTGGGATCTTAGGTTAATCGAGCTGAAGACAAATATTTTGGTTAAAGGGGATTGCCAGATTGAGATTTTAGGTTGACCGAGCTAAAGACAAAGAGTTTGGGTTCTGGTTAAAGGATTGTCAGATTGGGATCTCAGGTTAACCGAGCTAAAGACAGAGTTTGAGTTCTAGTTAAAGGGAATCGCCATATTAATGTGTTAGAGTTTAAAAGTACCAAAAACTTTTTCAAAAGCTTTCGGGAGTGTTTTTCATCAAAGATAGGAGGTATATTTTGATATATTTATTTTTTTCATATTAAACCTAAATGTAATTTGTTCTAAAAACATGTTTAAATCTATCAAGTTTAACAATTGATATTAGAGTTTGTAATAGTGCTTCTGCCTTGATATCTATGTTGATATATCTATCTAGAAATTTTTGTGTTCAAGTATATTAATTAATATGTTTAATTATATTTGTCATGGGATTTTTTTGTGGTCAGTTGATTTTTTTATTCCGCTATTTGCCTTGAGAATTTTAGGAACATTGGTTCCTGAATTGAATTAATGATTAATCTGACTTTATTTATGGCTTGAGAGTTTAGTTTATGGTGGAATGAGTTTTGATAATTGTCATGAATATGATGCCTAGTAGCGAAGGAAATAATTACATGAACATGCTCAATAGTGTAAGAATAAATTGAAAACCATTTGTGCCAAAAATAAATATTTTGGGGCTTTTGTTTTATTTGTTGTTTTGATGCTTTGTATGGTTACAAATCATTAGGAAAACTAATTTTTAATCATTCAATGTTTGGGCTATCCATTTTTTTTCCTTCGGGCTATGTAATTTGTGTGGCCGTCACTTTGATTTTTTGCGTGGTTTATTTTCATAGTTTTATTTTGTTTTTTTTATGGTGCTTCTTTTATGAATTAATAAAAAAAGGTAACATGTTATTTTATGTCATATAAAATTATACCTCAACTTAATGTCTAGTGATCTATATGATTTTCTATAATTAGGGATTAGCCACAACATCTTTAATTAAATAAAATTATATATTATGCTATGTTAGGATCACATAAAGAATTATAGACATTAATTGTAATTAATTATAATAAATATTATCCCACAATAATTTTTCATTATATTTATATAATTGATTAGAATAAAATATCAAATTATTTTTATAATATACCCACAAGAATTATACATTAAGTACATAATATGATAGTTTTACCATAAGATTTACGATAAAATATCAAATTATTCTCATAATATATAACCATAAAATTATAAATTAAGTACATAATTTGATAATTCTATCATATGATATATTTGAATTTGATTGAATTAAAAATTCAGTCCATATGCAATTTTTATGTCATTAGATTCAATTTTAGCATGATTTACATTAGAAAAACATGAAATTTTATTTAGTTCTCAATTTAGACGTAAGCATGCACTTTAAATTTGTTTTTGTAGTTATACAACATGTTAGTTTTTCTTATATTCGTTGTGATATTCCCGATCTAAAGAGTGATAAATATAAAGTATAGAAGGAAATACTTCTTCTTTATTTGGGGTGGATGGACATAGATTATACAATTAGAAAAGATGAACTACTTGCAATTACTAATATTAGTACTTCAAAGGATATTGTTCTTTATGAACAATAGGAGTAACCTAATCGTATTAGTATAATGTTTATAAAAACAAGAATATCAAGTTGTATATATAGTTCAGTTGATCAACATGAAAAAGTCCAGGATTTGCTAAAAGCAATTAATGATCAATTTATCACTTTAAATAAGGCACCAACAGCACCGTAATCATAAGTTCTCATCCATGAGGCTTACCAATATAAGAGGTTTGTATGAGCACATCATACAAATGAGGTATATTGTGGCACAATTGAAGAATCTTGATGAAGGGGAAAGGTAAAACTCCTCTCCAAGTTGATATTAAAAAGGAATCCACATGTTTTTTTTAGAAAAAAAAAAGGACAGTTGGAGAAGAAACGTGCCAAAATTCAGAAATGACTTGAAACGAAAGGTATTTCAATCTCATTTATTTGTTATAAATCTAATATGGTTGATATTAATTATAACACATGGTGAATTGACTGTGTTTTATAATCCATTTTTCAAATACCTTACAAGGTATGCAAAACCTAAGAAAACCAATGGGAACTGAGTAAAACATCTATTCAGAAAACAAGATGTGTTCACAAATGAAGGCTATATGACCGTGTTATTTAACTCTAAGTAATGGTTTTTTTTTAGAGTTGGAAAGGACTTTTTATCTTCCAAGTTTTTCTAGAAACTTGATTTCAGTTTCAAGATTATTTTTTTTGGATATTCCGTTAAGTTTTCAGAAATTTTCAGATTATTTTATAAATTTGATTGTGTTGGAAATGGTATTTCGTCTGATAGTCTTTATTGCATTAATTTACAAAACAATGCCATTTATAGTTCAATGCATGTTCACACTGCATTACAAAATGTGTTATTAATGAGCATCCCTCTAAGTTATGGCACTAGAGATTAGAACATATTTTCATAAAAAGAATTAATAGATTAGTAAATGATAAGATACTTAGTACTCTTGATTTTACTGATTTTGGACTTATATGGATTGCATTAAAGGAAAACAAACCAACAAGTCAAAAGAAAGGAGTCAGTAGGAGTTAAAACATATTAGAAATCATTCATACTAATATATGTAGTCTATAAACATAGACTCACATGGTAAGAAATACGTCATCTTTTTTATATATAATTACTCATGATACATATATATTTACTTGCTTAATAACAAAAAATAAAGCATGACATGCCTTTAAGATTGTTAAGACTGAAGTAGAGAAATAATAAACGAAACAAATTAAGATTGTGAGATCAAATAAAGGTATAGAATATTATGAAAGATATATAAATGATAGACAAACACCTGGTTCGCTTGCAAATTTTTTTCAAGAGAATGAAACAGTTGCCTAATACACTATGTCTGGTTCACTAGATTAGAATGGTGTAGAAGAAAGAAGAAACCAAATATTATTGAACATGGTACAAAGTACGCTTAACAACTTTAATCTACCTGAGTCCTTGTAGATTGAAGCATTAAAGACAACAATTTACATATTATATCGAGTTCCAACCAAGGTTGTTCCAGAAATGCCATTTAAGTTATTGAAAGGTTGGAAATCAAGTTTGCGACATGTGTGTGTTTAGGGATGCCCATCTGAAGTAGGAATTTATAATCCATAAGAAAAGAAGTCAGACACAAGGACAATTAGTGGGTGTTTCGTTACATATGTTAAAAGGTATAAAAGTATAGATTTTACTGTCCATCTCATAGTACTAGGATTGTGAAATCAAGAAATGCAAAGTTTTCTGAAAATGACTTGATGAGTAAGAGCAATCAATTCAAGAACATAGTTTTTAAGAAAGATCATTCAGAATCACAACCTTCCACATCAAGTTATTTATTGGTTATTGTTAACAACATTGTTCAAGTGTACAAAATAGGGTTTTAAGACTAATTGTTGAAGTTCAACAAGCTGATAACAACATTTCAGTAGATCAGGTAGTTCAAGCATTACTAAGAATTTCTGAATAACCAGTTAAACCAAATACTTCTTAAGAAGATGATGGTACAATATTGAGAAGATCTACTAGAATAAAGAGATCAACAATTCATAATGATTATGTTATGTATATATAAGAATATATCTGACTATAACATTGGAGCAAAAAATAATCATGAATTTTTTTTACAGGCCATAAGTTGCAAAGAATCAAAATTCTTATATAACGCCATAAAGGAAGAGATGAATTCTATAAAGAGTAACAAAGTCTAAGATCTTGTTGAGTTACCTAATAATATAAGATTCATTAAATGTAAATGAGTCTTTAAGACAAAGATAGACTCATTAGGCAAAATTGAAAAATATAAAGCAAGATTCATTGCTAAGGGATTCATTCAAAATGAAGGAACTAATTACAAAGAGACTTTCTCCCTTATATCTAAGAAAGATTCTCTACGTATTATTTTGGTATTATAAGCATATTTTGACTTAGAAATGCATCGAATGAATGTGAAAATCATATTTCTCAATAGAGATTTAGAGAAGGAGGTTTACATGAAACAACATGAAGGATTCTCCTTTAGTGATGATGAGTATCTGGTTTGCAAGCTCAAGAAATCCATATATGATTTAAAACAAGCATCCCAACAATGATATTTTAAATTCCATGATGTAATTTATTTATTTGGACTTAAAGAAAACATCATGATCAATGCATATACCAGAAAAATCAGTGGGAGTAAGAATTTTTTTTTCTTGTTTTATAAATGGATGATATTCTACTTACGACCAATGATAAAGGTTGTTACATGAGGTGAAACAATTTCTTTATAAGAGCTTTGACATGAAGGATATAGGTGAGGCATTTTATGTCATTGACATTAAGATAAATAAAGACAGATTTAAAGGCATTTTAGGTTTGTCTCGAAAAACCTATATCAATAAAGTTGTAAAGAGATTTTAGATGAAAGATTGTTTACCAAGTGTTGCTTTGATTGTGAAGGGTGATAAATTTAATTTGAATCAATGCCCGAAAAATAATCTTGAAAGGGAACAAATGAAAAACATTCCATGTGTTTTTGTTGTAGGAAGCCTAATGTACACTCAGATCTGTACAAGGCCTAACATTACAATTGTTGTGGGAATGTTAGGACAATATCAGAGTGATCCAAGTATAAACCACTGGAGAGTTGTATGGAAAGTAATGAGATACCTTCAAAGGATCAAACACTACATACTTACGTATAGATATACAAACAATCTAAAAGTAATTGGCTAATCAGATTCAGACTTTGTTGTTTGTGTTGATTCATGAAAATCAACATCAGGATCTAATCTAAATGTAAATTATTTTAAAAACATGTTTAGATCTATCAAGTCTAACACGATCTATTTCCATTTGATTATTATCAGAAGAAATTAGTGTGTGTGGTGCATGTATGTGTGTATGTGAAAATATGATATTTTTTAGTATTTGTTTAGTAATGTGGTGTAAGATATATTTAAAAGTGATTTTTAATTGAAATATTTTAAATTAATATATATATATATATATATATATTAATTTAATATTGTTTTTAAAAAAAACCTTGTAAAGAAGTTTGAAAAGGAAAAGTTCATACAGTGCCACGTAAACTCTTTCTCAATGATTATCTTTCATGGTCTGAAACGAGGTTGCCGAGAGTGCATTAATTTACAATTCAGACATTTTCAGAATAAAAAGAAGAAGATTTGGATAGCCTCTCGACGTCCACGTTAGCTTAGAGTTTTTGTTTTTAAGAATGTGAGGCTAGAGATTTTCTTGTACTAGAATTTGATGATGAATAGATGACAATTCAAAAATAAAAAACCTGGAGATTTGTACACTTTCTTCTGCATCCCACATGTGTTTTCTTGAGTTCATAATAATAATAATAATGACTACTGATTTTGACATATGCAAGGAATCCAACTGTCGTTTTTAGAACCATGATGCATGCAGCATTTAGATGCTTTTGCTAATGTGGTTGCGGGTGAGGTTCACCGGCAACCACATATTTTATTGTTTGATAACAGTAAAAAAAGTGATTTTCATTGATGGAATCCATTAATTTTCACTGTTGCACCACTAGTTTGGAGAAGCAGCATCTCGTGGTGATTTCCTCTTAACAGTGGAGCATAGCTCCACTGTTGTACTGTTCACTTTAGTGAACAGTTTTTTTTTTTTAAAAATCAGTGCAGTTAATTTATTTCACTTGTACTGTTCACGTGAACGTGAACTTCTAATTTTTTTTTGTTTTTTAAAAAAATTAGTTTAAGGTGAATTAAATTTACTCGTACTGTAATCTCAATTTTATTCCTGATAATATGTTACCTAATTTTATTGCACGCTCAAAAAATCATGAAAACTGTAGTTCTTGTCGAATAAATTTTGGACGTAATGAAATTGTAAATTTTTTTTTAAAAAAATTGAGTTTTACTTGAAAAACTAGTATTTAATATTATTTAATAACACTATATAAATTAGAAGGATATCGCATGATGACGTAGTATTTGTGAAATTTGATCGCAATTCCAATTATGTTCTTGCCGGGTCCGACCCAGTTAAAAAAATTCAGTTCTTATTTTTATTTTAATTGTGTTTTATTCATTAAATTAGAAGGATATTGCTTGATGACGTAACAAAAAATTCAGTTTTTGTTGTTGCGTGCTTAAGAAACCATGAAAAATATAGTCATTGTTGGATAGATTTCGTATGTGATGACATTGC
>Ga0307507_10012674_pt1 | contig 10377 bp, 9 predicted proteins | sample 7_EM_MG_FD_207223 | JGI IMG/M metagenome (GOLD analysis project Ga0307507, IMG submission 207223) | Populus trichocarpa ectomycorrhiza microbial communities from riparian zone in the Pacific Northwest, United States - 7_EM | ecosystem: Host-associated > Plants > Roots > Unclassified | place... | reverse complement strand
GCTAGTCATCTATGAGATTATATGGTGGTCGTCCTTGAAGCTGGTGATCATATCTCTCAGGTTACAAGCAAATATGGTGGGGGAGATATTATCATTATAGCCCTCATAAGTCTATACAAGTTTGGATTCTTATTTCCTTTACATATATTTGTAAGGGATGTTTTAAGGTATTACATCCTCAGTCCTGCTTAAATTCATCCTAATGGATGGACCACTTTATCCTTATTTGAAAAATTATTGAGGATTTTGAATAGGGAGCCTACGGTTAGGGTATTTAGGGACCGTTATTGTAACAACCCCGATTTCCTACATCCTTTGTCGCGATACATTGGAAATTTTCAAGTAATTTTTTTTTAGATATACAGGTTCCATCAAAATTTCTATGAAAATTTCAGCAAAGTCTCCCTTATACTAGGAGGTCCCAAGTTATCGATAAAATCATATTACACTTCTAATTTTAATTCACATCCCGATCCAATCGTCCTGGATCTCAATCCAACTCATCATCATCAACACTACACATCTTATTCAATAACATCATATAATGTAATTCAAGTGAAAGATTCGATTTCAACTATAAACATGCAGGGTTAAATAGGTACTTAGAGTTACAAACATTAGATTAAAGTCATACATTCAAATTTACGGATCAATATTACATTTTAAGTTTTAGGAGATAAGACTCTTAATTTACAAATAATTACATGGTCAAAAGCAAAAGGTAATTAAACCAATATTATTCCTGACACGACCCTGATGGACCTGAAAATAGAAATTAACGTGTACACATAAATATAAAAAGGTAGTAACAAACAATAATAATGATAGGTAATAATCTCCATAGAATTTCTTTTCAGACATAAAATTAGGTATAAACCTCTTTTACAACATGCATTTTCCATCTATTACCAATATCCATCGAATATCCTGTCACATTCATTGAGAATAATTTCATCTTGAAAATCTCAACACAACTCAACGATTTTCGAATACCATCTCCTTATAAATCAATTCTCACTTTATATCAAGATATTCCTCTCTTGGTATCATTAGCTTATCTCATTTTTTTGGAATAACTAATCAATATTTTCCCTTTTTATTTTCTGGAAGGTACTCACCGACACTAATAAATCTCATTAGTATCATTAGTCTTCTAATATTAGGCTAGCCTAATCAATTACATTCACGTGCCGATATTAATACAACTGATTAGTATAATTAACTATTCCTATCTGGAGTATCAAATCTTATTCATTTTTGGTTTACCATCAAAGTTACCGATGTCAAGAACCCTTGACATCATTAGCCTCCTTACCTAGAGTAGCTAATTACACCAGAAATGGTTGCCGATACCAATGTGACCCATTGATATCATTAACTATTCTCGACCTGGAATAATTAATCAACTTATCTTTTTCACTGAACCATGAGTAACCTTGTCGATGTTAGTAATCTTTACTAACATCATTAGTCACCCAATTGCACAGGATCGACTAATCAATTTAAGAAATGTCGGCACCGATGAAACCTCATCGATACCATTAGCAATCCAAACCCAGATAGCTAATCAATGTCATCTGAAATACCGGTACCAATGAAACCTCATCGATACCATTAGCTATCCACACACGGATAGCTAATCAATGTCACCTGAAATGCCGGTACCAATGAAACATCATCGATACCATTAGCTATCCAAACCTGGATAGTTAATCAATGTCACCTAAAATGCCGGTATCAATGGAACCTCATCGATACCATTAGCTATCCAAACCCGGATAGCTAATCAATGCCATCTGAATTTTCAATTCGTACCAATCCCCTTTCTTCTTCTTTTTTTTTTATTAATATCATATGCATTGTAACTACGGTTGCTAAGTATCATTCACACACAAACTTAGTTATCGAAACTACGACCACTAAGCATCATTCACATAACCTTGGTCACCCTCATCGCAGTGCCAAGTATCATTGTAATATATCCTTAGCCACCGACACTATGGTGACCAATTATCTATCATTTCTCTCCCAATCTTTAAGTCATTGTGTATACCCAATCCATACCGAGGTATGTAAGATAATTACATCTATTCCAAGGTTATCATGGCTAATTCGATGCCTATCAATGTAAGGTAATTGTATTCATCGTAATAATAACATAATTAATTCAATACATAACAATGCACGCAAGGTACTCATTCGTTCAAACATCATCCTAACTAATGGAGGTATATCGTTGCGTGCATGGTACTTTTATTCATTCCAATAATATCATCACAAGTTTGATACATATCAATGTATGTAAGATACTCATATCCATTTCAATTATATCATAACTAGTTGATACACATCAAAGCACGCAAGGTAATTATATTCATTCCAATATTATCGAAGCAATAAAACAATCAATTCTGAAATTTATCAATAAGTTTACATAATTTAAAAAGACAAGGTGCGATGCACCTACCTAGAGTATGCGTATGTGCTGCCATTCCATGCAATTATCCAGTCCCCACAGCTTCCTCTATACCACCAGGGATTCAGTTTTTATCAACAATACAACCAACATCACAACTTTATTTAATTTTCATTCAACTAGTATTCTCAAACCAATCACAAGGAATTTCCTTAGGATCTCATACTCTTACCCATTTTCATGTTCATATTCATTCTTATAATTTTGTTATCAAAACCATCACTCAACAGCAATTCCAAGCAAAGATTAAAAATTGTCTAATTATGATCAATTTAGCTTAACCAACCTAGAACACTATTTAGTGTTTTAATCAAAACTAAACTGAAAAAAAAACTCAATTCTGGGCTTGATTTGTCTCTATAGAAATACAACTTTCATGAAGAAATCAACTCCAAATTATTTAGTTTTAAGACTCAAAATCAATAATCACAATAACCCCTCCTTTATAGCTAAAATTTTGGACAACGAGGATTTTCATCCCTGGAAATCTTTTTCAACTTTTAACTTATTTTCATGCATAAACAACATTATCCAAAGTTGTTTGTCATCATTAAATTACAAATTTAATCAATTCTAAAGCAAAACATTCAAACAATTTCTCTACCTCTACAATATAGCAAGATTCGGCCAAAATAGAGAAACTCATCCCTTTGGGATTTCTCCTAATTTTTTTTTTACACACACTATATATGTTATTATCCTTGTTTAGCATTATTAATACAACAAAATGATTAACCATTCATTTTCTTTCACTTTCTCCTCATGCGATTAAACATATACGACAAACCTTAACAATTAATATTCTTATATCATTATCACAACAATAATTTCACCCTACTAGTTAGAATCCATGAAAATCTTCATTAACTAATCAATTTGCCAAAAATATATTTATGGCTAGCTTTAACTTGTTGGTTCCACCCCATTCATATCCACACAACCAACAAGTTAGCTTTTTATTCAATCAACATGTTCATATAGCAATGTTTCTTTCTATTCTTACACAATAATCATTTTTCCCCTCATATAAAGAATACACAATTAATCTATAACAATACTAATAACAAGAACATATTTTACCATTACATCTTCCATAAACCCTAACACCCACACAATTCTAATTTCATTAAAACATGTATTTAATCAAGCTTTCTAAATTTTGCCAAAACTAGCAATAGATTCACAAAGCAATAAGTCATCAACCTCTGATTATTTGTTTGAACCCAACGGTCAAAATATAGATCATAGAGTTTTGCACAATATATCTCAAATTCAGAATGATCCAACAGTTGGATCTCCATAGATCTGAATAAAACCGAGCTCATCTGAAAATGGACGAGCTACTGTTCAACATGAACGCCACCTTGCCGGAAAGTGCGTTTCCGATCTCCACAGTCTAGAATGAAGGCAAAACTAGACGCACCACATATCCAAAAATAGGCATGATCCAACGGTGTAAGAGAGAGAATTCGGTCGGCGACCAAAACTGCCTTGCAGGTGTATTTCCTTTTGTTTTCTAGGAAATTTTCGATGATGATTTCTGTCAAACGAATTATGTGTCATCACATCCCTCTGGTCGGTTATTAGAGGAGTGTGAGAAGAACAATATATCCATAACTCAGCATGATCCAACGGTGGATTCTAGAGATATGGCCATCGGAGCATTATTGGTTCCTCCAAATTTTGCACTTCTCTCTCTAGCCGAATTCTCTATTGTCTCTTACTTTTTTTTTTAACTGGTAGCCTCTTTGCTGTTTTAAAGGCACATTTCCCCTAATTACAACTATGTCCCTCATATATGCCTTTATGTATTTTATTTTACTTTTCATGTAAACTATCTGGTTTGTTTCTGCTTAAATTGCTATTCTTTACCGAACTCTGATTGGGATGAGATCTTTAACCAAGGTAGGAAAACATATTAATAGACTTCATGCAAAATTTCATCCTAATCCGACGATTGAATTGAGAGCTCTGCTTTCTAATGTAAAATTGGTCAGTTCATGACTTTTTGTCAACGATCCAAATTTTCTTGTTCAATCTTCACATAAAATCATATCAATTATCCTTCTAAACCTTTAAGGTCATTTTATTATTTTGGAATATATTCATTTTAAAATTTCCACCTTTATTTATTTATCGGGTATTATTATCGTTTCAAAGTAATGTCACTAATTTTAATTGGTGCTTGCACCTTCAATCCTGCCATTTTCATTGCATTATCCTTTATTATAATGTATTCTTTATTACCTCACTTATTTCTTAGAAATATTTTGTTATTTTTCTCATTATTTAATCCATTAAAACACGTTACCAGTTTCTGTCCTTATGAATTCTAAACCAAAATTCATTTTATTGAGGCCATTCCCTCCATTATATATCACTTTCAGTCTTACATTTACATGGCAGTTTGCATATCCGCATATTTAAATTATAAATTTCTAGGGTTTCACAGTTATACCTTGATCAGTAGCACTGAAGGGGGACCTTCAATCCCTTGGTTTTTTACTTTTGTCAATAGGCAAAATAGACCAATGCAAAATACCATGAAGGGAAGGTCCTCTCTATAAAAAAACGTGGAGGGAGTAGTGGGTAATAGTGAGGTATACTGGCTTAGCCAGACCTCAAGTTGGGTATAGCCCAATCTAGGGTTGTACCCATATTGGAGGACACCCCTAATGGGTGTAAATGAAAAGCCTTTCTTGGGCCTAAAGAAGGAGAGGGTTTGTACCATGTTGGACAACCTCCATACTGAATATGACATCAGTTGTATGGCTAAAGGGTTATATGGTGATTTGAGTAATTTTGCTTCTATATATATTTTTTAATTTCAATACCTTCCATTTCCTGACTGTTTTTTTATGCAGGGTCTTTACCTAAGACCGTTGGATTCAAATTCAGTGGGTCTACCTTGTCTATGCCTAGTGGCGACTCCTCTTCTAAAGAAAATCAATCATTAGAGCGAAGATGAACATTAAGGAGATCTCCACAGTCCAATTCCATGCTGAGGATGTTCCTGAAGACATCCCTATAACTAATCTCTCTATTGATGAGGTTTGTTAACAGGCAAGATAAGAGCAAATTATACATATGTTTTTAGTCCTTTTACACTATGCTTTTTAATGTATTTTAAGCTTATTTGAGATTATTGAAAGTTATTTTTATGAGTTTGGCATGCCTAGGAGACTTTGTAAATTAATAACTTAAAGATAAGAATTTCTGCATTTTATGTTTCAAACCTTACTTTTTGTGATAGGTTTTTCATCGAGTTATAATTTTAGAATGTGAATGTGGCTTAAATCAAAGTTAAATTAAACATATCAAGCTTTCTAGTAAGGTATTATGGGCAGAAATCCAAGTTCGTTTGGACCTCTAATTAGACTAGCAAAATCGGGCCGAAATCCTCCTTGCAGCAGGATTCTTTACTTTCACACTACAGATTCAAACAGACATATCTTGAGCCTCAAACATTGAATGCATGCGATTCAAAAGCCAATAGAGAGAATAAATAGAGCAGAACACAACTGAAACAGGGCTCTGTAACATTCTTCTTTTCTCTGTTTTTATCAATCTCCATTAGCAAGTCGTGAGAAGTAATATTATCATTGTAATTCTTTTAGATTCAAGTATTTATTTTTTCTTATTCAAAATTAAGCTATTGATTGTTATTCATGCTGATCAAATTGTTTTGAGATGGCATGTATGCTTTGTAATTTCTTTTAATCTGTAATTGTTGTTAGGGATTAGATTACGAAGTAAAAGGATTAATTTAATTGCTACAACTCTCATATAGATTTATTAGGGAAAAATAAACTATGTTAAATTTTCAAGCTTTTGAACGTTTGCTTAGAATAAATGCATAGATTTTACTCATAAGACTACTGCCGAGTGAATGAGAATTGCTTTCAATGTTAAATTCGCTTAATGGTAAGAAATTGATTAGAGAGCTTTGTCTAATTAATTAATCTTAATCTTATCATTTTCCCTCAGCTTTAAGGGATATTGAATTTATTTGCTTGATGTGAAATAATATTTATTTTACTTTGATGATCAACAAATTTATAGGAATGAATGTGTGGACCATTGAACTGAGTTAATGACATATCAATTTATTATTTTTAGAATTATTGTTTTTTTAATTTTTCATTCAAACACCCCGTTCTTTTTCATTTCAGTATATTGTAGGAAGATTAAACAAAATTTCTCTTGGGTTTGACTTGGTTTTCATGATCATACTAAAAATTTATTTTATTTGTGATGGTTAAGTCAGAATTATATTTTAGAGGTTCCGACGATTGACCAAATTTTGGCACCGTTGCTAGGGAAGTTTTATCTAATTTTTCTTCAATAGTGAACTGATTTATGCCAAGATCTTCCCGTACAGGTGCACTAGTATTTGATCATGAGATTGAAAGAACAACTAAGGCAAATAGGAAGACCATAAGACAAGAAGATAACTCGTCAAGGTCATCAAATCTGAGTGCAAATTCTAAAAAAGAACTCAAAGTAGAAGTGCCAAAAACAGAAAACATGGTAGAACAAAGGACATTAAGGGAGTTATCAACTCCCAATATGAACTAGCAGCCTTTATGCATTGAATGTCCAAATATTGATGTAGATTTTGAGTTAAAATATAGTTTGATTCATTTACTACTTGCTTTTTATGGCCTTGAAGGTGAGGACCCCCACAAGCACTAGAAGGATATCCATGTGGTTTGCTTAACCATGAAGTCGTAAGGAGTAAAAGAGGAATAAATTAAAAAATGGGCTTTCCCATTTTCAAACAAGACAAAAGATTGGCTTTATTACCTTCCATCTAGATTTATTACCACATGGAATGATCTAAAAATGAAGTTTTTGGAAAAGTTTTTTATGGCTTTAAGGGCAAGTACTATTAGAAAAGAAATCAGTGGAATTCACCAGAATAACGGCTAAATGATGTACGAATAAATTTGGAAAAGCAAATATCACAGTTGTTTTTTCTCCTCAACAATCATCAAGTACAGGTATGTATTTAAAGGATATTGTAAAATTCTTGGCCACCAACACATAAACGTTTCAATAAGAGATTAGAGCAAGCATTCAAAATTTGGAAAACCAAATATCATAGTTGGTTTCTTAAGTACATAAAATAGGTTACTATCTTAAGCTCAAATTAATCCCAAGAAAAATGCATGTGCCATGACTCTAAGAAGTGGCAAGGAAGTACAAATCAAGACAACAACAGCGGGCACCCAATAAAGGAAAGAGAAATCAGCCGAATCACTGGATTTGCCAACCAACAAGGTAAGTAAAAATTATGTGTTACCAAGTTCTAATATTTTAATTCATGTCCCTTTTCCTAGCCGAGTTGCAAAACAGAAAAATAATGAGATAGAGAATAAAATCTTTGAAACTTTTCGGAAGGTGGAGGTGAACATTCCATTGTTGGATGCAATCAAACAAATTCCATGATATACCAAGTATCTCAGGGAGTTGTGCACAAAGAAAAGAAGGCCGGATATTAATGAGAAAATAAGGGTTTGAGAGAATGTGTTCGCAGTCATACAAAGGAAATTGCCTTAAAAATGTAAGGACCTATGTATGTTCAATATACCCTGTGTGATTGGAAATTGTAAGTTAGAAAAGGCTATGCTTGATTTGGGAACATCAATTAATGTCATGCCACTATCAATTTACAAGGATTTGAATTTAGAACCTTTTTTAAAAAACAAAGGTAATAATTCAATTAGTAGATATGTATAATTCATACCCTAAAGGCGTTGTTGAGGATGCTCTAATTAGAGTAAATGAACTAATTTTCTTGTTGATTTTTACATCATTGACATGGATGATGAGTTTTTTTAAATCCAACTTATATATTATGAAACAGCAAGAACAAAGATCGATGTGCATAAGGGTACTTTATCTTTTGATGAAAAAATAGTAACATTTAACATTTTTTATGTTATAAAATATCTAGAAGACTCTGAATCTGTTTTTCATGCTGATGTAATTGACCATATTATATAAGATGATTATGAGCATAATTTCTTGAAAGATGAGTTGAACTTCGTATTATAGCATTATAAGAAAAGTAGAGATGCAAGGCTGGAGAAGAATGAGGACATGAAAGAATCAATTATGTCTTTGCATGCACTACTTAAAATGCCAAACAAGTTGGTTAAATCTCCTTTACAACTATCAAATTCTTATGAAAGGGTTTTACCTTCTGTTGAACAGGCCTTGAAATTGGAATTGAAGTCTTTATCCAAACATTTGAAGTATGTGTACTTGGAAGAGGATGAAACCCTGCCAGTGATTATCTAACCGAAGTCCGAGAAGAAAAACTATTGAGAGTTTTCTAACCAAAGACAATAAAGAAAGGTGTTCTTGGGAGGCAACCTAAATGTGGTGTTACACCATGAACAATAAAGATTTTTTTTTGTTTTGTTCATTTTATTGTTTTATGTTTCTCAATATTGTTTATTTGATATTTTCTCAACCATATTTTCATTGCCAAACTTTATTCTCTCGGGTAAAAATATGGAGCACACTGAAGGACATACCCAATGTTAAAGATAGACAGCATTGCGCAAAAAGAAAAATCATGGTAGTTTTCCCCTCTCTTTAAAATGTTTAATTGCAAACATTAAGAATGATGTTCATATTAAGAATTTGGTTGGCTATGGTCTATGTTCAATTTGATTTTTGAATCGACAGTGACATGGATTGTGTCAACAATTTATGTGTTGACAGTAGGATGTGTGCACTAATGATTTCAGCGTCAGCCGTAGAACTAGGTTACGTTGACAATTTTTGAGTTGGCAGAGACTCAATTTTCGTGAATGATTTCTGTGTTGACAGTAGTACATGCGCGCTGATGATATCAGTATCAGTCGTAGAACTAGGTTGCATTGACGAATTCTGGGTCGGCAATGACTTAGTTTTCATCAATGATTTCTAAGTCAATGGTGTCCTATATGCATTGATGATTTCAGTGTTAGCCATAGAACTGGGTTGCGTTGATGATTTCTAAGTCACCAACGACTTGGTTTTTATCAATGATTTCTGAGTTAACAGTAGACTAAGTATGCTGACGATTTCATGCATTAGCTGTAAGACAGGAATTGCATTGATGAATCTTGTTTCACCAAGCGAATCAGTTTTCACTGCCGAATCCTGTGTCACTCAATGAATCCGTTTTCGCTGTCGAATCCTATGTCAGCAGGGAATTAGTTTTTGCTGACAAAATCTGTGTCACCAACGAATCAGTTTCACTGCCAAATTCTAAGTCACCAGCGAATTAGTTTTCGCTGACCAATTCTGGGTCACCAAGCAAATCAGTTTTCACTGATGATTTCTGTGTCACCAGCGAACCAGTTTTCGCTGATGATTTTTATGTCACCAGCGACCCAATTTTTGCTGACAACTTTCTGTGGCAGCACCGCTTAATTCACTGATAAACCACACATCGGAAATGATTTAATGCTTGTAATGATTGCATGGTATAATTGTGTAATATGTGAAACACTTGAATGTGAACATGTGTATTCTTGAAATATGGTTGATGACGAGTTATGTGATTATCGAGTGCAGGGACTGATTTGTGATTATTGATGTGTTAGGTGATGCGACCAGGATCGGACCTTCAACCGGGCTAGGGCACCCCGCGTGAAGAACAGGTAGGTGGTTTCCACCTTTTTCTTGTATAATGTTAACGTTCTGAAATGATTTATCTTTGGATGATATATTATTGCATTGTGGTGAATGTTAAACCGACTATGAAATGATGATTGAGTTGTTGATGAAGGTTAAACCGAGTATGAAATGTTGATTGAGTCATTTATGAATGTTAAACCAACTAGGAAATGTTGATTGATTAATTGATGTTGATGAATGTTAAACTGACTATGAAATGTTGA
>Ga0307507_10012673_pt1 | contig 10377 bp, 1 predicted proteins | sample 7_EM_MG_FD_207223 | JGI IMG/M metagenome (GOLD analysis project Ga0307507, IMG submission 207223) | Populus trichocarpa ectomycorrhiza microbial communities from riparian zone in the Pacific Northwest, United States - 7_EM | ecosystem: Host-associated > Plants > Roots > Unclassified | place... | reverse complement strand
ACAATAAAAAATAGAGATTAAATTTAATAGATAAAAAATTTTAATTAAAAAAGATAACAGAAATAAGTTATAATCAAAAGAATAAGTACTAAAATTGATATAAAAATTAAAATAAATTAAATTTCAAGAGTTGAAATTGAAAAAAAAATGATTCAAAATAAAATAATTAAGGATCAAATTTGATATAATCATTAAATAGCAAGATATTTTTAATTTTTTTACAATTTTTGAAAGGTGTTTTTGATCCAAAACAAATTTAAATATATTTTCTAAAAATCAAATCTAAATCTTTGGTTATAAAATATTTTCATTAATCAACTTTTCAGAAGCTACCAAGATCATGCAAGAAAGGTAAGGTGGGTACAACCATAAGGAAAGATTTTTTCCATTATTGAAATTAATAAGAACCATTGGATGGGTTCATTCAATCCTAGTCGTTAAAGTTAAAAATTTAATAAGTGAGTTACCAGATAAACTAGTATGATATTTTAGACATTCTAGATGTTCTTAACACTTCAATCCCAATACTTCATTTCTGTTTCAATTTAGTCCTCGCCTCTAACAATATAAAAAGAGAGAAGTAGTGAGAAGAGTGAAAGCCACTAAAACAGTTATGTCCACCAGCTTGTTCTTGAGTCGATTGATTACCTTACCAAGCTCTTTTACATGGTCGAAAACAGTGGGATTAATAATAATTTGTATCTTGATTTTGGTTTTATCATTTTAATTTTTCAAGTTAACTGAAATTCATTACAAGGTGACAAAAGAGTTTTTATTTTTTATTTTTAGAATGAGTTTAAAGAGTTAAGAGCGAGAAAAAATAGCTAAAAAATAAGTTTAACCTTATCGTCTTATGGTGTATTTGAAAAAGTGGTTACGGTTGCTTTGTAAAGTATTTTTCATTCGAAAATATATTAAAATATTATTTTTTTATATTTTAAAAATTATTTTTGACATCATCACATCAAAATGATCTGAAAATACTAAAAATAATATTAATTTAAAGTCTTATGGTGTATTTGAAAAAGTGGTTGCGGTTGCTTTGTAAAGTATTTTTCATTCGAAAATACATTAAAATATTGTTTTTTTATATTTTAAAAATTATTTTTGACATCATCATATCAAAATGATCTGAAAACACTAAAAATAATATTAATTTAAAATAAAGATAAAAATAAATTTTTTTTATTTTTTTCAAAAACGGTTTTAGAATACAAAAATAAACAAGGCCTAAAAACAGCTGTCTTGATTTTCCAGGCAACTAAAAAACTGTTTGTTTTTACGTTTTGAAAGTGCTTTTGAAAAAAATTGAATTTTTTTTATTTTTTTATTTACTTCAAATTAATATTTTTTAGTGTTTTTAAATCATTTTAATACGCTGATGTTAAAAATAATTTTTAAAAAATAAAAATAATATTATTTTAATATATTTTTAAATAAAATATATTTTAAAAATCAACATCATTCACCTTCTGAAATTCCATCCTGCCGTCTTTATAGTCATCAAAAGTGGAAAAAGTAGATGCCACGTTGCCTCACATCACCCATCACTTCTCTAGTTTTTTTTTTTTTTTTTAATCATTTTAAAGCTAGGTCGTGCATCTAGGCCCAAAAAAATCAAACATGGCGTGCGCAGACCACCTCTTTTTCTTTTATTATTTATAAATTTTTTTTAGTTTGATGTGGGTGTTCGAGCCAGCTTGCGCACACCTCGACTAATCCCACAGGCTCTAAAATTAACGACCATGTAAGCCTCCAGTGGCCATCATATGAGCAACCACAGTGCTCGAACCTGAGACCACAGAGAGAGCAAACCTCTTGGTCCCAAGTTTTTACCACTGGGCCACCACCTAGATGATTCATTATTTATAATCTTACTTATTTAGTGCATTGTGTCCAAGTTTGGTACATCTTATATCTATGAATTCATTTAATTCATTAAATCAAAGAAGTATGCTATCTATTCATTAGAAAATTCATCAAAACTGTGTTGAAGAGAGCCTGTCTTCATTACAAAATTTACTCAAGTTTTCTCTCATTTTTGTAATATGACTTATTTGGTATTATTTTTTTGTCTGTATTTGTTTTTCTTTTATAAAGTTAGTCAATGACAATTTGATTCTTCTTTAGTCAAATATAGTAAATTAAAATGATTTAGGTTGAAAATTCATTAAAAACTATGCTAGAAAAGTTGAATTTTAATTGTAATATAACTTAAACGTCACAATTCTTTTTGTACACTTACTTTTTCGGTATTTTGGCTTGAAATATATATATATATATATATTTCAATTCTTATTTAATCATTAACATTGAATTAAAATGTTTTTTTCTTGGGGAATTGTACTTTGTTTTTTTTTAAAAAATTGTATTATATTCTAAGAGTTCTTTATGGAATCTCTAAAAAAAGTATTCAATTAGATTGATTTTTTTACTAAATTCATTTAAAATTTGCACCTTTTCTTGTAGCATTAGTCATTTGCTGCTTTGAATTCAAATTTGATAAATATTTTATAGGTTGGATTTATTTGATGAACCTTTTCATCTTATCATAAATAAATAATCATGGTAAGTTATATTTTTTTCATGAATTCAAAATTGATAAATATTTTAAAATATTATATTTGATTAAACAATGATAATCATTGTTAAATATCCAATATAATTCAATTTAGTTTGATTTGATTTTTAAATGATTTGTCTAGAATCAAACTTTGACAAGTAAAATCTTATTTAGTTTGACTATAGTTGAGTGAGGAATTCACTCGACTTGACCCCACTTAATTTTTAACTTTTATTAAAAACAACCTTTTATGAAATTGTAATTGTTTTTTAATATAATAAATGGATTTTTTTATCTTATAATTCGCAAGGGATACTTATGATTTTATAAGTGAAATTGAAGTTTAAAATCTAATTTTGGATATTTTTTAATTGATTAAAAAAATGGATTAGGATACCCAATTTGATCCGATAGGGTTGGAGGTTGGAGGTAGGGGTGAAGAAAATTTAGAGATATTAAAGGGGAGTGGGTGAGAAAAATTTGGCTCCAACTTAACCCTTTGTTATCCCTACTTCCACCTCTAGATATTAACTTAATATCAATAATCAAAATCAATAATTGAACAAAGTATTAAATTATACGATTTTTTCAGATTATCAATTAACTTTACAAGAATAATTATATATTTACAACATTTGTAGGTGGTGCTATTATCGTATGAACAATATAACACCCAAAATAAATTATATTTTAACACTTGATATATTTAATTTTTTTTATAATAATATAATAAAAATAACTTATTTCTTTTAAATTAATATTTCAAATTAATGTTAATAATAAAAAAACTAAATTCTTTTGATTTAGAGGGCATTTGTTTGGCAGAAAATATATAATAATAAAATACGATGACGGTGAAATGATAATAATTTCTTTTAATAATAATGATGATGATTGAAGTATCGTTGACGATGAAATAGAAATGATGGTGATCACGACAAAAAAAAAAGTGGTGATGGTGGTGTAATATGAGTGGGGTGGTTGTGATGGTAGTGATAAGGAGATTATAGTTTTGGAGAAAGTGGTGGTAGTCAACGTGATGATGATGATGAATTGATGATTGTGTGGTGATAATTAAAATAATTGTTTAATGTCCGTAAAATATTTATAAAAGTTCATGAGTGTAAAATATTTTCTTAATAAATGAGCTAAATAAGTTAATTGTAAAATATTTTATGTAAATTTTTTTTAATTTGCAATACAATTTCCCCTTTAATTTGTTATTTTATTTTTTAAAGATGTGTTGAATTTTATTACAAAAAAATGATATCAAATATATGATTTTGAGTTCAAATTATACTCATAAATAAACTAGTGTAATTGTTCAGCAATTACTTTGTCGAAGAAGAGCTCCCATCGCACATATATACTAATAATCATTGACTATTTAATATCAAAAAGTTCAATTTTATATCTCTAATTTTTATCTCAGCACAGTTAAAATTAATTCTATATGTTTCAAATATTTTAATTTAATAATAAAAAATAATTAAATAAAAAAATAAGAATTCATTACACATAAAGGATTTCAAAGCTCATACCAAAAAAAAAAAAGGTATATACAAAAAATCAGAACTACCTTTGATAAAGGCCTTGCGCAAGATTGACAGTCAAGCAGAGGACCCCCTTTCGGCCTATCGTATCATGACGGGCCGACGGCCAGTATGATCATACCGGCCGTGCACTTGCCGCGTGTTGGGAGGTCATTGGTTGTTTAGGAACAATCAATTTTAAAATCTTTTGATGAGATTCGAGGGCAATATATATATCCTAATAATATAAAATTTAAGGTTGAAAGATCTGTTCATCTCCGCATTCTCGTTGCTCACCCGTTGAATAAATTATACGCTCTCCCGGTCAACGACTTTATGATATTGAGTTATTTTTTAAAATATTTTTTATTTAAAAATATATTTTTTATTTTTTAAAATTTATTTTTAATATTATCATTTTAAAAATATTAAAAAAATAATTTTAAATAAAAAATAAAAAAAATTAATTTTTTTTAAAATAATGTTTTTACACAAAAACAAACAATTTCTGAGTCAATTAAATAAACCTCAATCATTGCTTTATTGTCTTGCTTTTCTATGAATCTTAATTTTATTTTGGTAGATAGATTAGGCGTTTCTTCAATTATTTCATTGACAGTGACTGATCAATAATTAGATTAGAATAAGAATTATTCTAAGGACAGCCAAAAAAAATCAAGGCTGACCCAGCCCTGGCTTGCTGGTAGTGCCGATAATTTATTTTTTTAATTTTTTTTTTGTGTTAGTCTATAAATATTATTTTATGTGGCTAAAGACTCGGAACTAATCAGGTGTAACCTACCGGTCTACTTTTTTTTTTGGATTTGAGAAAACTCCATTCTTGAAAACGTATTTTGTGAGTCCAGATGAGCGAGTAAAACCTCGGTTATCTCAAGCTCTTACAACAGATTTACGCTCTGACTCGAACTCGAGATCTGCTGTGCAGATCTCAAGCCCTTTACTATCACGCCACGGCCCTTGAAGTCTACTGCTAATAATAAAATCACAACATAACTTATCTTAAATGGATTTATTATAAATATATAAAAAATAAAAATATATTATTTATTATTTATATAAAAATATGAAATAGATGATTAGAAAATATAAAAATATGTATTCAAGATAATTTCATTAATAAATACTAAATATATTATATTGCTTTTAAAAAACTCTACGTGCAAAGATTGAAAAGACTTCTACTCCATTTAAGAAAAACAGTTATCTCTTTATGTTTTACATATGACAATACTACTAGTATATAAATTCAAAAGAAACTAAGAAAGAGACTAAGAAAATTAATGTAATTTATATAAATATTAATTTTATTTTCTCATTATATGTTTATTTATACTCACCTAAAACCTTAACTAGAATAAAAAAAATCAAATCACCTCAAAACTATATAATATATTATTTGCACTCTATTTTTACTGATAAAATTCTATGAATTCTTATAAATAGGTAAGAAAATCATCAACTAAAATAAAAAAATAATTATAAAATTACATCAAAACTTATCAAATTAATAAATCAGATTCATAAAAATGTTTTTTTTAATATGGAGTCCTTGATTATTGTCTTATATTATTTTCAAATCCTTTAGATGAAATGTTTCATAACCTATTTTTTACCCCTAATTTTTCTATTTGTTTTCAAAAATTATATTTACAGTCCAATTCAATTTTTAGCATTTAAAAAGAAAAGAAAAGAAATAAGAGTTGAGGGAGTGAAATAAGAAGAAAAGGGAACAAAGAACTAAGAAGGTCAGGGACTAAAATAATAAGAAGATAAGAATATGAAAAAAAATAAAATAAAATTTGGAGGATAAAAAAAATGGAAAAATCATTGAAAGATATCCTACACATTAAGAAATTTTTTTTTAATTAATTAGAAATCCACAATCAAGAAGGAAACAATATAATAACTTCTTCAAAATTATTTGAGACAAAATGTATTTTAAGAAATAAAATATTTTTATTTGATTAGTTTATTCCAAGTAAATTTTCTATTAAACATTAATTCCTTTGAAAATCTTATTTAATATATTAATCACTTTCTTTATAATTTCTCAAAAAAGATATATTTTAAACACTGATAGTATCTATATCCAATTAATTTACTCTAGTATAAACTATAATATAATCTTTTAAAATATTCAGGAGTATATATGAAATAATATATTATTATAGTTTGTGAAATATATCATTAAAATTATTTGAAAAATAAATTTTATTTCATGTAAATTATTTGAAAAAAATATGATAAAGAAGAAATACACAATATGGTAATAGAATAAACCTCTATTCATACCGATCTATTGTACATGGAAAAATCAAATGAGAAATTTTCTCTTATATGCCCTAAAAATTTGAAAAGAACAAGCAAAAGTATAGCTATTACACTCCGTCCAAGGTTGATTTGATGTAAATATTCTTTCTTTCTTTTAAAGGATACATAGAATGTTAGTATATGTTTTATAGATAATTGATTGGTTATATATGATAGTGATTTTATTTATGCAATACATATAATTTTATTTATAAAATCATTCTTTATTTTTAATATTCATAAATATTTGGTTAATAAGTTTAGAGTAAAAATAAAATCATTGGGACGAAAGTATTTTATTAAGAAAATTATAAAGTTTTTATAATTATAAGATTTATTTTGTATTAAACCATTATTTCTAAATATTTATGATCAGTACTCTATTAAAATAAGATATTAATTAGAGTTGTTTATATTAATATATATTATGTTCTTTTCGTTATAAAAGAAAATAATTATTTTTATAAAATAAAAAATAAGAGATACCTGAAACTAATATGTATTTTATTTACATATGACTATGATTTTATTTACACTATTTTCTTAGAAAAGATGATAAAGAAATTATTATTTGATAAAAAAAATTTCTAGTGAAGAAAAAAAAAACACCTCTGAAAGTCTTGTTAAAGGAATAAGTAATAGGTATGCTTAAGAAGCCTCATGCACTTATCTTTATTTATTTTGATTATAATTTGCTATTTGTTTATGTTCTTACAATAATTTTTATCTACGAAAGCGGACAAGATTTATATATAATATACATGATGCTGGTTTTAAGTGAATAATTTAATAATAAAATCCTACTATATGGTTTTAAGTGAATAAGCCGTGCCCTTATTGGTTATCTACGAAAGCCCATGTCAATCACTTGAGGTGATACCGAAATTTGGTGGAGGTTGATTGGTAGATATCGATATGTGTAGCATCACATATCTATGGACTATCTATATACTATATTGGTGACTCGTGCTACATTGTAGACCTATCAATTTTTTTAATGTATAATAAGAATGTTTAGATAATAGTAGTATTTAAAAAAATAAAATAAGAACATCCTAATCTTGTGTATCACGTGTCTATATAATGTGTACCATAACAAGCTCATCCTAATTTGGACACGATCGCCCACGAAGTACCACATACCTTACAAGTCTATAAGCAGTCCCAATCAAATGGCCTAGCCACCTTATCTACAACCAAATCAACCTGTATTTAGGTGGTTCAGTTCCCTATAATCTACTTTTTAACAAGGAAATTTTAATTTTCGTATACCCTTGGGACCTATTATTGACTAACAAAAAATATAAAAAGTTGATAAGGTTAAATTAGCCCAACACTTAAAGGAAATAGAGCTGGATGTTAGATGTACAACCATACTTGTATATAACCATCCATATCCTGAATGGATTGGCATGCTACATTCAATTCTTAAAAAAATCATGATAGCTGACTTCAAATAATTTTATAGGGAGGATAACTAGTCAACAAGGGACATCAACAAGTATACTAATCAATGTGGAAATGATGCCGCTAATACCTTTGTGAAACTGATGTTATTTGGTTCAGCATAAATTATAACTATCTTTTACTAGTCTACTATAATACCTTAACTTCATTAATAATTGAAAAGAAATGGATGTTTTTTTTTATGATTATTTTTATAGAATCGTACCAGAGGTAACACTAGCTCATTTAGTTATGATAGTTTAAGACACAAGGGAGTCCATAGAAAGTTATGCCCTTTATTTCAAGACTCTAAAAATCAAGTTCTTTTTACTCATAATAAAGTAAGAATGCATTATGTTAATTCTGGAAGAAATGCGATAGAATATCAGAAAATGATTTATAGGGATCAAATATTCAAATATTTACAACCTTATAGATGTCATTGCTCAATATAAAAAGATATTATAAAAACAATAAAAAACAAAAGCTACTTAGAGGCATGTGGTCACGATGACACATTTAATGGTTGATTTAGACTCTGATAAGGAGTTTGAAGAAGTTCACCGGTAATTGATATTAGTCGTAGAATTAAAAAAAAATCCATTTGAGATTGTTATATTAAGAAAGCCCAAATAAACCAAAAAAACTTATTAGTAAATAAATAAAAGTGATAAAAAAATGGCTAATAAAAATAAAGAATACTCATTTGACATCGAAAGAGCTTAATATATATTTGACCAATTGATGCGAGGAGGACTAATCAACCTCTTTTAAAACCATACAATCCATATTACTAAGAAAATATAGGGGAAAATGTTATAAGTGGCATGCCACATGAAAACATGAAAGTAATAATTATTTCATGTTTAGGAATCATATTTAGAAGGAATTAAAAGCTGATGGCTTTTACTTTATATATATATATATATATATATATAAAGGCAGATAATGACCTAATCCCTAAGGTAACAAAAATAATGGTTTCTCCTCAATTAGAAGGACTTGTTAGTGAAGAAAAAACACAGCCAACTAGGCATGATTGATCATGATAAAGGCTGAAGTTGGTCATTGATACTATTATATGCAAGAGGTATATCAATCATTATAAGAGAAAAGAATCGACATAAAAAATCTTGAAAATCTTTTTTATAAGGTACATAAGTGCTATACTTGTCTTATAATTCTACATAAAGGAGAAGATTTAAGAAGAAAACTGAAAAAATTGAGCAACTAAAGTCACCTATAAGTCTAAAAGTTTGTTGACATTGAATGATATAAACATCAAACACAACAAAAGTTATCCAAACTTAGTGATAATGATGATGAATTGGCCAATAATCTTTATCATTCTTTAAATTTAGAGAGAAGGTGGTATTAACATTAGTTAACCAAAACACAATTCAAAATGATGTAATGTCTGAATACACAAGCAAGAAAAGATGAAGTTAAACCATATAACATGCTAAGAGAATATGTTTTAGGATTAGAAAAAACTAATCTTTTAGTAAAAAATTAATAATGACAAGCATCTATTAGATTGCTAACATGTGGTGCTAAATATTAGTCACATATATGATTAGTGCTAGACAAGGTTAAGCCTAATCTAGCATTAAAACAGGCTAATAAAATCATATAATGGTTGATTTTTACTAATAACATACTAACTCTATAATAAAAGACCTTAGTAGTAAGGGTGAGGGAGGTTCCAATCCAAAAACCATCTTCATCCACTTAAAAGGTACTTGCTTTAGATTAAGAACATATTAAAAGGCATATTTCTAAGAAGATTTTTAGGAAGTGAAAAACGTTATTTTAAAGATGATAATAAAGTCTGAATGAAATGACCGACCATAAACTACAAGGGAGAATATATGGATAACCACACAAGAATCTTGGCTACCTTGTCATATAGTGAGGGTCATGGCACTATATCATTAAAAACATGATGCATTTTATGAATCCTGGATACCTTGACACATAATGATGGTTGTGGGGCTCATACAATAAGTAGTTATTCTTTTAAATAAAGTAGATTACCAAGTCAAAGTGAATATCCTACACTTTTATGTTTATTGTTTTATGGTTGATATTTTGAAAAAAATTAGAGAATTTTTTCATTATAGCCTTCTTTATTTTATGTTTATTGTTTTAATTTATTTGTTTTTACTTACTTTATAGTTTTCTTAATTGGTTAAACAAAGCTAAGAATTTCACATTTTATTTTACTCGCAAGGGCTCCACTGGTGATTAAGTTTTGAATTATAATTTTACTTTGTTGGAAGGAAAAAACTAATAATAAGTAATATATTAAGCAAACTATCTCATACAGAGATAAAAAAAAGAGAGATATATCTTTAAAAGTTAGTTGCGAAAGAAAAAGAGAAAATTAGGATATCGACATAAGTCATAGAATGGTAGTTGGTGCCATGGATTCCCCATCTTCGAGTAGAGCCTCGTATTGGATACAAACACGACTATTCTTAGCTATGAAAGATCCTATTGATT
>Ga0307507_10012672_pt1 | contig 10379 bp, 10 predicted proteins | sample 7_EM_MG_FD_207223 | JGI IMG/M metagenome (GOLD analysis project Ga0307507, IMG submission 207223) | Populus trichocarpa ectomycorrhiza microbial communities from riparian zone in the Pacific Northwest, United States - 7_EM | ecosystem: Host-associated > Plants > Roots > Unclassified | place... | reverse complement strand
TGGCCAACAGGGCGCCCGTGGGCCTGCATCTGCCACGGGCAGGTCACCCATGGGACGGGGTGTCACCGGCGGTGTGCCCCGGAGTACGGGTACTACCGGTTCACGCACAGGCGGCGTGCCGGGCGGGCGTGTGGGCGGCGTGACCGGTCAGCCTTCGCCCCGGACCGGTCCCGGAGCCACGGGCGCTGCGCGATCGGGTGGCGTGGTAGGTGGCAGGCCCACTTCTGAAGGCGGCACGAGCGCGACGGGTTCCAGGGTTCCTCGTGGCACGATCATCGGTGGCGAGGGCACCTCCGGCGCTCGTCCGAACGGTGAAAAGCCGGGCCAGCGCGGAGTGATCGGTGCGAACAAACCGGCGCCGGGCACGGGGCAGGGCCCGCGCCGGTCTCCGGGTAATGCGGACGGTGTGGTTGGCACGCCTGCGAGTCGGAGTGGTGGCAGGGGCAGCGGAGCCTCGTCCGGTGGGTCCGGCCCGCTGCCCGGTTCCACGGAGGAGCGCAGCCTTGGCCGTGCCGGCGGCGGGAGAACACAGCGTCAACAGCACTCTGCCGAGGACAAGAAGCGTTCGCGGGACGATGCACGGCGCGGCGATGCGCCGTCGGCGACCGACTGACCGAAACGACCAAGGACGTACAGAAGCATGAAGTCAGAGACTGGCGTACGCCGCATCCGGGCCGCGCTGTGGGCGAGGAGTGCCCGGAGGCATGTGACCACCGTGGGCGCGACGCTCGGTGCTCTGGCCGTCATGTCTGTTGGGCTCGCCCCTTCGGTGGCTGCCGACGACATCCAGTCACAGCAGTGGTACTTGGACGCGATGAACGCCCAGGGACTGTGGAAAGTCAGCACAGGCAAGGGCATTTCAGTCGCGGTCGTCGACACTGGTGTCAACCCGGACACGAGTTCATTGAAGGGGCAGGTGCTCCCCGGAGTCGATGTCACGGAGGCCGCCGGCGATGAAACGAATGACTATGAAGGCCATGGCACTTCCATGGCCGAACTGATCGCGGGGACAGGCAGCGGGGGCGGCCTGAAAGGCGTTGCGCCGGGGGCCAAAATCATCCCGATCCGCACTGCGCTTACCGGAATCGACAAGAAGGCCGAGAAACAGGGCGACACTACGGTGAAGGCCATCCGCGCCGCTGCCGATTCCGATGCGAAGATCATCAGTATGTCGTTCGGTGGCGATTTCCCGATTGACGGCGAGCCTGAAGCCGTGCAGTACGCACGAGGTAAGGGAAAGCTGCTGATCGCCAGTGTGGGAAACGGCGCTGATCAAGGCGAGAATTACATCGGCTATCCCGCCAAAGACCCGGGCGTGGTCGGCGTCTCAGCCATCAACGAGAACGGCGAGGTGGCAAAGTTCTCGGAGAGTGGTGCTTACGTTGATCTGGCCTCGCCCGGCGTGGACGTGCCCACCTGGTGCGACAAGACGTTCAAGGCCTACTGCCCCCAGACCAACGGCACCAGCCAAGCCACCGCCATCACCTCCGGCGCCGCCGCCCTCATCTGGTCCGCTCACCCCAAGTGGACCGCCAACCAGGTCCTCCGCGTCATGATCGACACCGCGGGCCGGGACTGGCCGAAGAACACCCCGAGCCGGTACCTCGGTTACGGCACGATCCGGCCGGCGCAGGTTCTCCTGAAGGGCAAGGGAGACCCCGGAGCCGCCGACATCGATCCCGTCAGCAACAAGAAGACGCCCGGGCTGACCACCGGCACCGCAGCCTCGCCCTCCGCCTCTGCGTCAACCTCGTCCCAAGCTCCCAACTCGACCTCAGGCGGCCAGACTTCAGCCGCAGCATCGACCTCCGACTCGTCCGGCAACACCACACTGTGGATCGCACTCGGCGCCGCAGCGGCCGTAGTCGTGCTCGGCGGTGGAGCCTTCGCGGTGGCCCGTTCGCGGCGAGGCGCATGAGAGCTCGTACACCGGGCTCACCCGACCAACCAGCGCTCCACCACTCGGTGTTGCGTCCCAGAAACACCAACCTCTCTCGCGAAAGGGAGTGCCGAGATGGCTGACGGCCGCAAGCTTGATGACGCACATGTACAAAAGCTCCAGACGAACGTCATCGACAGGTACGACAACGTCAAGAAGCACCTGCAGAAGCTCCAGGGCTGCATCGACATGATCGAGGCGAACTGGACGGGCCACGGTGCCAACGCCTTCAAGACCAAGCAGCACGAGATCAACGACCACATGGTCGGCATCGGCCGCATGCTCGACGACTTCCTGAACGGAATTCACCTCACCAAGCAGGACAAGGACAAGTTGGAGGACGAACTCCACTCCACGATCTCCAGCATCGAAGTGGACGCCGGTGCGAAGACCTCGGCGCTCAACCTCTACTGACCGCCCCGAGCGTCGCACCCGGACCGCGAGGTCCCTCTCACATCGTCAAGGAGATGAGGAAACATGACCGGTACGCCGCACATGCAGGATCTCGCCGTCAAGTACGGCACCCTGGACGCGCTCGCCACTGAACTCGGCAATCTGGCCAAGCAGTTGGAGAGCGACCTCACGGCGCTGAAGAAGGGCGTCCACGACGCGGCCGAGGGCTGGGCCGGTGACGCCTACGAATCCTTCAACCGGAAGTCGAGGGAGTGGGACGGCCACACCACCGCCATTCACCAGGCGCTGCTGTCCATCACGCAGAAGGTGCACCAGGCCGGCGGCGACTACCGCGGCGGCGACAAGAAGGCCGCCAGCTTCTTCGAGTAGGACGGGTCGGCCGGAGACAACGGGGTGGGCACGCACGGGAGGTGCCCACCCTGTTTTCACGTCGGCCGCACGATGTCCGGACAGACCGTCATCTTCGAAACGCATGGGGATCCACACGTGTCCTGGGACGAGTGGGAGCAACTGAAGAAGCAGGCCGCCGAGCGAGGCGGTCCCGGTCCGGACCGGACGAACGGCACCGTGCTGCAAGGACGCCCGGGGGACGAAGCCGAGGAGGAACGTTCCCCGGACGAGGTTCCCGAGGCCGAGGCGGCCGCTCAGCGGATGGACCGGATCAGGAACGCGATCGACGGCTTCCGGGACACCACGGTCCTGGTCCCCCTCGTACCGCTCGACGGCGGTGGCCGTGGATTCCTCACGGCGGACTTCGGCGGCGTGCGCTGGATCCATGCCTTCAGCGACGAGTTGGCCGCGGCAGCCTTCGACGCGGCGCAGGGCGCCGCGCACGGCAGGCGTGACTTCATGGCCGTACGGGGATGGCGTCTGCTCGATGTGGTGATTCCGGCCATGCCCGGCCCGTGCGGTGTGGCTCTGGACGTGGGGAGCGATGACGACGGGGTGCTGCTGCCGCCGGTGGCGGGGATCGTGCCGGACGCGGCGGCGGTGGACTCGGGAGCGTATGGAAGTGGTGGACAGCCGTGGTGAGTGACGGCGGTGGCAAGGACATCAAGGCCACTGGGCTGGACGAGATCGCGCAGGGCATCACGCTGGCCCTGAGCGAGCTCAAGGAGATCGGCGTCGACAGCCTGGCGGGGTCGGGCCGGGGCTTCTCGGATCTGGCGCTGTCGGGGTTGGAGTTGGGGCACGACGGACTGGTGTCGGCCTTCAAGTCGTTCTGTGAGCGCTGGGAGTGGGGCGTGCGCGCGCTGGTGAACGAGGGCAACAACTTCGCGGCGGGCGTGGGGCTTTCGGCGGGCACGCTGTACGAGACGGACCAGTACGTCGACGGCGCGCTGAAGATCGGTGCGAACTCGCTGATGGGCAACCCGTATGCCACCGAGGACGAGATCACCAAGATGAGCTGGGGCGACCTGGCCCGGCACAACTCGTTTGCTGACCCGGACTTCAGCGCCAAGTCCATGGAGCAGGCGACAGCCAACAGTGAACAGGCCTGGAAGGACGCGGGCAGGGACGTGATGACCTCACGGACGCTGGGGCCGATGGGTCTCAACCCGGAGAACCTGCACAGCGCGTTCGGGGTGAGTGACAGCGAGTACGAGCAGTCGCTGGACTCCACCTTCGGCCCCTCGCCCGAGGAACGTGCTCAAGCGGCCCAGCAGCAGGGCGGAGGCGTGGGCTGATGGGGTTCGGTGATCTGGTCAACTCGGGGCTGGGCAAGCTGGAGGACGGTGTCGATGCCGGAAAGAAGCTCCTCGGCGAGGGCATCGACACGGGCACCGACCTCATCGGCGACGGTCTGGACTACGTCGGAGCCCACGACTGGGCCGACAAGGTCGAGGACCTGGGCGACAGCCTTGCCTCCGACCTGGGCGCGACGCCGAGTGAGCAGCAACTCGGCCAGACCGACCAGGCCAACGAGTTGATCCACGGCAACGAGAGCAGCATCCGGGCGACCGCCAAGCATCTGACGGACTTCTACACGGCGTTCGACAAGGTCGGCGGAGGCATGCGGGGGCTGGACTCCGCGCAGTGGAAGGGCGAGGCCGCCGACACCTTCCGCGAGAAGTTCGCCATGCACCCCCCGAAGTGGCTGCACGCGGCGGACGCCTGCGACGCAGCGGGCAAGGTGCTGGCGTCGTACGCGGACACGGTTAAGTGGGCGCAGGGCCAGGCCCAGGAGGCCATCGACCTGTACAAGAGAGGCAAGGAGGCCTCCGAGCAGGCGGTCGAGTTGTACAACAAGAAGGTCGACGCCTACAACGCGGCGATCAAGGCGGACAAGGATCCCGGGCCGCCGCTGGAGCGGTTCACGGACCCGGGGCGCCGCGACATCGCGCGCGCCCGCGAGATCCTGGCCGAGGCGCGCCGCCAGCGGAACGAAGCCGGCGAGGCCGCGGCGGAGAAGGTCACCGCGGCTCTGCGGTACGCGCCCGCCGATCCGCCCCCGCTGAACCGGCTCGTGGCCGACGGCCTCGACGGGTACACGGCGCTCAACACCGAGATCCTGCATGTCGGCGGTGGCGTGATCAAGGGCTCGGCCGACCTGGTCAACTTTGTCCGAGGCCTGAACCCCGAGGACCCGTACAACATCACCCATCCCGCCGCCTACGTGCAGAACGTCAATATGACGCTCGCGGGTCTGGTCTCGACCGCCGCGCATCCTGAGCGGATCCCCTCGGCCCTCATCGACAGTTTCAAGAAGGATCCGTCGGAATTCGTCGGCAGGCTGATTCCCCAACTGGTCGGAACCGACGGTCTGGGGCTGGTCGAGGGCGGACTGCGGGTCGCTGCCAAGGAGGGGCTGGAAACCAGCGCGGCGAGCATGGCCTCCAACGGCCTGAAATACAGCGACGAACTCGCCGGTGCGGAAAAGGCCGCCGCGGGAGCCGCTCCCAAGGACTGGAGTGACCTCGCACGCAGCACGGACCACGTGTCGGAGAAAGCCATTCACGCGGATTCCGTGGACCCGAAGCTGGCCCAGGAATTCCTCGACGATCAGTTCCCATGGCTCAAGGACGTCAACAATACCGGGCATTCTGGGTACACCCAAAACTGTAGTCACAACGTTGACGCCGTGAATAGGAACCTGGATGGCGAAAGGGTCGGCGCGGCACCGAAGGAGCATCCCGATCACGTTCCCCCGGAGGCCCTCGGCCTCAAGGGCGTGCCCAAGGGGCACTACAACATGGTCAACAGCTACGATGATATTATCCGCGATCTGCAAGCCCGGGGGGAAGGTTCGAGGAGTGTTGTATACATCGGCCGAAACGATGGTTCGGCGCATGTATTCAATGCGGTGAGCACCGAGCGCGGAGTCGTTTTCCTCGATGGGCAGTCCGGTACGTTGGGGGTCCTTGAGAAGATGGGTGCAGACCCGCACAATGTAAGTTCTGTCGGGCATATCCCATATCGTGACGGAGTGAAGTAGATGTTGGTCAGGTCCGAAGCACTTGAATTGGGTGCCGTGTTCATCAAGAAGGCATATCCTGACAAGGTCGATTCCCTGGTCCTCCTTCCGGAGAAGTGTGTGGAATATCCTTTCGGGTGGGGTATTCGATTCGACTGGAAAGAACACCTTGAGACGGGGAACATCGCCGATGCGCCATTCACGTCAGTGGTGATCGTTCCACATAACGGCGAAGCAGCCCATTTTCCGCCCACCGCCTTTCCGGTGGCTGAATACATGAACCGGCGCGCGTCTGGCGATTGGCCGACCGACGACGGGCGCCCCAGGAGTTCGCGAGATGCACAGTCCTGACCAGCGGGCCGCAGCCTGGCTCAGCAGCACGTACCGCGGCCTCGTCGAGCCGGCCACGCCTCATCCGGTCCATGAGACGGCCGCAGCCTGGATCTACTCCTGTCGAACCCTCAACCAGCAGGGTTATCCTCCGACGCCCATGCTGTCGGCTTCGGTGGTCGTCCCGAAGGACGGGCGTTCGCCGTTCCATCCCTCGGTCAGCGCACCGCTCGCGGACATGGAGCCGGCCGGGGAGCGGGAGACTGCCGACCGGGTCGCCCAGCAGGCCCGCAGGATCAACGCCCGTGGTTGCGTGGTGGCCGTGCACTCCGCGATGAACAGTGCCCCGTCGGTTCCGCTGCCATGGAATCCGTCGGACGAGGCCCCCGGCTGGTGGGCCCGGCTGACACGACGTTATTTCCCGGGCTTCGAGCAGGTGCCGGCAACCGACTGGAACTCGGTGATCAGTGCGGTGGCCGCCCCGGGCCCGGACACCCGGGGCGTGGTGTGGGTGCGCCGTGAACTGGGCGGTGCCGAGGCAACCGGCAACCTGATCTACGCGCACAACCACAAGGGCCAGGTCGTGCTGTTGGACGGCCAGGCAGGAGGCCTGGCGAAGCTCGACACGTCGCTGCTCCGTGAGCTGATCCTCATCCGCGAGCTGCCCGACGCGAGCCTGGCGCGGAAGTACCCCTGGCAAGCCGAGGCCCAAGACTTCCCTTCGGCCCTCCGCAAGGCCCAACTCTGGCTGGAGCAGGCGTATCACGGCCAGGTCGAACTGGTCGGCCCCGAGCCGCGGGACGAGATCCGGCGTGGCTGGGTCTTCGCCTGCAACACCAAGGGCCATCTGCGCGACGGACGCTGGCAGGACGGAATGGTCGACGCCGCGCTCGTCGTCCCCAAGGAGGCAAGCGCTCCGTTCGGCCTCCCCAACAGCGACCCGTGGGCCTGGTTGCAGCGCTGGGACGCCGGGGGCACTCCGGGATCCGCGGGCTTCCCGTTGCCACCGTCCCCTGGCCGCGCGGCATGGTTCGAACCCACCCTGTCCGGCCTGGGTCCGGTCCTCTCCGCGACTGAACACACGGACTGGGCCGCAGTGATGGACGAGCTCTCGGGCTTCCCGGTCGATGCCCGGGCCGTGGTCTGGGTCCGCCGCGTCGACACCCGGGGACGCGAGTCCGTCGGCCGGCTGCTGAACGCGGTTCACACGGATCGGGGCGTGATGCTCATCGACGGCGCCTCGGACGCCGCTGTGGCACTGGAAGAGCCAGGGATCCGTTCTCTGCACGTCATCCGCTATCGCTGAAGATCGTCGGCCTGGCCGGTGAGCATCCATCGAGTGCACGGAGGTAAGGATTCATGACAGGTCCGGTTTCCCTGCGGCTGAACCAGATACCAGCCGATCCGGGAGGCACGAGTGGTGGTCGCAGCGACCTGGCGTCGTCTCCCGTCGAGAAGCGGGCCGCGGCGCGGGCCATCGAGGACCACATCGAGCCCGACACTCGGACAGCCGGCGACTGGGCCGACGGGGAGACGGACTCCGCCGTCAAGGAACTCGGCCCGAAGGACGGCCATGGGTGGCTTGCCTCGGCGTCCTTCAAGAAGGCCCACAAGACATGGGGCGAGCAGGTGCAGAACCTGATGAACCGGCTGGCGGCGGAGAAGGCGGCGCTGCGCGGCACCAACACCCTGCTCCAGAACACGGACTTCGGGATCGACGCGGGTCTGCGCAAGTCCTCGAATCTCGACGGGTACTGACCGGCTCCTCGCCACGATTCCCAGCCGCTCCTTCGCTCAACGCAGACAACGGGGGTTCTGTGCCGACGTATCACGAAGTCATGACGACCGACCTGGCCACGCTGACCACAGCGGCGGAACGCTGGGACGGCATGGCGGGGGAGTTCCAGAAGCAGGAGAAGGTGTATCGACGTGATGTGCACGGCATCACGATGGGTCAGTCCTGGGAAGGGCTGAGCGCGGATGCCGCGAGCAGTCGTTTCGACGTCACGCTCAAGGAGTTCCAGTACGCCCAGACCGAGGCCAAGGCGGTTGCCTCGCTACTGCGGGACGCGCACGCCCAGTTCGTGGGTCTGCGCGGCAAGCTCAAGGGCGCCCGGGACGAGGCCGTCGATTCCGGTATGAGGGTGTCGGACCAGGGCGTCGTGTCGTACGACACCGAAAAGCTCAGCCAGGGAGATCGCATGGCCCTGGCCCACGACCCCGACTACCAGGCGAGCGTCCGCAAGACCGTCGGATCCTGGCAGGAACGTATCGACCGACTGGTGAAGGACGTCGAGGACGCCGACAAGGGGGTGGAGATCGCCTTCGCGGCCGTGGCCGTCGACTCGGACATCACCGACGGCACGATCAACGGGTTCAACGGCAGGGCCCAGGGCGACATCGAGAAGTACGAGGCGGACGAGGCAAAGGACATCGCGCTGCGCGTCGACTCGGGGAAGGCGTCCGCGCAGGACTACCGGGAACTGCAGCGGCTCTTCCACGACAACGCGGGCGACACGGCGTTCAGCCGGACCCTGCTGGACGGACTCGGTGCGCGCGGCACTCTGAAGCTGTCCGACGATCTCGCGAGCCTTGCCCACTACGACGACAAGAAGCAGAGCGGCCGCTACCTGGACATCCAGCAGGGCCTCGCGACCACCCTGGCGACCGCCACCCGTGACCCGCACTCCGACTTCTACCAACGCTTCCGCGCGGAGATGAGGAAGGCCGGGACCGAGCAGTTCACGGTGGACGGCCTCAGCCCGATACCGGACGAGAAGGTCCGTGGCTACCAGAGCCTGGTCACCCTGATGCAGCAAGGGCACGGCTATTCCGGGCAGTTCCTCGAAGACACCGCGGACGACGTCCGGCACGCGGAGGAGTCGTACACCGCCGAAGGGCACACGGAGTCCGCCTGGGCCCTGCGCGACGACTTCGCGGGCAAGGACCGGGGCTGGTTCGCCAACGACCCGCTCGACGGCGTTCTCGGCATCATGTCCGACGATCCGGCGACCAGCACCGAGTATCTGGATCCGGCGCACAACGACAACCTGGACTACCTGCTCCACGGCCGGAACTGGGACACCGTCGTCGACCACTACGCGACCCCGCCCGGCGGCACCACGACAGGTCCGCCGGTCATGGTAGAGGACGGCGACGTCCGCAAGGGCTTCGGCGCCGCCCTGGAGGCCGCGACGACCGGGGACGGGCCGGGTGCCTATCACCCGGTCGGGGAGCACACACTGCCCCAGGCGCGGATCCTGCAGCACACGATCAACACCCTGTACTCGGCGGACCAGGCGCAGCAATTGCCGAAGAACCTCGCCACCCCGCTGGCACACGTCCTGACGTCGTACACGCCCGACACGCACGGCATCTACGCCGAGTCCTCGTCGCGCTACGACATCGACTGGAACAGTTCGGGTTCCGTCTGGACCGACAAGGACGGAGCGCATCTCGCCGTAGGGCACCAGCGCCTCGCCGCCGTCATGCGCGGCATCGCCGACGATCCCCAGGCCTTCGGGCATCTCTACGGGGCCGAGCAGCAGTACGCGCACCAGGTCCTGGCCGACATTCCGCAGGGCGCCGGTGACAAGACCGTCCAGGACCGCGTCGTCGACTCCTCTCGCGCCATGGGCGCGTACGACGGCATACGGTCGGACGTCATCTTCGACGAGCGGTTCAAGAAGACGCAGTGGGTCGCCGACTTCAACCACGGGATCGGCGCCTCCCTGAGCACCGCGCTGATGTTCAACCCCGTCTCTGATCTCAGCCCGGTCGGCGATCTCGCCACGAGGACCGTCGACGTGTGGGCGTACGAGTCCAACAAGGAGCATGTCGCCGAGGCGAACCTCGCCGCCACGCAGCAGAACGCCGAGACCTACGACGCAGGCCAGCACGACGTGGAGCACCTGGTCAGAGCCTGGGCGAACAGCCGGGGCCATGACATCGACAGCGACTACACGCAGTTCTTCGTCCACGCGGGCCAGGACCAGTACGACTTCGGCCGCAACCACACGCTCAACACCCTTCGAAGCGACCGCTGACACCGCAGGGAACGGCCCTCGACAGAATGAGCACGATGCAGATCAACTCCAGGCTCCGACGTATACACGCAGGCTGGTACGTGGGGGCTTTCGTCCTAGTCCTGGGCATCGCGGCCCAGGTTCTATACAGCACCGGGGCGTACGATTCCTGGCGGAACGGCCGGACACTGGACCGTGCCTGCGACGGCACGCTCGCGCAGGGCGGACTCCAGGCGGCACTGCACTCATCAAGTCT
>Ga0307507_10012671_pt1 | contig 10379 bp, 12 predicted proteins | sample 7_EM_MG_FD_207223 | JGI IMG/M metagenome (GOLD analysis project Ga0307507, IMG submission 207223) | Populus trichocarpa ectomycorrhiza microbial communities from riparian zone in the Pacific Northwest, United States - 7_EM | ecosystem: Host-associated > Plants > Roots > Unclassified | place... | reverse complement strand
CGTCCAAGTCAGCTGCGCCCTGTCCCGCAACCAATCACAACTCATAAAACAAGTCATGTGCCCTAATGGGGTCACATGCGCGAAACCCATGACTCATAACTATGAGTCATGTGCAAAGTACATAAACCACATGACCACAATCGTGCGTCATGTCAAACATCAACCAATAACAATAAACCAATGACACACTATTGCGTCGTCATGTGAAAACCTATGAGTCAACTGATCTCATAGTGTGAAGCATAACAAACCGATGACTAATAACCATTAGTCATGTGAGAGTCTGCCTTGCTTAGTCACCGTTTGTGACATTCACGCATGTGACTCCGTTAGGGCACATGACTGGTTTTATGAGTTTTGATTGGTTACAAGATATGGCGCAGCTGACGCAAACGAGTCAGCTGATGGATTGTACACTATGACTTACTATGAGTCATGAGTCGCATGACGCGAGGGTATGAGTCATGCAGGGTTAGGGTTGAGGGAAGAATTTATATATAAGGGCACCCTCGGGGCAGGGGATTTGGGTTCTTCACGCCACCATCCAAGTACTTTCATACACTATACTTTCAATCTAAAAACCTTTATCTACTATACACCCATGAACCAGGACCCGACGGTCTTATATGAGCCTAGCGATCGACGTTGCTAGATCGGAGTCAAAGGACTTAGCTATCGCAACAGCTAGTGGGGCCCTGAAGAAGTGATTGTTAGGAAATTATTGGTTACCTGCTGCAAGTATCACCCGGAGAGGAGGGGATTGTAACAACAAGAAGAATTCTCCAAAACACTGTCATTGTACGGAATATGCGCCTGATCAGTCATTTTCTCGATATGCGGGTCACACTAATATGAGGAAAAACCTAATAACTGTCGACCAGGCAGGCTCTATCTTACAAGTTCTACAGAGATTCCCAATAGATAAGGAAAAAGGCATTTTTGCCCCACTGTACCCGGGACTGTCTTTGTTTAAGACAATTGGCAAGATCAGGATAGTAGTTCTGGCCGAACTGAGTATGCCACAAGAACTGACTCTTGTGTGCAATTACTCTCCTGAGGAAAAGCCAAATCAGGGGCATTGTCAGGAGATAGTTGGGAGTCTTCTCTACGCTGTCCTTGCCCCACCCCCAGATATTTGGTTTGCAGTTGGTGTATTAAGAGGATATGCTCCCAATCCTGTGCAATGCCACATGTTAATGGCTAGAGGAGTCATGAGATACTAGTCAGGTAAAGTGTGATATCAGCTAAATTTAGGAATAAGGGCACGATCGAAGGAGTCATACCAAAGAACGTTTTTTACACAGATTCTGATTGCACTGGTGATTATAAGTCTACGAAGTCAATGACCAGCATGGCTATTCGCGATCGGGATCACTCCTTTATCGCCTAGCAATCAAGGAACCAGTTGATTCCCTTCAAGAGGACAGCCAACGCCTACTATATTGTAACTGCAACCAGTATTGCTGAGGGAGTTTGGATTCATCAACTAGATCTGGAATTGCACCAGTCATTGCCGGTCACTCGACCCTTAGCATAGGTGGCCACCACAGATGGGTATATAGTCTGCCTATTTTCCCTCTATTCAGAAGTGTGGGGAGAAGAGCGAATTGCAGAGCGTGAGCGAAGTGTCCAAGTTCCGTGCGAATTGTCTTTCTATCGTGGACCACTGTGCCATTCATATCCTGCCAATATCAAGAGTTCTGAGAGACTTGACCTAAGCATGCAGGGACACTACCGTATGTATGGGGTAATTAGAGTCATCGTAGCGGTGATTGGTGCTTTGTGTGCTTTATTTTGGATGCGAAGATCTCTTTTTTGATGGTTGCACTGCGGAAAAACTCCTGCACTTTTGTCCTCCGGTGTATTAGAGGTTCTACGAGGGCTCGAATGGTCGCCACTCTAGGTTAGGGGAATCGGGGAATTTTAATTGGTGGTAAGTGCAGAGCGTTTTGCATGTAGGTGGGCCATGATCAGATGTTTTTCCCCTAGATCTTTCCCCTCATGCGGAGGGGTGGCCGAGCCCAGGTGGTGCCTGGTTCAGCCAATCACGGATTACCACGAGGAGGTGCAGAGAAGCAGACGGAGAAATTAGGAGAGATAATTAAGGGGGAAGAAGTTATCTTGGGCCGTCTAAAACAGTAAAATTCGTAGCCTGGCAGACTCAGAATTCTGATTCGCTGCAAATTAATTGTTGCCATAATGCTGAGTCGCTTGGACGCTCCAAATCTGCTTTTTATTGCCCTTTATTGCCCGAAACAGCTAAGTCTTGACTAATTCAAACGTCAAACCAACTTGGCATCATGGTGGCTATTAATTTGCAGCGAATCACATTTCTGAGTGTGCCTGGCTACCAATTTTACTGTTTTAGACCGCCCAAGGGATAGTTTCTAAGATGGCCTCTATTTTTGCATCCTAATAAATAACCTAGTAACCGGCGAGGGAACTTATTTTCCTACTCTCTCATATACAATATCTATGTAATTGTCCACACCCATCTCTATTCACCCCATCCCACAATATCTTTTGCATTCCAGACTACAAAATTCCAACCACACCCTCAGTAACGCGGCTCCAGGCCAGGGAGATGTCGGAGGTTCGTGGTGGGGAGGAGGGGAGGAGGGTTCCGAGCAGGAGGGAGATTGGTGAGAGGCTCAAGGATTTTATTGGGAGCCGTGGCGAAGGCTTGAGAGATATGTATGGCCAGCCAGGAGACGAGCAGAACTCAAGGCTGGAGGGGCCAATTATAAGAGGAGAGAATATGGCAAGAGCGTTGGTTAGGGAGATGGGATGCATTAGTGAGGTTGCGAAAGATTTAGCTGTGCTAACTCTTTATGATGTGGCCATCTTAATCGGTATGTTCTGGCGGTAGTGTCCATTCCCTAAGGTTTGTTTTGTTCACCCTGAAATGGATGGATGGATAGATGACTCTGATTCCATGATTTCGGAGGAAAACGGTCAGAGGATGAAGACTCTGGTGGAGCTTGTCAGCCACATCATGGAAATCTGTTCAATGGCAAATGAATACGGCCTCCCTGCTATAAGGTTCATGAACCGTTCGGGAGACATGGAGAACTGGACCATCAGATGGCATGAATATCTGGATGGCCACAGGTATCGTGGTTTGGCAAGGATAGGAACAGAACTTAAGAGGGTTCTGGATGAATTTGCGGTCGGGCATCCCAATCAGAACAAACCCTTGCTACTGCTAATTTTTACCGATGGCCTAGTATGACTTTCTTTTAAGAGTTCTATAGCTATATGATAACCATCAGCAAGCAGGTTGAGGGTGAGAGAAAAGGCCATCTGAAAAATGTCATTCGGAACTGCTTGAACAAGTGTGAGGCTAGCAAGAAGTCCGACGGTGAGTCGGTGGGGGGGTTTTGGTGATATGATTTTACTCCAACACTTACGATAGGTTTACAGCCGTAGCATTCCAATTTTCACGCATCGGAAACGATCCCGATGGAGCTCGGCTATTGGTAGAGCTAGCCGAAGATCCACACACCAGAGACGACATCAACATGTTTCCAGTCCAATTCGATCTCGAAACTCAGCTGAGAGATAAGTGGTTTATGGTATGTCGGAGTCTGCTCTTTTCCAAGCTCATCCATTCAAAATTGGAGTCCCACCAACTTAACATTTTTTTTGTGAGAAATAGTTACCCAAGATCTTGATTGGTGCAATTTTACATGATGTGAGGCCTCCCCACCTCGACTCTCTAACTCAGCAATTGGATAATAATGGGAGATAGTGGGAGGAAAAACATGACCGCCAGGGTGGTAAAAAGGAGGAGGATAGTGATTCTGGAGCAGAGTGGGATAATTAAAAATAAGCTGAGTTTGGAATAGAGGCTACTAGGGCCTCATCTTGATCGGATGGTTTTAAATTAAGCAGCTGTGTTCTAGTTTGATTGCTAGACCCTAGCTTTGACGAGATCTTTTTCTTTTTTTTATGGGCAGTAGATCCGGGGGGTAGCGAGTTCTAAGGGATGCAGGTTTCTTTTGTAAAGGCTTAGGGATATAGGCTGGAAGGATAACGGAAGCTCGGATTTACTGGATCTAGAGTGTGAATCTTCTGGGAAGCTTCTACCTGTGATTCCGTAGAGACTTAGCGTAGTGAAAATGGGATTTTTCAGCCCTAGACACCAATTTGCCGTAACAATTGCTCTGACAAAACCAAACCAAAAATTGTCACATGTCACTCAGAGCCCACCTCTGCTGATCTCATGCGTCCCTAATCTTCGTAGAAGGCTCAGGGAGTAGTCCACCTGGAGCTGATAGATTGTCTTATGAGAAGTCAGGAGATCGTAAGACCGAACTGTGGACATGGCATCATCGGGTGATTTAGCACAAGAACCAATAGTGTGGGGCTTGCTCAAGCCTGCTCGTAGAGAGAGTTCCCCACCTTGGACATCATCATAAAGTGTCAGGATAATAGTCCCCTACAAGGGGGCACTTGTAGGCCCAACTTCCATCCAATATACCAATAGTAAAAATACTCGAGTACTTTTCTTTTTCGTGGCCCTCCTGGAGATATGCAGTAAAAACTCGCTTTTAACGAACTGGCCCGGGCTAGGATAGTTTACAATTGGCCAGATTTCTGAAATTAATGATAGGCCAACACCCCGTCTTTTCTGAAGTTCTCAAGAGCTTAGTTTTCTCAGTACTCGAGATTTCGAAAAGCCCTAGTCTGGGCTAGTTCATGAAAAGTTAGTTTTTACGGATGTCCCCTCCTTCCTCTTCCCCAGCGCTCCGCACCCCGGGCAAAGAGTATCCCATGTGTCGTGGCAACAAGTGAAGACCCCTGCGTGATCACTAGCGCCCTTGTTGGAGATTCTGATGGGCCCTAATACCGTAAAATCTCAGGAATAACGAACTCGCCTGGGCTGGTGGTGCAGCAGTTTTCAGTGCTTTGAATGGCCCAAGAGGCCGTCTAAAGACATTTGCTTAGGTTATCGGGATCCGGCCTCGTTCGCAAGCTTTCCGTCAAATGGAGGGTCTGGTTTCGCTGCACAGCAAGCCCGGGTGAGTTCCTTATTCTTGAAATTTTACGGTATCGTACTCCCTAATTTGAGGTTCAGGGGATTGGCGATTTTCAGTCGCAAGCGAACGAAGAGCCTTAAGCATGCAGATGGGCCACGAGCAAGTGCTTTGTTGAAACGCGCAGCATCCCTCGTTGTGCATGTACCTACCAAATAGTTTTCTCTTCCCCCTCACTGCGCCCCGATGGGGGAGCCCTTTTAAGCTTTAGGACAACCAAACGTAGATCCGCGCCAAAGAAGCACGAAGGGAAGAAGATACATAGTCTCTACGACGACCATCGCCCCCGCATCTTGATAAATACCCAAGTAACCCGCGCCGGACGTCACTTTCCTACTCACTCATATATCATCTCTCTGCAATTGTCCATGCCCATCACAATTCGCCCCCTCCCACAATATCTTTCGCAAGTCAGACTACAACATGTCAACCACAGCTCCTTTTGCTCTCGATCAGGGCAGAGGGGCGCCGGGGGCTAGTGGTGCGGGGCCGTGGCGGAGGGTTCCTAGCAGTAGAGAGATTGGTGATCGGCTCCAGGATTTTATACGCAATGGTGGCGAGGGCTTGAGAAATATGTACGACAACGCGGGAGACGGGCCGAACAGAGGGCTCAAGATGGCAATTAGAACCGGGGAGGTGATGGCCACAAGGTTAATTACCGAGATGGAATGTACACCTGGCGTTGCGAAAGATTTGTCTGTGCTGACGCTTTACGATGTGGCTATCTTAATCGGTATAATACTTTTTGATAATAGTGTGTATTCCCTAAGTTCGTTTTGCTTACCGCCCGATGAATAGATGATTCTAGTTCCATGATTTCCGAGGAAAATTGCCAGAGGATGGAAACCTTAGCGAGATTTATCGACCACATCATGGAAATCTATTCAATGGCAAATGAATCCGGCTTCCTTGCTATACGCTTCATGAACCGCGGGGGAGGTAGGGAAAACTGGACGGGTCCCTCGCATGAATATCTGGATCATCACAACTATGGCGGTGTGACAAGGATAGGAACAAGCCTCAAGAAGAGGATTCTAGATAAATATGTGACCGGAAATCGCGATCAGAGAAAGCCCTTGCTGGTGTTAACTGCGACTGGTGGCGTAGTATGTCTTTCTCCTAATATCTCCCAAGCTATCCAATAACTACCAGAAAACAGGTTGAGGGTGAGAGAAAATGTCACCTGGGAAATGTCATTCGGGACTGTCTAAACGAGTGTGAAGGTGGCGGAAAGTCCGACGGTTAGTGGATCGTAGGATTTCGATAGTGTACCCTTACCTCTATACTTACGATCGGTTCACAGCCGTAGCATTCCAATTCACATGCATCGGAAACGATCCCGGTGCGGCTCAACTATTGATAAGACTAAAGCAAGATCCAAACCTCGGAGCGTGCGTCGACGGGTTCCTAGTGGGATCCGATCTCGAACGCCAGCTGGCGGATAAGTGGTTCGTGGTATGTCATTATCAGCTCTTCTCTAAGCTTGCTGACAGAGACCCCACTGACCTGATATTTGCTTCTGAAAAATAGTTGCCCAAGATTTTGCTCGGTGCAATTCTACCGGGTGTAAGGCCTCCCCACCTCTATTCACTCACTCAGCAATCCGCTAACAATGCAGAGCAGTGGCGCGAACAAGATGACCAGGACCTATCTCACTGATAACGAGAACGTTTCCCGTGGGCCTAATTATGGATTCGAATGGGGGGCCGGGAATAACTTGAGCCCAATAGGGAGGTTTCCAGAACCGCATCAGTAGGAGCGTTCTAGTTTCCTTGGTTTTACGGGGCTTTCCTCATCTCTCTATAGGCGTGGGTCTGGGGGGATAGGGAGCTCTGAGGGGATGCTCACCTACGCTATATATAGGCTGAGGGATATATGCTGGTGGGATAATGAAAAGTTTGAACCTTTTGCAAGTCTCTGCCGGCACTCCGCGTAAACGGGTGGAGCGAAAATGGAAGTCTCACCCCCCCCCCAAATGAGGAGATCGTGGCAACCTACTCGGTTTCCTCCTCGGAATTTTTGATCTTAGATACTGTAGTAATTTATGGCAGCACTCTCTTCACAGCAGCCAGCATAGAAAGTTGACGGGCAACTTCACATAATATCACTCCGTGTCCGTTTCGGCTAATTTTGGTGTAAAAGAAGAGTGACTGGACAGTATACTAGAGACGCCAAGAGAGCGAGGGAGAATGCGGGACTGATTATATCAGAGAGGGCTAGAGAAACCCACTATTTACGCATTGAGGAAGTGAAATGCAATTGTAGTGGGGAAGGGATTAAGGAGGAAAGTACGAGGGTAGGAGAAACTAAATGAGAACCCAATCGCATATTTAATCAAACTAACGAAGCAATAACATCGGAGAAGAGGCAAGCGGGGTAGGTTGAACTTGGACAGTTTTAAACCGAGAATAATGAATATAGACAAGTTCTGTCGTACTCGAGTTGGCAGAGAGTGGATACCTGAAATTGCCATCTTAATAACCCCCGCACCCCCATAATTTCCATACGAGACTCGGATGGTAGCCCACTTGGGGTTGGTGGATTGTATCTAAAAAGAGGAAGTTAGAGGACCTTAAGGCCGCTAGGTGGAGATTGCATTATCGAGTGATGTGGCACGAAAAAAAGTGGTGCGGGGACCAGCCCTACCCTACTCGTGGAAACAGTGCGCATAAACAGCGGACGAAAAAGCGCAGCGCCCCCCTTCGAGGAGGCATTCGTTGAGCTCATTACTGACAGGTCTTAACGTTGGCAGGTTATGAATGGCACACTGGTAGTCGACAGAACGAGAATTCAAACAGAACATAGACACTTCGCTCACGCTCTTGAAATTCGCCTTAACTAAAAAACAAAACAAAATGGTAGAGATAGGTGTATAAGTAAAACATAAGTAGCCCCTCTTGATCCTTCCATCGATCACCACACCTATCTCTCTATTTTGCTCCATGCCCTTGTCCCTCCGTACACTTCCGTGATAATCAAAGGAAAGACATGTCGGTCTAATCTCCTGCATAAACCGTGAATCAATCTATCTCAGTCTTCCAAATTCTCCGCAAGTATCTAAACAATCTTTTAGTGTCTCCTGCATATTCCAAAGTCAACAACATTGTTCTAGCAATAGGAAGCATTTGTAGGATGTGACTTAGGGCCCGTTTACCCAACTGTCTAGTTCTGAGATTTTGGTTTGCAACTAGACAGTGACGTCTCAACCAGGATCATATTTCAATAGACATGGCAAAACTATTTATCCAATTTTCTACTGTCCAAAATTCCAGCTGCTAGATGGTCAAAACAGGACAGCTCAGGAGGCGTGGTTGAAACCTACATCTAGCAACAGCAGCACAATGCTAGCCACCCATCATGGCTTTAAGGCTGCTTTGGCCAATCAGCGACAACGAGGTAGGCCATCAACCATACCTAATGAAGTTAATTGGAACAAATCTTTAGATAGAGGCTTCCAAAATCGACATTTAAACAACATCTGAGGTCTCTAATCAACTGTTCGAAGTACTTCCAATATATCCCCCCCGGTTTCCTCACGTGCCAATTAGCCACTTCTAAGTTCTCTACCAACAAATCCATAGCACAAGATTCGAAACCTCAAAACCCTCGAATACGTTGAAAAAAACAGCTTATACATCAAAGAGATATAGTATTGCCAGGATATTTGACTCAGCTGGTAGAAATCACTATCCCTCTCAGTCATTCATTTAGCATTACTAGTCGTACTCCCCCTACAGTTCATACCAGTAAATTTGGGAAAGGACTACCAGAAACTAGAGAAAAAATCACATTGATCTAGCGCAAACTACTATATATATGCTTCTCAATTCTTGAGGTCTTCACTTTGTGATTTCTACTCTACATTCTTTTGAAGCACAGTATTTGTTCTTGGGGGTTGTGATTTCCGGCTCACCTCTAATCTCAGGATTAAGAGGCCAAAGGTCTTGAGAAGGATCGGTGCTTTCATACTACGGTATAAGATCAACCTTAAGTCTCATTAACTGGTACAAGCACGCGCAATTCTGTTAACTTGCCAAACCAAACCTATCCTAGGCTACGAGGGCAAGAAACATTAACCGGAACAGACAAGTATACATTTAGCCAGTGTTCCCAACCGGCCAGTCCGTCCAGTTTTGGGTACGGCCGGGCTGACCCAGGCTTTTTCAGAGAGCGCCAGGTCTAACTATGGGAAAGCGGCTTTCCAAAACAAAAGCCAGGCCCGACCTGGGTGACCTACAGGCCTCGGGTTTTTTAACCCTAACTTTATTAGGCAGAAAGCCGTTTCTATTATACCAATTAAGGTTATGGCTGATATACGTGACTTCTGGTGTTGTGGTCACTCGTCCTGCCATTGTGTTCGAACAGTAAGGTACTGTAGGTAACGTACGGTAAACTTACCAGATGCCGTAAATGACCTGGGTATCTAGCGGCTTTGCCTGGGCATCTGTGGGCTTTAGCCTGGGTTGCCTATCCTCTCGACCTGGTGGTTGCTCGGGCGCCCTCAGGCTTTGGCGGCCGCTAGTAATTTAAACCGGACTGACCCAGGCTTTTCAAAACCATGGCCACACCGGCCAGACTGCTGACCCATGGTCCGCTTGGGAACACTGTATTTGGCTGGTCAACCTCAAGCAACTGTTCTATAACTTTTTGCGGAACCTTGTGATGAGTGTAGGGAATCGAGAGAATAATCAAGGTACAAGTACTAGTACTGTACCGGTCCTGTATCTCTCCACCGTGATCGCTAACTAGGTGAAACACTTTAGGCTGGTACTCAACATTTTAAAAATGCCTGAATGTCTCAGTGATTGCGGGGAGAGCTTCTGGGGTGACCAGGGACCACTACCCTCGCATCCCAATAAATACCCTAGTAACCCACACTGGAAGTTGCTTTTCTGCTCTCTCATATCTCATCACTGCCTACCCATCCAGGTCCGCCTCTATTCACCCCTCCCACAATATATTTTTCAAACTAGACTACAAAAATGTCAACCCCACCCCCAATAACTCGATTGCAATACAGGGAACTGCTAGGGCATGGGGGTGCGGAGCACGAAAAGAGGGTCGGCTCACGGGACCAGGAGAGCAGCGACTCGGACTTCTCAGAAGGTCCCCTCCCTAGGGAAGGAGGAAATACGGACAATCTGAGATTGGCGGTAGCAGCGGCTGAAAAACGGGTGAGAGAAAAACTGGTCGCAGCAGAAAAAGTGGCAGCAGAAAAAGTGGCCGCAGAAATGTCGGTGGTAGTAGAAGGGCCGGGGGGGGATTTAATCCCTGATGGCCAAGAGATTGGCGAAAGGCTCAAGGATGTGATAATGCTTCGCCGAAAGGGCTTGCAAAAAA
>Ga0307507_10012670_pt1 | contig 10379 bp, 7 predicted proteins | sample 7_EM_MG_FD_207223 | JGI IMG/M metagenome (GOLD analysis project Ga0307507, IMG submission 207223) | Populus trichocarpa ectomycorrhiza microbial communities from riparian zone in the Pacific Northwest, United States - 7_EM | ecosystem: Host-associated > Plants > Roots > Unclassified | place... | reverse complement strand
TAAAAGGACAGGGACAGGCGTTAGGACTTTATTTTAGTGTTTCTATCGTTTTCTCATTACCAAATAGTTGTAGCAACTTAGTAACTTACTAGGGAGCTGTAAGCCCCTAGTCTAGGGGTTTATAAACTAGAAGGATATAGTTACTAGTATATGTTAAGCTGCCTAGGAAGGATTCATGTAGTTAGAACTATAGCGCCATAGCCTAGAGGCTGCATGCGCAGTATTGTACATAGTATAATACAACGGATATAAAAAAAATAAAAAATAAAAAAACTAATAAAATTCTCTATGTAATTTTAAAAGGTCCTAGTCTAATATGGTCCAATTTCTTGCTTAGTCATTAACTCTTAAAATTTTTATATAGTAGCTACACTTTATCTCCCTCCTTAAGATCTGGTCCCTTAGATCTTTTAGCATTATAGTGTGGAAGGGTACGGTGTCTCTCAGATAGGAAAGTCACGGTACTATCTATCTATTAGTCAGTCAGTTAGTCAGTCAGTCAGTCTGTCTGTCTGTCGGTAATAAAGAAAGAAAAGAATATATTCCGTGAACTGGTAGGGTTGTGATATGTAAGAGGAAGGGAAGCCGAAGGCTCTATAAATATAGGAAAATACTAAGACAGTAGGCGACGTCTAATCTACACCACTACATACCTCCCCTACCAGGAACGTTGTCCCCTAACATTCTATACCATAGAAGAATAGCCAAACGAAAGTATAGCAAAAGCAGAATAGATAAAGGAAAGTATATCCCTAAAAGAATGCAGGAAACCTCTTTCTCCTAGTAAGATACCTATTAGACACGTGCTGAATAAATATACCTATTAGCCGTACTAGTTGCCTATGCACTATACCCACTAGCGTCACTGGTTAAAAGCATAAATGCACGCACTAGCCGCCCTAATCGCCTGTGTACTACACTTACTAGCGGTACTAGTTAAAAGCATAATTCTGTAGCCGTCTTTATAGCCTTGCAAAACTATTCCATGATATTCTTCCGTTATCCATAGCTAAGATTTGATCTTCCTACTAGTAACTAGAACAGTAAACCAGAAATAATAACAGTAGTAGTAACAGCAGTAATAGCAGTAACAGCAGTAATAGTAGTGGTAGTAGAAACAGTAATAAAAGCAGACAGTTAGCGCGGTAAAATAAAATAGAACAGTTAGCGGTAGAACACTTAGTAGAAGAACTCGGTAACAGTAAGTAAGCAGTAGGATATCCGGCAGTAGAACTTTCAGTAGTAGAAATCTTGGTAGCGGCAGACGGTCAATGGCAGTTAGTTGGTAGCAGTTGGTTAATAGCAGTTGGTTGAAACAGCAGTGGTAGAATAGTTGGAACGGTGGAACGGAACGGTTGGAGCAGCAGTTAGAATAGAACAGTTGGTTAAAATGGCAGAAGCAGAACAGTTAAAACAGTGACAGTAGTAGCAGTAGCCGTAGCAGCAACGACAGTAGAACAGTTGGTCTAAATAGCGGTCGGTAGAAACAGTAGAATGGAACAGGTTAGTCGGAACGGTAGTTAGAATTAAACAGTTAAAGCAGTATTAGGTCTAGAATAGATTGGTTAGAATGGCTAAACGGCTAAATAGATCTAGCAGATCTAGCAGTAAAATAGACCTAGTAGCGGTACAGATCTATAACAGTAGAGACAGAGTAGTTGGTTAAGACAGCAGGGATAAAATAGCCGGACGGAATAGTGGCAGTAGCGGTGGTGGCGGCAGGGCAGTTAACTAAGGTAGCAGAGACTCTGGCTTAGTTTAATTGTTTAGTTGGTAATATTAAGACTCTGCACCTAGCTCCGCGTCTGGCTGTGCATCTGGCTGTGCACCTAGCTATGTATTGCATGTTCTGCGTCCGTGTCTGCGTGCGTCTCTGTATGCCAAGACTGTCTAATTAGTTGGCGACGACGTGCTGCAACTAATTGTTCGGTTGTTTGATTAAGGTAGAAAGTTGGTCCGGTTAAAGGCTCTAATTATTCTGATCTAAATGCGAGGATAGCGTTTAACTGATTAAGACTTAATAAGGCCCTGGCTTGACTCAAGGTGTCTTCTGCTGTATATATAATCGAGACTCTGCATCGTCATATGCTTAATCAAGGCTTTGAATCCGTCGACGTTCGACTGAGGCTCTATATCCGTAGGCTCTGTATCTGCGGACAGTCGATTAAGACTTTGGCTGTGCAGTCGTTCGGTTAAAGCTCTGCATCCGTAGTTGATTGAGGCTCTTAGTGTCCACCAGACGTCCAATCCAGAGACCTGTCTTAAGACTTCCTTCCTTGTAAGCATAAACGGTAGTTTCTAGTAGACCATTTCCGCGGGCCTGGTGCTTTTGTAAGACGTCCTTGATAGCTACTTTCTTTCCTTTTAAAGTCGCCTTTACTCTTGGCTTCTTTAGCGCATCCTTAGGCTTTTACGGCTGCTTCTTTACCCTGGCTGTTGGTAGTACGCTCGCGTATCCTTAATCTTCTTCTAGCTTAAAAGCCTTCTTGGGATTGTCTTCTGCTTTTAGTCTCTTTGTTATTGTCCTACTAGTTTTATGCTTTGCCTAAGTCGTCCTTAATATCTTTAAGGCCATCCGGTGGCAGCTTCTTAGCTATTATAACTACCTCCGTTGCATATCCCTTGCCCTTGTGTCCATAATAGTCCTTTGTTAAAATAACCAGAGGGAAAGCGTTGGTTCCTATACGTCCAATTCCTGTTCCCTTTGTAATCCTTGATATGGTCCTTTACTAGCCTAGCTAGATACGGCCTAGTTCTGTCTTTAGTTGTATAAGAATGGCTTAGGCTTAATATGGTTAGCTGTGCCCTGTCCGATCTCTTGCGGAGCATCTTTGTTAGTGTCTCTTTGTATGCTGCTTTACCGTTTCCGCGGTACTTGATTACTGATATTGTGTTATTGCTTTTATTGACCCGAGGTACGAGTGGTCTATATTTTTGACCCGAGGTACGAGTGGTCTATATTTTTGACCTGAGGTACGAGTGGTCTATATTTTCGGGTCCTGGATTTCAAACCCTTGCCAAGCCGGCTTTTAATTGGTCTAAAAAAAAACCGCGGGCGGTATCTACCTGCAGAATACACGTGACGAACATCAAAATATTCAAGATCTCACTATTGACAAATTATCCTTTTTGTTGACATCTCTATCAATACTACTATACGCGTCTTAACTATGGTAGAACCTGCTCTAATTAAGTGCAGTAAGTGCTGTTTAATACAACCCCGTATTAATTTTATTAAAAACGGCCCATCTACTAAGCTTTTAAAGCAATGTCAATTGTGTCGGTTAAAGGCGCGTTTTCCCTGTATATTTCTTCTACTTTTACTTACTTTCCTAGGGCTCTAAATATAATTCAAATAGGCGGAAAGCAGAGCTTGGTTCTACTAAGACTCGTCCTACAAAGCGCCAGTGAAATGCTTTACCTGAAACCGATACTAAGGACGTCTTCTTACCTCGCGGCCAGAACAGTTAAGATACCCCTGAAATAGCTTAATGGTGGAAGACAATTAGGGCAATATAACGGGAGCACCGCATTTTTAATTGATGGGGTGAAGCTTACTCGCCTACTCCTCCGCTATATACTACAGATAAAGCTCCGTGCAGCAGAAGAAGCACCCTGGATGGCCCAAATACGTCCTTACCGGAACTAGCTCCTATGCCTGCTCTACCGCTAATACCTACCCTACTACCAATACCACCTTTCTCGCGGCAAGCTCCGACTACGGCTATATCACTACCCGTTTCGGCTGTTGATTGGGAGCGAATCAAGAAGTTTAGGAGTATACTATAGGCTAAATGTATGGAGACGTGCAGTTGTTATAAGGAGCGGTGGTTCCAAATGGGCCTAGCTACGGAGGGTGACAATATAGGTGTATATAAAGCCTGCATTAAGGACGCCGATAGCCTTAAATATCTAACCCTTTCTCCCCTGTTTGGTAAAAGCAACGGGCTCGATCTAGGGCCTGTTCCTGGCTTCCTACCTATACTTACCGCGGTGGAGGAGCTTCTGATTGCGCGCGTATACGTTTATCTGCAAATCGTGCGTATACGCGGCCAGCAACATCGCTATACTGGCCACGTCTGCTACTTTGGCCAGAACATACCAAAGACTTAGAGGTAGCTACCACGGCTACCTACTAAACTTGATATACTGGTTGTAAGGCCTGCAGCAGTAGAGGGTGGCGAATACCTAGGTCGGCGGTTTACCAAGCGGTATACTATAAGGCGCTCTGCTATAGTATAGTGGCTTTACTTTCTAAAGGCCAATCATCCTAATTATCGCGACGTTGAAATATATAGCACTCGGCTTACCAGCTTACCCGAAAATGGCTCTATATTAGATTAGCTACCTTATATTAACGAGTTAAAGTCTGATTCTAGTGGCCTAATAGCTTACCCTACTGCTTCTATGCAACGTCCTCCTGCTATTGATCCTCTGCCTGCCGAGCTTGGCAGTAATATACTGGACGGTGAATTTAATAATGATGTACTGGATACTTTGGTTCCTGATTTAGTACCTAACTTTAATAAATTGGAGCTTTTAGGTTGCGAGGTTCAACATTAATAAGACCTATAAGCGGGCCTAGAGGTTCCCACTATGCGATAGACACCTCTCTCTAAGTAATTAGCTAGCTTTATTATACGCGGCGCCTTTTCTACTCTGTTTCCTTATGGCAAAGCCGATTTTGATATGCTATGAAGCCGTACGGTTACCCTGGCTGCGTACGCCAAGCATATGCTTAAGTATTAGGACGGTTGGTTTGGCCGCTACCCCTTATTTTGCTACTATATGTTCAATCGGATTATAAGAGAGCAAGCCCTTAACGCCACCCGCTTCCTTTGCGGCTAATTAGATAAGAATAGTCTATCTTTAGATAAGCTTAGTAATCTTATAAATGGTAATAGGGGTGGCCAGTTGCTGAATAAGATTGTATAGCATGTACGGAACCTTAAGGGCACTAGACCTTACTGGAGGCAGAAGAGAAATAAGCTTACGGCTTATACTGAGAATATTAAAAGCGGGTCTCTATTCTTTATACTTAGCGCTGCTAATTTATATTGGCATGATCTACACTCTTATATGCCTCTATTTAACGAATATAAGGCTGCTAATAAGGCTTAGCGCTACTGGATTGCTTTTTAAAATCTTAATAATAATCCGCATATTGCTGCTTACTGGCTGCATTGCTGCTTTGATCTGTTTAGGAAGCACGTACTTATAGGCCTATTTAATAGCACTGACTTTTGGTCTCGATATAAGTGGTAGGTACGAGGTAGCGGCCATATATATGGCTTCTTATGGAGTTTAATAGCCCTAAGGCCAGATCCGTCAGCTAGTGACTCAAGGGCGGCTTTTGCTGAGTACTGGGCTACTTTTATATCCGTAATTAATCCTGATTAATCTAGGCCTCCTAATCTCTAACATCCTTCTGCTTTTAGTTATAAAGAACAGCTTAATACTAGTAAGCTTCTTACTGCCTGCCTTAATCGATTTCAATAGCACCGTAATTGCACCGAATCTTACTGCTTAAGATTAAAGAAAATCTCCACTGGAGTAAAGGAGTGCCGCTTCTATTTTCCACACTCTCTCTGTAATGAGGCCGCTGTATTAAAGGATTAAAATCCATATCACTGGACGTTCTATCCGTAGCGTAATAATAAGCTTCTTAATGGTTACAATGCAGCTATAATATTAGCGTGGATGGCGAATATTAATACGTTACCTGCTATGAGCATATTAATAATAGTTAACTATATAGGCAAATATTGCAGCAAGGAAGAGAAGAAGTTAACTTCCTACTAGGAGTTACTCTAATTAGTATAGCTGCACGCTAATAGCCTTTATGCCTTTAGTTTGGTTGTGGCTAGGTTTATAAATAAGCTTATTACTAAACGCGATTGGTTAGCGTAGGAGGTATACTATCTACTTCTTAATATTCCCCTTTGCGAAGGCTCTAGGAATATAGTAACTTTAGACTACCGCTAGGAGGACAATTGAAGCGCTATATATAAGCTTAATAATAGGCAACTAAGAGGGTGCGGACTGTCTAACTATAAGAAATATAAGTGCCGCCTAGATAGGGTAGAGGACGTTACTTTCCTCAATTTTCTACTCTATTTTAATTACTCTACTTATAAGCGTCGGCTAAGAGCAAGGCCTTAAGTTATATCGTACTTTCCGCAATATAACGGTGATTGTTCCTATCCGCAGTATTCTAAGTTCTGCCGTGTAAAGCTTATTCTTTATCACCCGTAGAGGGAGTATAAGGAAGTGGCTACTTATACTAATAGATTTAGGGCCCCTAATTATATGGCTTCCTATTAGGCTTATATTAACTCTTATTAGCACCCACTTAACTACTTCTATAATTAGAAACTAGAGGAAGGCCGCGAAACTGCTAATAATATTAATGAGTTTGATGGCGGTTTTATAGACGACTTAGAGCTATACTAGTCCTTTAAGGCCCTGCATGCCCGCGTTTAAAATACTAATGGAGTTAAAATTGAGGATCCTAATAGGCTTGGTAATAGGGAGCTTAATCGTAACTACGACTGGAGTATATATTAGGGTACGTACCCGCAGCTTAATAAGAGGACTTATTAGTAGAAAGCACGGCTATAGCCTCTACTATAGAGCCGCCTATCCTAAATAGTAACTCCATCCTCCTTATAACCAGGTTAGCGTTATATCTATAATATTGTAGTTAATTACTATAGGTAGATCTAAGCGGGCCTTAGCCCCCCCCTACTGCGGATTAACATTGATAGAGAGGCAGGAACCGGTAAATTATATCTTATTACTATCCTCTCTACTACGCTCTGTAATATGGCAAGGGCTAATAGTAAGCCGATGCCATTAGCTTAAGCGGCCCCTACTGGGGTAGCTGCCTTTAATATTAACGGCAGAACTATATACGATCTATTAAGGTTGCTAGTAAATCGCCCGTTTAAGAAATTGCCTACTGCTAGTCTTATACCTCTATAGCAAGCTTTTAAGGATATTTACTATCTCGTCCTTGACGAGAAATCTATAATCGGGCAAGTATATTTGGCCTAGATTGATCGCCGCCTCTGTTAGATCTACCCTATATGTAACAACGACTACTTTAGAGGCTTGAACATCTTGCTAGTAGGCGATTTCTATTAGCTTCCCCCTATAGGTCAGGCGGCCTTATATAGTAATCTACCCGCTAGGCTGTTAGAGCTCGCTAGCTATAGAAAGGGAGCCTATAAGGCAATTGACCAAACAGCTGTCCTAGATCAAGTTATATGGCAGGGTAGTAATAATGCTAAGAGCTCTGTATTTAGGACAGCCCTTGCGGAGCTACGTAGTGATTCTATAAGTAATTCGACTTAGAAGCTTTTTTTAACTAGGTGTAAGCAAGGCCTATCCACTAATAAGGTTACGAGCTTTGATAACGCAATTCGGCTATATAGCACGCGTGCTACTATAGGTAAGTATAACACTATTCAGCTTCGCGACCTTTTACAGCCAGTGGTGGTTATTAAGTTAGTTAACACTGGTGTAGGTACGCGGAAAGTTACTCCTAATTAGTGCAATACTATAGAGAATCTAGCCCTATATATTGGCGCGAAAGTAATACTAATATAGAATATCTGGGTTAAACTGGGCTTAGTAAACAGTACTACTAGTATAGTTAAAGATGTTGTATAGAAGGGACACGCGGATATTAAAAAGGATCAGCCTCAGTTACTACTAATTGCGGTAGATGGGTATAATGGACCTGCCCTATTTACTCAGCAGGATGGTAAGAAAGTCGTCCCTATATTTTCCGTGCTTCGTGGGTGGGAGGGTATAAAAGGCTCTTGCTTATAGTATTAATTTCCAATCACTCTAGCTTTTGCTCTTACTATATATAAAAGCTAGGGCCTAACACTTAACCAGGTGGTTCTAGATGTTAAGAAAAAGGATAAGACAGCTAGGCTAACCTATATAGCAATCTCACGAGTTAAGAAGCTTTCAGGGCTTATATTTGAACGTAGGTTTGATATAGAACGATTTTAGTTATCTATAAGTAAGACTAAAGAGGCACAACAAGAAGATTTTGTATGGAGGCAGCAGTAACTACTTATAAACGACTTTTCCTAAATAGGAAATCATGTACTGGCTTGGAGGTAAGCGGAGAATGCAGCATTTGTCTTGGTTTCCTAATTTTTGAATAGCTTAACCGCGAAATCCAATTTTCTAAATTTTAACCCCCCTATCCGTCCTACCTTCTTACCGCTTCTGGAGCTGTTAGATATACATATAATGGTGTATAGGGAGAATTGGCAGTCTTGCCAGATTAATATTGCTGCTGTCTGTAGCGTTGATCAATTTTTGGAATTTTTTAAGTTTTTTTTAAAGGGCGGAAATGTCGCTTATATAAGGAGTTACGTGACCTCCGAGAATACATGCTACTTGGGACCGTATATTAGCAGCCACGACTTCTCTACCCTATAGTTAAGATTTTATATATACCGCACCTGGAGCTGCTTATAATAACTATTACCTATAGATCTGCTGATTTATAAATTAAAAATTAGACGTGGTTAGAGCTATTAGTAGGGGTTATTAATCGCGCTCCCCGTAATAAAATTTTAGATTTTGGTAATCTAAACTAACGAATCAAATTAACGTCTAAATAAGGTTCTGCTAAGACGCTAGCTGAACCCTAACCTGGACCCTTCCTAACCTGTTAAATTCTAAAAATAATAACCCCTACTAAATTAAAAATCAACCTTATCCTTAACAAGCCATCTGATTAGATTTAATAGTTCTTTATTATCTAAGACACAGCCAAAACTAACAAGGTATAGTAGTATATTAACCTATTTAAGAAGAAAGATAATCTTCCAAATCTTCCAAAGCTAGAACTACTAAGTCGGCCTATACCAAGGGATATACTATCTATGGCTATATTAATAGCAAAGCTAGACCCAAACCAGCTTACTACCTATAGCCAGCTCTACACCAAATATAAGGACGATCTACGCGTACACTAGAAGCAAAAACAGGCCATAAATGATATCAACAACTACATCATTCGCACTACATCGGTAGCCTACCTTCCACTCATCGACAGCCTTAGTAGTCGGTTATATTAAATATTTAAGGCGTCTCTACTACTGCAGTAGCCACTATAGTGACAGAGACACCCTATATTTTGGTAAGTAATCAAGCCCATCTTATATGAGAATCTCGTGCTATTAGTACTTACCAAATCACGTGCTCGCAGGGCCTCCTCCTATCTATAAATACTCCTTCTACACCTTCCTCTCTTCCTTTCTTCTTCCTTACAAGAGCTAGTGGTGCTCTAATACTCCTCCTTAGTCCCCACTGAGGGACCTATTAGTTAACGTGGCGATATAGATAGCATCGGACGAGGAGACGGGCAAGAGAGAAGACAGGAAGGACAGAGGAGCCTCCGGTAGGTGTCAGTCGAGTAACGTTAATAGCTATATTATGGCTACCTAATCTCCTGTGCTTACAGGCCTCCTCCCGTCTATAAATACTCCCTCCTTTATACCTTCCTCTCTTCTTTTCTTCTTCCTTATAAGAGCTAGAGGTGCTCTAATACTCCTTAGTCCCCACTAAGGGATCTATTAGTTGACGTGGCGATATGGACAGTATTGGACAAGGAGATGGGCGAGAGAGAAGATAGGAAGGACGGAGGAACCTCTGGTAGGTGTCAGTCAAGTAACGTTAACAGCTGGTTTTTGTTACCCAAAAATTGCGTCACGTGATGACATTTGGGAACGCAAATATATACCCTGTCCCATACTTACACCACTACTAAATATTCTAGATTTTGCACTCGGAGCTGCTTGTAATAGGCATTCCTAAGAGATCTGCCGGTTTAAAGCTCTACAATCGAACATTGTTGACGTTTTATATAGGGGTCGTCGATCAAGCTCCCAGGACACAATTTTTAAAGTTTAACACTATACCAATATCACGACCTTCTTGCAGTGGCCGAGTCACCCCTAATCTCCTCCCCTCCCTCTCCTCCCTCCCATTACTCGGCGCCAAGCTATTATGTCGTCGCTAAGCCATTGTGTCGTCGTACGTCCGAACTGGGTGGGCAATGACGTGGTTAATAGTTATTAGGCATTAAAAATATTTAGTATATAAAGCTTCAAATTAGAATCACAATCTACTATATTATATCCTATATAGAGGGCTCTGCATTAAAGCTCTACAGTCTAAATATGTGCTATATTCGTGACCAATATATTCTTTAGGCCCGGCTCAAGTAGGGCGCCTTGGTCACTGCAGTAGATCCTTACCTAGCAGTAACCAAGGCGCCTTAATCTTACTACTACTTCTAAATTAAGCAAAAGCTCTATATAGGGGGGTCCCAGGGGGTCTCCCCCTGG
>Ga0307507_10012669_pt1 | contig 10379 bp, 7 predicted proteins | sample 7_EM_MG_FD_207223 | JGI IMG/M metagenome (GOLD analysis project Ga0307507, IMG submission 207223) | Populus trichocarpa ectomycorrhiza microbial communities from riparian zone in the Pacific Northwest, United States - 7_EM | ecosystem: Host-associated > Plants > Roots > Unclassified | place... | reverse complement strand
TTAAATAAACCCGAGCCCCCCCCCCCCCCCCCCCCCGCGCCAGAGGACTCAATAAGAACCACCCTTATACATGAAGACAGGGCCCTACCTATCACGACAGAAGATTTCCTAACAACGCAAAATATCGAACGGGGCCGAAACCAATGCAGCCAAGCTGGATGGTGATACTATGTTGGAAAGAAATAATCCGAGTTAGTTTTATTAGTCTTTTTTTTAACTTTTCTTTTATGTTCAATGCGTGTTATCGTAAGTTGAGGAGGCGAGTTTGATGATATAAATGTCCATCCGGTCCAGTATAGGTTACAGAGGTAAGCAGTCTAAGGACAAGCAGAGTATACCGGCGGTGGGAAAGAGAGAGAGAGAGAGAGAGAGAGAGAGTTGTAGTTTAGTCCCGCAGCCATCTCCGTCGTATGGTACGCATTATCCTTTGTCCACGAATACGGCACAGGTATTCTGAGCATGCCGGAGGTATCGGATACGAGTAGAGAACGCCCAGAATACGTGGTGATGTCGACTGTCTGTGCATCACCCCACATAAGCCGAATATAGTACGAATTCCAGGAATTGAGCACCCCAGGAGATAAACGTAAAAAACCACTCACTACCTTAGCTTCCCAAGGCGATCCCGCTCTCAATTCGGGATAGACAGACAAAGGGCAAACCCAGGCCCTAGGCCGACCTCCCTCCCATCAATACAGGGTAAATTGCCCAAAGAAGAATCTCCCAAGAATGCAGGCTTCAAACCCAGGTGATGAAGAAAGAAAGAAAAAGAAGAAAAGAAAAGAAAAAAAAGAGGCTTGCAAGGGCAGAAGGGAGGGAGACCCCCGGATTGGTAGGCGTAGAACCAATATGAAGAAATGATTCGGGGAGTTGGCGGGAGTATAGACACCGTAGGCTGGATCAGACTAATGTCCGCTTAGGCAGAAATAACCTACAGTAGATAGCTGGAGTACCGGTACTGCCATACACTGTAGCCTCGGAAACCCAGACTGGAACCAAATCCTTTGGGAGAGCCTGGGAGAGCCCGGCAGTACTCGCATGGTGTGGGAGACACTTATGGTGCGTGCGCAGAAACATGGGGAATGCGGCTTTGATTGGCTCGGAACACCTCAGTGCACAAATGCGCCAAGGCACAAAAGGTCTAACCCAAGAAGCGGAAAAACTCAATTTGTCAGGATTTTACTTCAAGTTGTTTAAAACTCCTCAATTGTCAATTAGTCAAACATTGCTTTGATACTTGTCACTCAAACTGCTAGTATCTATTAAACTTACTTCTATTTGATTAATGACTTTGATTTTTTTTCTATTTTTTTCTTCTTCTAATTGCCTCTTCTTAATCAAAGCCAGTTTTAAGAAATAGGAAGATCTTGTAAGTATCCCATATTACTTTCAAAGTATGAGGACTGTATGAAGAGATTATTGAAACAGAAATAGATACAAAAATAGGAAAAAGAGTTAATAGAAATAAAAGCTCTTAAAAGGATGAAGAAAAGATATAAACTGTCAAGATAGGGGCTGTCAATCAATATTTATTGTTTATTTTTTTAATATTATGAGATTAAAAGTGTATTCAGGTATAGCTGAAAAGGTGATTGCAAGTTAGGAGAATAATTAAGGTTTCTGGTACTATAGATATTAATTTTCTCTATGTTAATATAATAATATGTAGCAGCTGATCTGGTAAAATTGTATGGATACTGCAGTTAAACATAAGTAAAAAATATATTACTGTATTTTGCAAGTACTATACTATACAAGACAATGCTGTAATACTTATTTTTAATATCATTTGCTGCTTCTATGTTAGTTGTCTTCCTTTATTATAAAATTTGATTTTAATCCAACCTTTCAGCATGCTCCTAACTGGGCTTGTAGCAGATGGTCTTAATTTCTTAATTGAGGCTCATCTCTGCTGGTGTAGCTGTAATAGTAACTCAGCTTAGCTATCTAGTGATTAAAGATAGAAAACTCCTGTCATACTAACTTACCGTCCATGTCATCATTTTTTATATTGCTCATTGTCTCTAATACCAAGAGCACTTGTAGTCGTAGCACTTCTCCTCGCTCGACCATCGTGTTTTTCCTTCCTTTTTATGCCACTATCTTTACAACATTGTCCTTGCATGCATGCAAACCTTGCCGAGCTCACCCAGGCCGGTCTCCAGATTGGCCAGAGACTAGGTTTCCGAGGCTACAACGGGTTTCCTTCTGTCTTTCCTTCTCTCTCCAGGTCACAAGGCAGCAAGGGGTAGTCTGCAGGCAGCTACCATCATCGAGGGGAGAAAAGAAGAAAAAAAGCAAACATTCCGCCATCCGAGGAGAACTGTTCGGCTCCAACCAGAACCGGCGCCAGTGCTTTTTTCTTCTTCTTCTTTTCTTTCCTCCTTCCTTGCCTGTTACCCTCAGCCACCGTAGCGCTAATAGGTGAGTAATCTAATCAGATTGAAACATCGAAACGGGAACAGAAGGTCAAAATGGCATTTCCGTCGCAATTAACGACTATGCTTTCCGTTCTGGAGAACGATTTTCATACCCACAACGGATACCATACCCCAATGAGACTTTCCAATAAAAGCAGTGCTTGTACGCTTCCCGCATCGACCGGAATCGGGGAAAGCAGCAGTCTGGGACTAACAAACATACCGGTACATTGAAACATCAGAAAGGGGGCAGAAAGACAAAAGTGCCGTATCTCGTCGATGGCCACTTGTGGGATAAAACCTTGGGATTAGTCATGCCAGTCATATGTAGTGTGTGTGGTTGTGAGTAAGTGAGGTGAAGTGCGACTTTTTCGTTTGGTGCGATATTAGGACGATTCGCGAGCTTGAGGTTCGATACGGAACCAGACTGGGCGGAGTCGCAGAGGCACATCTAGGCAGCACATATGAGCACGGACGATATGGAGGAAAAAAAAAAAAAAAAGGTTCTAAAAGGAGGAAGCAGTGGAACAATGGTGAATATTGTGATTCTGCGGGAGAAAAAAAATGAAACAAACATGCAAAAAGCGGTGCTTCATCCGCAGAAGGCTTTGTCTGCAGCAGCACAAGTGAACGGCAATGGGAGCAAGATTACACAGCCCGTTTTGGCTGTTGATCGGTAGATGCCTTCCTACTGGCCTGCTTGTCTGCTTGCCATACGGTACTTTGCTCTTGCGCTGCTCTGCTACCTGGATCGTATTCAGCTTGCTTCCGTGAAAAGAACCCAAACCGCAGTTAGATATAGTAAAAGAGAGGAAACAAAGGAGGAAAAAAGGAAAGAAAGAAAGTTCCGACCGGTGCCACTCGCTACGGTATGTTCCCGCGCTCGTTCGCTCTCGCCTCCCTTGCTCTTGCGCGAGGAATGAATGAAGAATCGCCTGCAGTCTGCAGATCAATCAGACACAAGACCAGAAACACGGCATCGTAGGAATAATAAAAAAAGGACAGTGTAAACGCCCCCATTCAAACGGTTCAAGACTTGCACCATCTTAAGCTGGGTTAAGACATTTTGAGAGACCGGTGCCTTACCGGCATGGTGAGGGAAAATCACTCCAAATCACACAATCTATCTCGCCATTTTAGTTATCGATGATGTCTACTTTACAATACATACGAGTACCGTACACTCACTATTACTACAACTGCTCGACCTGCTGGCAGGAAACGTATCAACAATTCATCACCAGCTTTCCTTCTATAGCATCCAACCCCCTATCATACTTTTTTTTTTTTACTCCAGTCAGTCAAGTTATCGCACTCCCAACTCACCTCCAACCCATTCAATCCCCTATCTCCCAGCCAAGCCAAAGCCAAACCATACCGTATCAACCCAATCCATCCGGCAACGTCCATACTCGTACAGTAGATCGACGGCCCGCATCCCACTTATCAACGGGCTCTCCTCCTCCTCCCCCCCCCTATCTAAATTCCCAAAGTCTAAAAAAAAAACGGAGAGATCCTATCAATCGGCACTCTTATCTACCGTATCTATCTATCTTTCCCGGGAGGAAGAGAAGGGAAAAAAAAGCCCAAACCCTCAAGGTGCTCGAATATATAACAATTAAGCCCCCGCATCGAAGATCGAGCAATCTTTAACCAATCGTTCGCGCGCTCTGGGAAGGCCGCGGACATGGCGCGGCGCGGGAACCTTATATCGAGTAAGTTGAATTGAATCTGACTACTAAGTTATCCCGAGGGCAAATTATGGTTGCCTATCGGGTGTTTGATTTGTTTTCGTGATGGATTTGACTTAGCCCAGCCAGTGTGGGATACACGTGGTTATGGATGGGGGATGCAACCACCACTTATGTGCTCGAATATTATACTTGTGTCTGTGCTGGAGCTGGTATCATACTCGTGTGGTTGCTGGTTGCCAGAATTTCTGGTATTTTCAGAATTCGCTTTTTTTGTTGGGATAAGAGTGTTTTGTGGCTTAATGGGGGTTTCTCTGCAGGACTTGGGGACATAACACTCGTTAAGTCACTGTGCTTGCAATTTGACTGAGCGTTGCATATCAATTGATTTACTGGTACAGTGCCAGTACTCATGCCGCAGGATTGAAGTCACCTATTCCTTTTTTTGGTGGTGATGGACCGAATAGGGCGCAACTTCAATCCAGCGACATGAGCATGGCGCCACGGAAGAGAAGCAGTAGCAAAAATTAAAAAAAATGAAAGATAATAGTTGATCACTACCTCCCCCCTGCCTATCTTGCTTAGATTGCACGATAAACAGGACCTACTCGAGTACTCGAGTACAGTACGGTACAGCACTCACCTACCTACTATGTGCCTACACAACATACGTGTCGACATCTCATCAACCCTCCCTCCCTCCCTCCCCGGGTACCATAAATGATCAACGCTCATCCAGATCGACGGGGCTTCTCTATAGTACCACGCCTCCCATTGCCAATTTCCCATTTCCCATAACCCCTACCATCAATAATCTAACCATCCGTCTATCCGAGCAACCATAACCACTGACTCAGCAACACAGCAAAGCAAGCGAGCATAATCCCAACTCCGAGTGATCCCCCATGACCGCATGAGCCAATGATCGAAAAGCCTATCAGACTTTAGGTTCGAGATTTTGTATATATGATGAGCTGGCAACTCCCCGAAGTAGATCTCGGCTGTTGTTTGCTAGCTAGATATCATAGCTTCCAACAACCGAGCCCACCCCCTTCGGAACAAGTATGCCGGTACCGGACTCCCCCCCCTTCCTTCCTCACAACACAACTCCATCCGGGTACCGCATGCATGCTAGCCCGGAAATCGGTTCGTCCCGATTGGCAGATAGGCAGGGCTCCGTGTCCGAGTTTGGCACTGGTATGATACGGTGGGCTGTTACGGGGTTGTATCAGGATATGCACTTTGGATCTGCTGATGTGCAGACCTATTATAGCTATCTGTATATATATATGCATGTATGTCGGGTGGTAACTATAGCGGTAATGGTGATAGGCTAGGAGTAATTATTTCTTTCTTTCTTTTTGCAGGGTCGGGTTTGGGGTTTTTTTTGAGGGGGGGGGTGGAGTATATATGTATGTATGTATTATATGTATGCATAGGGAGCTTACACACTGCAGTGTATTCTGTCACGGTATGGACTAACCGGGGTTGAGGAGGAGAAGGGGAGGGGGGGGAAGGAGTGCTTTTCTGGGATTAATGAATTCTACCTTTGTACCGTGCGGTACAGTGCAAGTACTGGTATTTTGGAATGAACGATGGTACGGAGTTTTGATCCTTCCATGGTCTAGTCTAGCCTGGCCTGTCTGCCCTCCTCCCGCTGACAAAAGTGCCCAAGGTAGAAGGGGAAGAACGTTCTACATCTACCCACCCACCCGCCCCGCATCACAGATTCTCACTACTTCAAGTATTCTCTTTGGAGTAGAGATGCAATTCACTCATTCTTCCGCCTACGGTAGTTAGCCAGCCGCTCCTTCAATAAACCGAGTCAATCCCCGCATTTATTCATTTTTTCCAACCAAACTTAACGGCCTACGGTACCTACACCCCCAGCTCATCTTACTTTGTGGAAAATAAGCACAGACCCCCCCGCTCTCCCAACCATTACCGACTCCCGAGAACTAAAGTTCTACTTCTCAAATGTGGCGTACTGCATGTATCAACCCCCTCCACCCTACCTCTGTCGGTCCCGTCCATAGCCTGCCCACCAAGTTACTCGAGTACTCTTAGAGGACGCTTTAGACCCTCGGACTCATCACTGGTGCGGTTGCATTGCCAATCGGGCCGTTCTGATACAGGTAAGCTTAAGACTGACTCGGTCTAGGCCTGAGGGTACGTGGGTGAGTGAGGTACGGTGGCTGATATTGTGCATAGTACTGGGCAGTACTACGCTAGAGTACAATACAGTATCCCGAGTGTTCTGAGACTGTGGGTGTTTGACCAAGGATTTGATGCAGGAGGGTGACTAGCTTGGAACTACTTGTATAACTCATACTGCATTATTTCATAGAGTGTGGGGCAGTGAGTAGGGTAGGGTAGGTGGGCTGGAATGAAATGATCGTGTGCCTTGTGTGTGTGGGTTACTGGAATTGCTAGAGTTCTCGAGGTGGGCGGCTGGTCATATTGGAGTTATCGAAGTGGACAGAAGGGTTTCTTTTCTGTTAGTTGCGTAAACTGCTTCTCAATTATAAGTAAGTGTTGGAATGAGTAGCAGAGCGGTCTATTCCTCCCTCTCTCCCAGCTCTTGAAAATCCCTGTATATAAACACCTGCTTAGTTAGCCGGGTATCACGAAACATGAGTAGTCCTCGGGAATGCGAACAATAATATATGGAATGAGTCAGTAGTGGCATTCGTGATCGAGGGGTCTTACAATATAAATGACAGTTCTCCCGCATCCTCACTTTTTGAGGTTTAAGAAGTGGAGAAACTCTTGTACCTGCCTACCGTCTGTCCCATTTCGTGACTCGATAGTCTACGATATAAGTTAACTTTAATACTCGGAGTATCGGTGTCATGGTTAGATCCAGCACCCTCTTTTGATTGAACTTTAGGCGTTGTACTGGAGAGGGAATATCTTTGATACTTTACGGTACTGTCCTCCACGGAAGTTGCGAAAAGAAAAAAAAAAGAAAAAAAAAACCTTCTATCTCGGGTTTCACACACACCTTTAGTACCCAAGACCGCAGAAGCTATGCTTAAAGCGTATCAACTTGGTACTCTAACTATGGCTTGACAAATTGAAACATTGGGCCTGAGGGAGTAAGCAAGGGTACCTCAACTAGGCGATGCTTACGCCTTAACAGGCATGGATCTAAATGCTTGAAACCCTACCAAGAGATACTAATTTTCCAGCCAATGGCTCGTAGTATCCGTTTATCTCTCACACACACACAACAATCGATAGATCTCTGGTCCCGAATTGGGATGATAACAGTTTATAACCTCAAAGGGTGTAGAAAACCTCATACCTAAAGGAAGGGGAAGAAAAAAACAAAAAAAACGCCCAGAATTCTACAAATAGCTATGTAGCTTGCTATGCCAGAACAGGGAATCATCTAGATCCCCCTCATCCGCTCCCCAATTTCCCAACTATCTTTTAGCTGCATAAATCGTTACCAAGGGAGGAAACTCGGATCCGCGGATTTGGGAGAAAGAGAGGAATAATAAGTCAGAGGGTAAGTCATGTATCATACGAGAAGGGGTTTTAAATTTTTGTGACCTCCGAGGAGTCTAGTACTGTGCCAGTATCGTAAAGTACTTGAAAGTAACTTATTTCCTTCTCTAGTGTAACGCTCTAAATACCACTGGGAGAACGAAATCAAGGGAATTTGTTATATATCGGCGGTGAGGATCATAGTTATCCTGGGGCAATAGCACAATACTTCCATCTCGGGGAATTCTTTAACAAATCCATTTCCCCCATACTTCTAGCTAACTATAGCAGCCCTCCTAGTTCTAATGCGGCATATTATATTCCTATCAGGGGAAACCACTATCTATGATATCGCCCCGAACAAGCAAATATAGTTTATATGCGGACGAAAAAAGCAGCTTAACACCTAATCCCCAGCCAGGCATTGGCAACGTGCCGTATCTGTGACGGCCCTGTTCTAATTCCTCGCTGTGGTGCCCTATCAGCAATACCTCATCCACCCCGCTTCTCAACTAACTAACTCTTTTAAACTCTGTTGGGGCCCATGCTCGCACTATCCTCCCTCGCTCTGGCCCTGTCGAGTAAATTTAACGTAGTGCGCGTTCTCGGCCACCAGCGGTCTGTGTCGTGTTCCGATATCGTGACCTTCAGGATCATTGTTTCCCGTTTGCTTTCTTGAACCTCTCGGAACCTCTGTTCTTTACACTATATCAATCAAGCCTATCATCTTTCCTTAATACAACTTCTTTCGGCTCCTTTGGGCTCCTCTGGACTCCTTCCATCTCATCACCGTCTGTCCCGTCCTCTCTTTATCGCCGCCCCACTTCAAAAACAGAGCACCTAGCTCACCACTAAGCCTCTGGCCTCGGGGCTTAGTGTCCGCTGAAGCTCTGATGACCACACACTCCGCATAATGCGAGATATAATTCCGCCATCCCTCGCCCATCCATGGAGATCCTACTTTACGGGTTGGGGAGGTTCCTCAAATTACGTCATCCTAAGCGTATCCTAGACTACCGTCCTGATCTGGTGGTTTTCTGGCGGTGCTGGGAGCATCGTGTCATTACGAGGTCGGCCTGGATGGTCTAAGAGTAGGGGAAGTGGGGGGAGGGGGGGGGGGCACTACGCCCCACGCGGCGAATTATACTTTGGGTTATTTGGTCATTGTTGGGAAACGAATCAGATACCATGATCCGCTCAACCATCCCTCTTCACTTGGAGTGCGACATCTGAGGACTGGGCCGGGAGCACAAAGGGGGTGTATTCTATACGCAAGCCTTTTTCCCCAGAACGGAGTAATCTGGAATTGCGCTTCACAAACTTGCTGTTTTTTTTTTTTGTTACTTTTTCGTTTGTCTGGCTGAATCGCGTTAAGCGCTCGCTGGTGGAAAGGAAAAAAGAAAAGAGTCGAAATTGAAGAGGAAAGAACTTTCATTGAGTGCTATAGACGCCGTGAGGTACACCGAAACTTGAAAAGAAACCAGATTAAAAGAAAAATGGTATCACTGCCGCTGAAACCCCCTCCTCTGTCTCTCCCCTTATAATTCATTCGTCCACCCCAATCCTTACAGTAGTGCCTTAATCGGTAGTGGACTTGAAAACAAACTTCTCCTCTTTCTCGAAAGGAACGCCGAGCTCGAGCAGTCTTCCAAAGACGTCCGCAAAGTCCTTGAAGAAGAGGTCATTATCCTTTGCGTACCTCTCAACGTGCTTCCTAAACTCCTTGTCTTTGATGAGTGCCATGTCGGTTGGAAGCATCATAAGAGATTTGGTCGAGACGTCCTCGAATTGCTTTGGTCCACTCCACTTCTTCCAGGCCCACTTCTCCTCAAGCAAGAGCTTGTAGTAATCGTTTGTCAACATCGTTGGCGAGAAGGTCCAGGGGCCTATAAGGGTAACAATAGGTTAGTGCCAAAACTTATAATGACGTGGGGTGGTGGAGTAGGCGGAAAATGTACCATCAAAGCCGGAGCGATCAGTGTGGCATCTACCAAGAGCGTGAGCACCCGACAAAGCGACAATCTCCTGATCGTTGAAACCCATACGGTAGAAGATGGCTCTGAGATGCTTCTGTTCCTTGCTAGCGTCGGGAAGACGGCCATCAGGAGTACAGGCAGATATGTCTCCATCCTTACGTCCGGGCCTCCACGGAATCTTGGGACCACCCATTTCCTGAATTGCAGCGACGGCAGCAAGTGTCCAGAGGTCAGAGTATGAGATCCAAGGGTGCTTTTGCTTGACACCTTCGAGAAGGTCGCGAGCGGCCTTCAAACCGGCATTTGCGCCATGGTCTGCCTCGGGAGCGAAACGCATAGTGGCTCCATTGGAACCTCCGGTCTTGGTCTCCTTGTCATAAGTTCCAGATGCATGCCATCCAAGGCGTACAACTACCTTTTTGCAACATCATAATCAGTTAAAACGTTAAAAATTAAAGGGGCGGCAATTAGGATACATACAGGTCCATAGGAACCATCGTCATAATCATTGTTGTCTAAGAGCTCCGCAACATCGTTATAGACTTTCTGAAAGTCATCCTTAGTGGGAGTAATTACACCACCAGTCTTCAAACCGGAGGCCTGGGCACCAAATGCAGAGGCGAGAAGATCATTGGAGTAAGCATAGTAACCCGCGGCACCAATCAAACCAAGACCCAAGGGGATGACAATCTTGCTAGAACCCCCACTCGTTGAACCGCCCGAAGCATATCCACGGCGGCGAGTCTGTCTAATGGGTGCGGCGATAGAGGTAGTTGGGCGGGCACGAGCTGCCGTCGTAA
>Ga0307507_10012668_pt1 | contig 10380 bp, 4 predicted proteins | sample 7_EM_MG_FD_207223 | JGI IMG/M metagenome (GOLD analysis project Ga0307507, IMG submission 207223) | Populus trichocarpa ectomycorrhiza microbial communities from riparian zone in the Pacific Northwest, United States - 7_EM | ecosystem: Host-associated > Plants > Roots > Unclassified | place... | reverse complement strand
TGTTTATATTTTTTGTGTGTGTGTGTGTGTGTGTGTGTGTGTGTGTGTGTGTGTGTGTGAGAGAGAGAGAGAGAGAGAGAGAGAGAGAGAGAGAGAAGAAGAAGAAGAAGAAGAAGTGGAAAATTTGTAATGAACTCTATTAAAAAATTATTTTGTAGCATTATAGGTGATAATTGTTGAGAAAAGAATGATCAAATTTATAATAAGAAATGCGTGTAAAAATGAAATTGTCCATTGAAAATTATTGAGTATTTATGAGATAAAAAAGGAGGGGCTAAACAAGGTCTCCAATTGTAAATGTTGATAATATTGGTTATGGTATAATAAGGGGGCATCATTGCAAGAAAGCCACAAACAGGAGGCGTAGGACCTTCGCGTGTAAAAAGTAAGTAAAACGGTGCCTAAAATCAATAATTTCGCGGTGCGTTTTATCTTTTGATTATTTATTGCCTTATTTTTAAATTAATGTCAAGGGATTATATTATAATAATTTAGTAAAAAAAAAATTGTAGAAGAAGGACATTGGATTAGTCATCCAGGGAACTTGAAGACTAATGATAGTAGAGAAATTAATATCGGTCATAACGGATTCATCATGATAAAAGAAAATGATTTATATAAAGGAAAAGGAAGAATAAATTGGTCATTTAAAGTAAAAATGACAAATGATAGTAGTATTATGATAATTGGAATAAATCGATTAGTCACTTGAAAAAGAAAGTGACTAATGATAACGATGAATGTCGTTGTCGGCATGCATTAATTACCAAGTAAGGGTAATTAATGATATCAAATGTATTGATATTGACATAAATTGATAAGTCACTTGAAAAAGAAAGTGACTAATGATGACGATGAATATTGTTGTTGGCATGGATAATTAACAATATCAAAGGTATAGATATCGGCATAAATTGATTAATCACTTGAGAAAGAAAATAACTAATAATAATGATGAATATCTTTATCGACATGGATTAATTACCAAGTGGGATAATTAATTATATCAAAGGTATTGATATTGGCTTAATTTGAGTAGTCATCGAAGGGATGGAGAAGTTGATAATGATAAATATACATGTTGGTATAGGTAAATCACCAATTCGAATTATCAATAATATTATGAATACTTGGTATTGATAATCAAGGATAATAATAAATAAATAAAAAGGGGTTTTATGTTGTGTTGCAATGATAAAGGAGATATTGATTGATTCTAAGACTGAAAATTATTTAGGCTCTGTATGTTTTTGCGTTTCAAAAGCGTTTTTTAAAAAAAATAAATTTTTTGTTATTTTTTTCTTTGCTTCAAATTAATATTTTTTGGTATTTTTAGATCATTTTGATGCACTGATATCAAAAATAATTTTTAAAAAATAAAAAAATTATTTTGATACATTTCTGAATGAAAAGCACTTTCAAAAGCAACCGCAACTACACTCTTAAACACGCTCTTAATGGCCAAAAGGAAATACAATCATGATAGTAAATATTGTATCTTATTAATTATATATGTAAATATATGTTCTGTGTTATAGGTTCTTTCCAGATTTGTCCAGAATAGAGTGGATTGCGCTTGTAATTCTCTTTTTCTATAGTTTAGGAAGTAATATAACTCCATTTTGAATTAATGTATTAGGATTGAAAACTTAGTAACTTAATGATGATGTTGTATGTTGAACTTATGAATAACTTTCTAGTTTATGTGTGATGACATGTCATTTTATTAGTTAATATTTTTTTAATTTGTTGGAATGTGATGTTTTTATATTTCCCTTAATTATATAGTTATAATTTCTTTAATTTCATAAGATAATTAGCAATACACTGCAAATATTTTTGTGTTATATAATAAGTATAAAGAGTATATGTAAATCAAAATAGTTTAAATGAGATTATAATGTTCAGTGAAAAAATATCCACGATGATTAGACTATGTTATAAAAGGATGTTTGACGCAAATATTGATAATATCGATAACTTGGTAGCGTTACTGAATAGGGAAAATGCTGTCAAAATTTTCAAAAAATAAAAATTTTGGCAACTTTATTATTCATGTGCATGTTGAATTTCAGAAATGAAAAATTGAGGATGTTATAGACAGTCACTTTATCTTGTATATCATTACCACACAATTCTATCTCCATCTTCTTTTTTGTCTTGTCCTCTCTATCTCCATTGTCTTTGTCTCTTATGTTTTAAGACAGTAACCAAATGTTGCTTTATAGTTTAGTACTATGAAATTTTAAATGAACATGAGAAAGGAATGATATTAACTCATTAAAACAAAAGCTAAAAGAGATTACGAATTCATTGTGCATGCACTCACAAGTTACTATGGATTCACATTTTCCCTATTCAGTAACTTGTTTCCAGGGGAAAAATTGTCCTTTCCATGGGATCCAATTGTCATTACAAGATTGAACGAGCATATAATGGTCTTGTGAAATTTTATTTATATAGTGTGATATCTAAAATATCCTTAAAAGTCAAGTCTCTTTAACTGTTTGAGCAAGAGCATTTTTAGTTTTTATCTTTTTTAGCACAGTGTAATTACTAAGGTACCCTTAGAAGTAAAAAAATATATGTAGCTTTGGTAAAGGGGTTTTTTTGTCCTTTCATAATGATTTTTTTGTTATTATCATATGGGGTTAAGGACACTTGGGTCTTTTAATAAATTAAATCAAAAGAAAAAGAAAGTGAAAAGTTATTGGCATATGTGAGAGGCGCCCATGCCTTTTAAGTTGCAAGGCGATTCCTCATAAAGGCCAAAAGCTGGTAATTGTTGTCTTAGTCGACGATGCACGTGGAGGTGAATCAATAAGGGCAACGCATGTAAGGCTTCTCATGATGGTTAGGTAGCAGTTGAATTTTTTTTCTCTCCCTTCTTTTCTCTCTCTTCCCCTCAAAAAAAGTGTAATCTCAACCATAACTAAAAGTGGTCCTCCATTTTCTTTTTATTTCAATTGTGACCCTCATTCTTTTAATTGCTCTTTATTTGTTTTAAATCCTATTTTTGATTAATTTTTTTTTTAATTTCATCCCTTAGTATTTCATCCTATTTGGTATTTATGTCAAGTTTGATCCTCATTCTTTTGATTATTTTTTTTTATTTTTTTTATTCCATCCCTTCATCTCTTCAAAAACTCTTTTAAGGTTGAGTTCTCTTCAAAAAAATTCTTTTTAATCATTGAAAATGTATTTATTTTGTTCATAAACCTTTATTCATCTAGAGAGAAAAGCACTATGGATATCAATGTATACCTTGGTCTTTAGAGTTTAGATTTTTACATATTTGATCTATTTTGTTTTTTATGTTTATATTTTGATCTTAAGACTTTAAGTTTCTCATGTTTAAGTCCCTGAAAGTTGAGAAAGGAGTGAGAAAGTTGTTGAAAAGACTTTCAATCGGCCATAATAAAAGCCGACCTTGATATCAGTAGGTTTGTCTTGAAGAGAGAAGTTCGATGAAGGTGGTTTGGGTCTTTTATCATGCCAGAATAAGTAGATCAGAACCCAGAAGGTTTTTTTATTTTATTCTGAATTTTTGTACTAATTAAAGCATGTTATAGGGTTTGAAATGAGATTATTTAGGTTTATATGGTATTGTTTAGGTGTTTATAGGTGAAAATGGATTGGAATTTGAGTTTCGATGATTCTAAAATCCAGACCCTAATTTTTAGTGACAATAATTAGTTGTAATGGACGACTCGTTATTTTTCCAAGTCGATGATATGTTATGTTTTATTTTAATATGTACACACACACACACACACGAGGAAGCCTTGTGTTTTATATTATAGGCCACGAGCACCTGACATCTTTTCAAAAGCTAGACATGCGACCGTGGCTTACAAGCCTAGGTGTTTTATATTATAGGCCACGAGCACCTGACATCTTTTCAAAAGCTAGGTATGTGACCCTGGCTTACAAGCCTAGGTCTGCCTAAACCTTGATGCATGTGGTCTTTCATCTTTTTTTAAATTTATTACTTTATATATATATATATATATATATATATATATATATATATATATATATATATATATATATGAAAGTTTTTAAAAAATAGCTCAAGATATCAATTGTTCTTTTTTATACAAATATGTGAATACTATCGAGACATGATTTTTCTTGTTCTTGGATTGAAACATTTTTTTTCTTATCATGATAAATTTATATTTTAAAAAACCATTTTTTTAATAATAAATATACAATCAATCCTCTTATCTAGACTCTGGGACCAGTTAAGGTTCCTATTAATCAAAATATTAGGTGATGACTCCATTTTTTTTTACTAATAAGAAACAAGAATTTCTTATTCTTTACACATATCTCAAACATCCTTGTACAGGAGAATGATTGTTATGACGCAACACACGTGTGACACCTTCCATCACTATTCATTGCCATTTTTTCTCTTCTAGGTCCTTGATTTTTCTTCTTTTTTCATTTTGATCGCTAAACTTTGTTTATTTTCAATTTCATCCTTGAGAGTTATGTTGCATGGTTTTATGTGTTAGAATTTGTTTCTATTTGCATTTTCTTGCATATTTAATGTGTCATAAAATATTCAAATGTTAAATTAAAGTTTGATTTTATGAAATAGGATTTTAAGTTATTGTTAAATAAAAAATTAAAAAATAATCAAAATTAATAAAAACAACAACAACAACAAAAACATATTTGTTTTTCAAAAGGGATAGAAAACTTCAATTTCATCCTGCAAGTTTTAAAATATACATATTTGACCTTATTATTTCTGGTTTTTACATCTTGGTCTGAAATTTCATTTTTATTGTGTTTATATTCTTGAATGTCGAGAGAAAAGAGAGAATCGTCTAAAAAATGAGTGGATAAATAAAGTATTTTACCTGTCATATTTTGACCACAAAAAAATAAAACATGGTATCAATGAGTTTTTTTTAAAGAGGGAAGTTCAATGAAGAAACAAGCCAAAAAACTAAAACGAGTTCGGTTTGATTTTGGATTTTTGAGTTGATTAAAGGGTTTTTGAAGGTTTAAAATGTTTTTGAAGTATTTTTAAGTGAAAATAAATTAAAATTTTGTTTTTTTTGTCCAAAAACTTGGACCTCGATCTTTCGATCACTAGAAGTGATAAAAAAAAAAAAGCTTAAGTAAATGAAATGTCATCTATTAAAATAAAATAAAATGACTATAGCAAACAACACATTGTCCACTTTTTTTAAAAAAAAAAACTATAACATATGCAAGGACCTAAGTTTTTTTCATTTTTGTCCAAGCACACGAGCTAACCTCTCTCATTAAATTTCATTAATTATTTTTTAAATTTTAATTTTTAATTAATATCATCTCTCTTATTTTTTTTAAATTATTTAGTTTATTTTTTAAAATAGTTATTAATCTTTTTGAATTGTTTCTATAATTTAATAATACTTTAAATATATTATTGCATTTTATTATTAAATTTGTTTTCTCTTAAATTTTAGATAAATAAGTTGTATTTGTATGACATATATATAAAATTAAGATCATTTCTACATAGTGATCAAAACTAATCTCTAAAATAAAATAAAAATGTATAAAATAAAAAAAATAGTCAAAGTAAAATATTTGCATATGTATCTATCATTTTCTTCTTCGAAGAAAAATCAACTTCTTGCTTTAATATTTAATTAACATTAACAACTCTTTTTTTAATTTATTAATTCATATATTTTTCATTTCATTTAATTAAGCATACATGTCATTTTTATTTTCTTGATTAAAAAAATCATGATGAAAAAAATCCAAATATGATGCCAACAATTTTTTTTATTTTAGAAATTAACGTGAAATACTAGCCACAACACAACATAGATGCACCAACTAGTTACAAAAAAAACTAATCTCCTAGCAAAGTTAGTACACCAAGAGAAAACACAATATAGATTGGAACAGTATAATTATTATTTTAACCTTCTCAACAAAAAAACATTGAATTACCCTTAAAAACATCTACTAGGGGTGATATGATCTTTTTATCTTTTTAATTTTTCAGCACAATAAAATAACTAAATTACCCTTAAAAATAAAAAAATATTTAACTGGTGTCAAGGGTTTATACGCATTTTCATCCACGTTGACTTAGGAGAAATTTGTTCATTTAATAAATATAAATATCATTTAAAAAAATGGTTAACGCGTGCTTTGCACATATCAATACATGGGTTGTTCCCGCATTCTTTGGGCTTCTAGAGTGATGTTCAAATCATCTTGACGACCCTTTCATCCTTGAACGACGTGTGTGACCAATGAATTTTGGTTTAACATCGACAACCATTTTCTTTTTCTTTTTTATTTTCTCTCTCCTCCTCGATTCTCATACTTGACCCTTTTAATTTTTAAAGCAACCCTTCAATTTATTTTTCTTTAAGATTTGGTTCATGTTCTTTTGATTACTAATTGTTTTATTTGAAATAATTTATAGAATTTGATATTTTTCAATTTCATCCTTTAATTTTTTTTATTTATCACATTTAGTCCCCGTTCTTTTTATTACTATTTTTTATTTGAGATAATTTTTAAAATTCAGTTTTTATACAATTTCATCATCCTTCAATTTTTTCATATCAGATTTGATTCTCATTCTTTTAATTGCTATTTTTTTAGTTTGACAAATTTCTAAAATTGATATTTTTTTCAATTTCATCATTCAACATTAAATTAGTTGGGAATTGAGCTTTTTAATTGAGCCAGAATCTAGGATTTTAGAGTTGCGAGTTTGGAAGACAAATCCAGGTTTAGAAGATTTTATCTGGGTTTGCTTAGTTTTTTTGTTCTTTTTTAAACTTATGTTTTCTGAATTTCATCATTCGACATTTATTTAATTAGAGGTTGAGTTTTTTGTTTGTTTTTTATAGGATTTTCATTGATTTTAAAAATGACCTAGATTATCTCGGATCTTTTTATTTATTGTTCTTTGTTAAATTAAGATTTTTTTAAAAGAAATTTTGTTTTCGAGTTAAATTAGATTAATTGATTGATATAAGCATGTAATGCTCACTTTATGATATTTTATTTGATTTGCTTTCCGGGTTGTTACTTTTACATTGCGTGTGACCTCTTTCGGTGTCGTCTTGTTGAGTTTCACAATGACGTTGAAACTATCTTAGTGAGCTTTTTTTGGTGGTCAAATGGTATCCATAGCAGAATAATGATGAGTCTACAACAAACTTTTCTTTTTCTCCTCCCAAATATTATATTTGCAACTTATTTTTATAGCTAATTATTGTGATTTGTTTTCATTTTATTTGCTATCAATGCTATTTTTTTTATCATATTATTAAATTAATTAAATTTATTTATTCTAGTCAAGTTAATAATTCATATCTTAAATTTTTCTTTCTTTTTTAAAAACATTAACGTCGACCAGACACGGTTTTTTGGTTGTCAATTTTTTTTAATTTATTTATTATCATTAGATATATATATATATATATATATATATATATATATATAATTTAAATTAATCAAATCTATTAAATTCAATTAAGTTAATAACTCGAATCTTAAACTTTTTATTGGTTTTTTAGAAACAATTGCCTCACCTTGTAATATTTTTTTACATTGAAAAAAATTCCGAACTGTCCTGCACGGGCCAGGCTGTACAAAGTACAAACACATACACTTTGAGATGGAAGGAGAAAGAAACACCAAAATCGGACATATGCTTCTGCCTAGTAGAACGATGGCATTAACAAGAACAACCTGTATTATGCTTTTGCCTAATACCTAAACTAGTCACTCTTGTCTGATATTTTTTTTGTTCCGCCTTTGCCTTCGAAAGCTCTGCATCCTTTACAAACATAGCCAGCCACCTTGCAATCACCCTTCAATTCCCAATCGCACTCAATCCCATGATTCCCTTTAAATTCCTTTAGTGATCTTCCTCAATTCATTTTACAAGGAAAGTGATTTATGGTCATTTTTTTTGCCTTTTTATCTCTTATTTCACTGCACCTACTCTACCTTTTGTTGTTGAGTGAAGAAAGCAAAGAGGATAAAGTCTAAATAAAGAAAATGGAAGGGAGAAACGTTAGCAAATGGGAACAAGACAAACCCAGTGACTTGGCGGACCACATTCTCCTCCACCACGCTTTTCTTTCTTTGATACTCCCCGACAAAATGGACAAGTGCTCTTGTCTTTTACCTTGACTGCTGACCACAACAATCTTTCACAAAGATTAGCTCCCCCTGGTGGTTTCTTTGTAAACAGCCACATTTATGTGTGAACATTCCCATCCCTGGGCGTGGCCACTTACAGGATATGCCGTGCAGGTGAGTTTCTTTGAACTCTTCCTTGAAGGTAATTATGGTATGAGATGATTTCCTTACAATCTTGATTCCGTGAAGTCTTTACTAAACTAATCGACTCATCTCTTGGGTTGCAACTTGAGTTATTGAATTTGCAGTGAATGTGTTCGATGAAATGCTTAAGAGATGATTGGTAAAGGGCACATTAAATTGATAAAGTGAGAATGAGGAAGAGAAGCCCGAAAGTTTGCAGTTCTCAACACGAAGATAGACTCAGTAATTTGCCGAACCATATTATCCACCACATCCTCTCCTTCCTCGATGCCAAGTATGCGGTCCAAACCTCTGTGCTTGCTAAGGGATGGAGAAATCTTTGGACTAGTGTTCATGTGCTTCACTTGAACAGCAATTCCTTCCGTAGATTGGGACGTTTTAAGAAATTTGTGGTTGCTGTTTTGAATAAACTCAATCATAACTCTACTGCTGGCACATTTCTCTTCTCTTACCGAGGGAGAATAGATGATTATCTCAAGAAAAGGGTTATCTATTTTGCCAGTTTCCATGGCGTTGGTCATCTTGTTCTTGATTTGGGCTGCAAACGACCTCCTGTCTCGCAAGCACTTCTCAATTGCCAAACCTTTAAAACCATAAAACTCAAGAATGCTACTTTCACTACATCATTTGGTTTCTCTAAACTCACAACTTTGCATCTTAAACATTGTTTGTTTTCTCTCGTTAGCAATTGCTTTGATTTTTCAGACTGTTTTCCCAATTTGAGCAGCTTATCCCTGCTTGGTTGTGATTTTACTAGATTCAAGGTTCTTAAAATATCAGGACCCCAATTGCTCAATGTAACAATAAGATCGATGTGGTACTCTTATGGTGGTCTCTCCAAGGGTTGTAAGGTGGAAATCTCTGCGCCAAAACTTACATTTTTTAGCTACAAAGAATCTCACGTGGTCGATTTCTCAGTAATTAACCTCCCTTCTCTACAACATGCCGATGTTGATGTTTTCCTTTCATATGAAGAGGAAAACAAGGACATTCAATGTTTGCTTAAATTCTTCCAAGGCCTCTATAATGTGCAATCTGCCACACTATCTTATTCTACTATTCAGGTATGCCAGGATGACTATCATATATGCTGTGTGAGCGCCTCTTTCATTTGTGGTTTCAAATCCTCATTTTGACTTGTTTTATATTTGATATATCCACACTGGAATTATTATTTTTTTCTAACTAATGTAAGAAATTCTTGCTTCGGTGGATCATGCTCAAAGAAGTTAAATGGAATGTGAAGTGGAATTTTTTGTAGCATCTAGTAAAATCACTAGTTGTATGCTCTTAATTTGCTAAAAGTACATTCTAAGAGCAAACTTTTAGACTTTCTTGCTACTTTGACTATGCAATGTTCTTGTCTCCCCATCTGTTTACATATTTAATTGATCCGTATTTCAATGGGATGTCAAATGACAAACATGTGTACTTGTAGAAAAAGGTGTTGCATCTCTCCCACTTTGGCAAATGGTTTATAATTGAAAATGTCTCCCTGTAGTTGTGTAATGAGATGGTAATTTGTCCATATAACATTGTATTTCGATGTCTCATATATTTAGGCCTTAAATGGAGTGCCTGGACTAGAGCATCAACAAAGTCCTTTCAGTACATTGTCTCTGAAACTAACACATCCCAGTGACTGCTCCTTTCCAATACCAGTAAAAGTGGCGAAGTACTTGTGTAATGGCTCCCCCACTCCAGATACTATTCTTGTCAAGTAGCCAAAGGTACTTACTTTTTGGGATTCTGTTATATTCTATTGTTAAAAATATGAATTTATAGTCCTTAGAATTTGGTTTTATACTTTTTGGGGAAATGTAATTCCATGTATCATGACTCGTGAGTTGAAAGTAGTTTGCTCTTACAAGGACTTTTGAGGTGTTGTTTGGTGATGCTTGTTTTTGTTTTTTTATTAGATATGACCAGCTTTGGCTATTCTTTCCGAATTTAGAGTCTGATCAGGATTACAGGAGAGATTGTTTTTCAAAGTGTTTTATGTTTGAAAATATACTAAAATAATATTTATAAAAAAAAAAAATTAAACAA
>Ga0307507_10012667_pt1 | contig 10380 bp, 3 predicted proteins | sample 7_EM_MG_FD_207223 | JGI IMG/M metagenome (GOLD analysis project Ga0307507, IMG submission 207223) | Populus trichocarpa ectomycorrhiza microbial communities from riparian zone in the Pacific Northwest, United States - 7_EM | ecosystem: Host-associated > Plants > Roots > Unclassified | place... | reverse complement strand
TAAGATATAGTGATTTGCCTCATTTTGGCCCCCAAATTTTACTATTTTAAAAACCACCCGACTATTTATTATATAACTTTAATAGAAGCTAGAGAGTATATATAAAAGTCCAAATTTAAATTATTAAAATTTATTATTAAGTGGTTGTTAAGATATTAAAGTGTGATTTTTCCATTTTTTGGTGTGTTTTTGAAGTGATCAGCTTACCCGTTTGACCAGCTTACCCGTGAAATACGTTATAATATAAATTGCCCTTATTATAAGCCTTAAATTAAAACAATAAAACTATAACTACCAATTACGGTAAAGAATGTGAAGATCTTATATTAAAACCTTTTAAAATTTGTATAATATAAGCCGCGCCCTTTATTTTATTAGCAAAAAGATAAGATTATAAAATCTTTACTGTGACTATAGAAGATATTAAGAAAGCACTAGAACCAAAATAGTATATTAATCCTTAACCTCTTATACCTAAAAAGTACCACAATCTAATTAATAAGTTTAAAAAACGATTTGCAAACCAACTAGCCCCATACTAAGATAAGCATAATTTTAAGATAGAACTTAAACCTAGCATAATACTAAAGTTCGGTCCGCTATATAGTATGTTATAAAAAGAACTGCTTATAATATAATAATACCTTAACAAGTATCTAGAAAAGGGATTTATTTACCCTAGTTAATCTCCATTCGCTTTACCTATACTATTTATTAAAAAGCTAGGAGGAGGCTTAAGATTCTATATTAATTATTAAGCTCTAAACGTAATTATAATTTAAAACCAATATCCAATTCCCCTAATTTAAGAAACGCTTAACTATTTAGTAAAGGTATAGTACTTTATAAAGCTTAATATAGTTGCCGCCTTTAATAAAATTCGTATATATAAAGGAGATAAGAAGTATATAGCTTTTTATATATAATGGGGACTCTTTAAATACCTAGTAATACCATTTGGCGTAAAGAACGGTCCCAGCATATTTTAGCAATACGTTAATAATACGCTTTATAAATTCCTTAATATATTTATTACCGCGTATATTAATAATATCTTAATCTACTTATCCTTACTTTCTAAACATTAAAAACATATTAGAATGGTCCTTAAACAACTATAACATATGGACTTATAATATAATATTAAAAAATGCAAGTTCCACGCGTTAAAGGTTATATACTTAGGCTTAATTATATCCCGCAACGGAATTAAAATAAACCCTAAGTGTCGGTAGATATTCGTTTTGTATATCACGTGCGTAAAGCACGTGATCTACGCGACGCGCATATATATCATCAAGACGTGTAGATAGAACGAGAAGAATCCAACTACACACCGCACTGCACGTATATTACGTCTATTACACTGTATTAAAGCATACCAACACTAATTAGTGAGCGCGCACAGATCAGAAAAGACGCAGATAGCTTGGAAGACAGTTATACTATCCACCTTACAGCAGATTGGAAGATAGTTATACTCATCCACCTTTCGTATTAGCCTATTTCAGTTAGAGAAACCACCTAGGAGTACTTGTCTGGTATCCACAACAACTTCTAGACATCTTATTCTATCTATTTTAGAAGAATTACTACGCAAAACACCTTACCCTACTTAAACAACTCGAACCGCCTCCTTAACCGCCTCCTTAACTGTTCCCCTACCTTTACCCTATAAACGCCCTTACCTACCTAAATAATATATAAAATACAAGATGTTAGGAACAGAGAAAGACTAGGAGGAAGAAGCAGCTAAATAGGAAGATAAAATTAACCTAATAGAAGTTATTAAGGACGAGCTGACCAACTACGTATAATACAAGATGTATGTATATACAGAGATATATAACTAGCTAGACTTAACACTCTAGAAATCGTTCCAGGGAGATTTTAAGGACTTTACGGTTAATATCTTTACGCAAATCCATTTATACTAGCTTTAGAAATTACGCAATTGTCTAAATACCAGAGGAGTATAGGTTAACACTAACCATAAATAAGGCAAATCACTCCCTTAATCCTTATATAATATAGTATAAGAAGAAGACCAAACAGAATGGACTAGAGAAGAGATAAACGCACTTAAGAAAAAGTTTAACACTAGCATTAAGTTAAGAAGTATCTAGTATTATAAGACACACGGAACTCTAGAAGAGCAATAAGCAAGACGTTCCTTAGTGCCTATACTTTCCACTATACCTTAATCTATAATTACCTCTACCTTTATACCATCTATTACGCCTTAACCTACAACAATAATACAGTAACTCTATAAACAACCTACAGACAAGGAGAACCGCCCTATTACTATAACTAGCTATGGAAAGGAAATTGCGAATGCAGCTAAGATATATATAGAGGAGCAGAAATACGGTGGCATAAACAAAAGTACAAATTAACAATATTCTACAACATCTATAATTAAGCGGACGTACCCCAAGAAGCCTACCTTAAGGCATTCCCTACTATATTAAAAGGACTAGCTCTAAACCACTTCTATACAAACGAACTATCTCACCTACTATTTACTAAAGCTTGCGAGCACCTTTAGAATTTCTTTAAAGGACTAGGATTTTAACGCAAGAACCTAGATAAGTGGAATACTATTACACTTATAACAGTAATAGCAGAAAATACAAACAAGTCTATAAGCAAATGCCTCTAATTGCTAATCCACAGACTTTGTTAACTACAGCATAGCCTTAAACCTACCTTATAAACCATAGACTTCCTTTATAACAAAATTATCACTTCTTGCCAGGGAATACCAGCATGTAGATATACAGTCTCTAACCCACTAGATAACCTTAGAGCCCTTATTAACAAACTCCAATCGTCTATTATAGTATACAAAAAAGAGCATACGGAGAAGATATAAACTTTCTTTACAGACCAATGATTTTATAGAAGAGATAATAACTATAACCGCAATAACCGCAATAACTATAGCAACCCCCTATATAACCGCAACTAACAGAAACCATGTTGCTTTATATATAATAAGGAAGAATATCGCTTATAGAAACATACTAAGGAGGAGTAAGAAGAGTCTAAGACCAAGTTTAGAAATAAGTTTAAGGACCACTTCCAGGAGTAAATAAAGCAATATATTATGGACTATAAAGGCGATAATAATAAGAACAACGACGAGGACAATAAGATTACCAACGTATTTAACGCTCTGGTAATTAATATAGACCCCAACACTCTACTAAATAAGGACGACTAGGCTACAGTATACTACACTTTGTATGGTAAGATTGAACTAGACAATATAACCGCTATAGCTTCAGAACTGGCCAATAGAGCTTATAGCCACGCAGTTATAACCATCAATACTATAATAGATATATTCACTACTAACACAGACCTATTTGCGTATAATACAACCTTATGCTATACCTTAACAAAGTTTATAGGTGTAATAATTAACACTAGAGCCTCTAAACATTCTATAATAGGATATAGTTAGTTTCTTACACTTTAGAAGATTAACAAAGTATAGTTAAATAAGTCTATAAGAGGCACAGTTAGTATATAGTTTAGAATAGGTTCTACATCCTCTATTAGTTCTATTAAGATAGATACACCAATAGGTATAGTAAAGTTCCATATTATTAAAGTTAACACCCCTTTCCTACTTTGCCTAGCAGATATAGACAACTTATAAATGTACTTTAACAACCTAAAGAATGTTCTAATAACCCCCTTAAAGACTATACCCGTTGTATACTAATTCGGACACCCGTTTCTACTATAGGATACCTCATTATATATATTTATTATAGAGTCTTTTAACCAAAACCCATACTACTTAACTAATATAGAATTGCGACGCCTATACCAACGCTTTAGACACCTGTTAGTAGACCAACTTAAAAGAATATTAGACCGCGCTGGCTATAAAAATAATACTAATTAAAAGACATTTAAGCATATTACCCGCTACTGCTTGTACTGTTAAAAGCATGGAAAGTCACCAGGTAGATTTAGATTCACCTTAAAGGACAACGTTAATTTCAACTACTGCATTATTATTAACATTACATATATTAACAGCAAGCCCGTACTTTATATTGTTAATAAAGGCACCTAATTTTAAACAGGCAGATCGCTATAGAATATTAGCGCTAAGCATATATAGGATATATTATAAGTGGACTGGATTAACATATACCTAGGCCCCCTAGATATAATTGCATACAACACAGGAAAGAACTTTATTAGTAGAGAGTTTAAGCAATACGCGGTTAATATAGGCACTACTATAAAGAGCGTACCGGTTAAAGCTCACAACTTAATTAGCATAGTAGAGCGTTACCACAGCCCCTTGCAATATATATACCATATTATTACTTCTAAGATACTAGGAATTAACAAGGATATAGCACTATAAATGGCCTTTAAAGCAATTAACAACTCCGCAGGACTAGACGGCCTAATACCCACACTATTGTGGTGGGGTAAAATGTCCCATGCTCAGTGTCTTGGCATTTTCCTGTATATATTGAGCCTTCGGCTTCTCTCCTTCTTGGACATTAGGAACCTACCGGAATATATTCTTTTCTTTCCTTTCTTACAGACTGCTTTACTGATTACTTTTAACTGATTATAACCGACCGACCGACCGACAGACAGACAGACAGACTAACTGACTAACAGCATTATAACTTCCTATCTAAGGGACACCGTACCCTTCTACATTTTGGCATTCCACGTGGGGACGACGGCAAGCTCTTTAGATTAGAAGTCTAGTGCTATATATATATAAGACACGCAAGAATATATTACGACTATAGAAGGATGACTAGCTGCAGAAGAACGACCAGCCAGACAGACAAGACAGCAGCAGAGAAGCAAACAGTATCAGATAGCAAGGGGAACCAGGCAGTCCCTGAACAAAAAGACCGGAAAAGGTGGGACAGCTAGACTCTATGCATAGGCTAAAGAGTGTCTTGGAAAGATATAAGTAAGGACATTAAGCAAACCAGTAAGCCAGTTAGACAACTTTAACTGGCGCACGGACATAGCCAGAGCTTTATTAAGGATGTAGAGACGATAAGCCAAGGACCAGTTAATTAAATGGAAACGAGACTTAAGGGATCTAGCGGTAGAGGAAGTTAGTACTGCCCTTTAAAAACAGAGACAACACCAAGCAAGGTCACAAGTATATAAGATTAGGTCTCTCCTTAAAAGCCTTCTATTCTGGCTTAACTTTATCTTCTTTTAAGTTATCTGGATTATATTAGCGGCAGCTTTAGAGGCATTCCGTAAAGAAGCAAATATAGGCGGAAGTATAAGGCTTAGTAGCACCCTACCGCATAGAACGACGGCAGACTAAAGTAGATGGACGTATTAAGACCCAGCAGTGGCTGTAGATAATAAAGACACCATGTTTTCTTAGGAAGACCGACCTCTAAGCGTTAAGAAGCAGCCAGAAGGAACAGAAGCCTATACTTCTTTTATTAAGTATAAACCAACACTAGGACGGCTATCTGGGACATCCTCTATTAAGACCACGGCTATGCAAGAAGATCTACCGCAGCGTTTACCTGTAACACCTAGGACCGATAACCCTTAGCAGACGAAGGATAAGAGCTATAAGGACCACCTATAAGCTCCTAAGGAAGCTCTAGATGCATATAACCAGTAGTTAACGGCTTAAGATAAGATCTACGTTATGGTTCAGCCTATGCTAGCCCTAGGAACTGTTGGAACTCCTTACTTTATAGGACAGAACATGTTGTAGTTTATTAAGCAGTACGAACGGCTATGCACCCGATATTATATAATAAGTGAGAAGAAGCACTAGGGCCTTCTAGAGTACTGTGATTATTGGATAGGGATATAGATCTAAAGCCTACCTAAGTTAATAATTAGTAATTGGACGGAGCTTATTAGAAAGCTTAGGACTAAGTATTAAACCAAGGACTACTACCAATATATAGAGACACAAGACTTTATAGAAGCTTTTATTTAAAAATCTGCAGAATAACTAGGCGAATTACGTTCCTATATATAGGACTTTACTACTATCTTAGATAAAGCAGTAGCTGTAGGAAACCTTACTAAGCAAAATAAGGGGTGGTTGTTTATGCGAGGACTTCCTATTAAATACCACAGGCACGCAATGGAAAAGATAGGAGTTATAGCAGATGAGCCTAGCACCCTTATATTTAAAAGACTAAAGGAGGCCGTAGAGTCAAGGATAGTAACTATAGAGGGCGCTAAGCAAATAGATATCCTTCTAGAAGAAGACGCCCTAAATATCTAGCTTGTACAGAAGCTATAGCAGTAAAGGGATAAGCTCGACCGTAGGAGAGAAGGAAGGCTTTTGGACCTAGGTGTATATAGAGAAGCCCTAACACAGCAGCAGTTACCCCCTACTGTAGATCAGGAGATGGACAAAATGGTAAGCCAGTTAAAGAGACTAAGGTTAAGCAAGATAGAGCTTGCAGTAGCCGTATAGTTAATGCCGTTCCTTAACCGAATTTAAAAGGACCCAGAAAGGTTTACAACACTGCTAAATTAGGCTGCAGTTTAAAGCTTAGCATAAGGATACGGCCTAGCACTAGGATATAAAGACTAGTAAAACAGCACCTAAGCTCCCTTTACTTTGCAAGACTTTTAATATCCGCACAATTTTTAATATCCGCAAGGCTCTTAATGTCCGCAAGATTCTACTGCCTTTAGACGGCCGCAGTGGGACATACGGGGTTAGTAAGGTATATAAAAACAAGGCCTACAGACCTATTTTAAATACGGAGGAAGTTACTATTTCACCCAGTATAAATGCCAAGGGCTCAAGAATCTTGTTTAGTAAGGATTTGTGCATCTATTTAATTAAGAAAGACTAGTAGCTGGGATATATAAACAACCTAGACCTAAACTTCCGTGGCTTAGCAATAAAGGACAATTAAAAAGTATTAAGAACTGGCTTCATATATACCAAGGAATAGACCTAGATGGACAGGCACATTAGAAAATAGAAGGATAAGGATAGACGCAGAAATAGGTCCCTATAGTATAAATAGATTTTACTACTTTCTATAACGGAGTAGTACTAAAGAATAGTGATAAAATACGCACAAGCTAGGAGGACTACTATTAAGTACGGCCCACGGACTCTATAACGCTTAGCCAGCAACGTCCGCAGACTCGCCCAACCCCTAGAGACATCCGTACAACCAAAACAACCGTCGAGCCGTAGGCTCTGCCACAGGAGAATGTTCGACTAGGAGATTACGTCCAGATTAGGTTATGGCCTGCAGATAAGACAGCTAAAACTAGAAAAAAGAATGAACCGTCTGATCCTTGGAGACGGTCATGGAGACAGACGCTTAAGGCCAGCCATTAACCCGTAGGCTCCGCAGTAGGCTCCGCAGCAGGCTCCGCAGCAGGCTCCGCAGCAGGCTCCGTAGTAGGTGTAGGATGTTTGACTAGGGGACAGTCAAGTTCTAAGGTAGGGGAGGGGACGCAGGTGACGACCGTATAAAAGATTTCTATTTTGTCTACTTAATTACTATATTTCCTAAAGCTCCTTTTCTTGTTTACTTTCTTAATCGCGACGCGTTAGTCGCGACGACCTACTATAAAGATGTTAGTTTAGCTTACCGCCTATTACCGAGCCAATAGCGATTTTCTATGCCCGGTATAGAAAATCCTGATTGGTCCATTTAGTAATAGAGCCGGCAGAACTCTACACTGCCCCTAGAATTTAATAATACACTAGATACACCAGCTGCACAATAAAAACAGTATTAGGAGCCTTAATTAATTGCACGGATATAAAGCCGATTATACAATATAGAGACAGATATAGAGCTATACGCAGAGCCTTGGCCAAACGACTACACGGAAGCCTTAATCGAACAACTGCATAAAAGCCGCGGTTAGTCAAAGAGTCAAATTAAGCCAGAGCCTCAATATTAGTATATCACTAACACTAAATTAAGTTAGTTAAGTATTATTAAATTAGAGCCTTTAACCAGGCCAACCTTAATCCTTATTTAAATGATAAATGACCGCAGTACGACTGTCACCGCTATCCGAATTCAGTACTGCACCAGCTGCACAACAAGAACGGATACTGTGGCAAGGAAGGGACCTATTAGGTATAGCAGCATAACATTATATAATAAGCACCGCGGAAATGATAAAGTAGTATACAAAGAGGCATTAACAAAAGATGTTTTACAAGAGATTATACATAGGGCATAGTTAACCACGTTAAGCCTAAACCATCCTTATACAACTAAACACAGAACTAGGCCATATCTAGCCAGGCTAGTAAAGGACCATATTAAGGATTATAAAGGGAATAAAAATTGGACATACAGAAACTAACACTTCCCCTCCAGTTATTTTAACAAAGGACTATTATAGACACAAGGGTAAGGGATATGCAACGGAGGTAGTTATAACAGCCAAAAAGCTGCCACCGGATAGCCTTAAAGATGTTAAGGACGACTTAAGCGAAGTATAGAACCAGTAGGACAATAACAAAGAAACTAAAAGCAGAAAACAATCCCAAAAAGGCTCTTAAGCTAGAAGAAGATTAAGGATATATAAGCGTACTACCAACAGCCGGGGTAAAGAAGCAGCTGTAAAAGCCTAAGGATGCGCCAAAGAAGCTAAGAGCAAAGGCGACTCTAAAAGGAAAGAAAGTAGCTATTAAGGACGTCTTATAAAAGCACTAGGCCCACGGAAATGGTCTACTAGAAACTGCCGTTTATGCTTATAAAAAAGGAAGTCTTAAGATAGGTCTCTAGATTAGACGTCTAGTAGACACTAAAAGCCTTAATTAACTATAGATATAGAGCTTTAACCAAATAACTACACAGCTAGAGTCTTAATTAACTATCCGCAGATACAGAGCCTACAGATATAGAGCCTTAATGGAACGTCAACGGATTTAAAAGCTTTAATTAAGCATGCAACAATACAGAGCCCAGGTCGTATATATAACAGAAAACGCCTTAAGTTAAGCCAGAGCCTTAGTTAAATCTTAATTAGTTAGACGCCGCCTCTATAGTCAAGTTAGATTAACTAAAGCTTTTAGTTAGGCCAACCTAATACCCTATTTAAACGTTAGTCGATTATACGTTGTCACGGTTAAATTAAATCAGTTACCATCGCCGTTAAATATCTTTAATTAGTGGTTAAAGATTCTATAATGGCAGATAGACAGACACTAGGCCTAATAAGGAAATCAGTATATAACTGCAGAATGTTAGAAATACAGTTAATTAATATCTTAGAGCCTCTTTAACCAGAATAATCTTTCCTGCAGATATAGATACGGAGCTTTACACAGAGTCTTATATAGAGTTGTATACGGAGTCTACGGATATAGAGCATACAGGTGTAGAGCCTTAATTAAATAACAGTACAGCAGCTTAACTAGACGCCTATATACGCGAAGCCTTAATTAAACGGTAGATGCGGAGCCTTAACCGATCGCACGTCTATACGGAAGTGTTGATTAGTTGTCTATAGATGCAAAGCCACAGTTATATATACAGTAGAAGACACCTTAAGTTAAACCAGGGCCTTATCAAATCTTAATTAGCTAAACGCCGTCTCCGCATTTAAATCAGGACAGTTAGAACCTTTAACCGGGCTAACTTTCTACCTTAATTAAACGACTGAACGATTAGCTACAGCACGTTATCGCCAACCAATTAGACAGTCTTCGGCCAGTAGTTAAAGCACACACGCAGACACGGACGCAGACACGGACGCAGAATATGCAATGCAGAGCTACTAATACACAGCTAGATGCACAGCTAGATGCAGAGCTAGATACAGAGTCTTAATATTAAATAACCAGCTAAACAACCAAATTAAGCCAGAGTCTGCTATTTTGATTAACTGCCCTACTGCCACCACCGCCATTCCGTCCAACTGCTTTATCCCTACTGTTTTAACCAACTGCTCTGTCTCTACTATTTTAGATCTGTACTGTTGCTAGATCTAATTACTGCCGGATCTACTAGATCTATTATGCTGTTCCGCCTAACTATTCCAACTAACCTGTTCCGTTCTACTATTTCCACCAACTGCTACTCTAACTAACCGCCGCCAACCAATTGTTCTACTGCTACTGCTACTGCTACTGCTACTGCTACTACTGTTCCAACTAGCTATTCTACTGCTGCTATTCAGCTGTTCTGTTCCGTTGTTCCGATTATTCTGCCGCTACTGCCTCAACCAACTACTACTAACCGTTCCGCTTCTACTAAGTGTTCTGCTATTGTGGTTTGCAAAAGTGTTGCGAAAATTAAATTAAGCGAGCCACGCACACACAACATCGACTTTTGGTGAGTTTACCATATAAATCGTATGCCTGCCACGCCTGCACGTATTAGTTTTACTTCC
>Ga0307507_10012665_pt1 | contig 10384 bp, 11 predicted proteins | sample 7_EM_MG_FD_207223 | JGI IMG/M metagenome (GOLD analysis project Ga0307507, IMG submission 207223) | Populus trichocarpa ectomycorrhiza microbial communities from riparian zone in the Pacific Northwest, United States - 7_EM | ecosystem: Host-associated > Plants > Roots > Unclassified | place... | reverse complement strand
TTTCATCTTAGATTTGTTTCGTCATCTAGGTACAAAAAGTGCATGCAGCGCTAGCTATGGCATAACAAAACCTCCTATAACTAACCCACCGGCGCCAGGGATCCCCCCGAGAGTGCCCTTATATCGGGGTTCTTCCCTCAACCCTAACCCTGCGTGACTCATCCCCTCGCGTCACGCGACTCATGACTCATAGTGAGTCATAGTGTGAAATCCATCAGCTGACTCGTTCGAGTCAGCTGGGCTCTGTCTCGTAACCAATCAAAACTCATAAAACAAGTCATGTGCCCTAACGGGTCACATGCGTGAAACCCATGACTCATAACTATGAGTCATGTGCGAAATACATAAATGACATTACCACAATCGTGCATCATGTCAAATATCAACCAATAACAATAACCCAATGACACGCTATTGCGTCGTCATCTGAAAACCTACGAGTCAACTGACCTCATAGTGTGAAAGATAACAAACCGATGACTAATAACTATTAGTCATGTGCGAGTCGGCCTTGCTTAGTCACCGTTTGTAACAATAACGCAAATACGTTAAAATCGCGATCCGGAGTTACTGCACCATTTCACTTTCTCCTCCCCGTTATATTTCATGACAATCTCTTCCCTATAATCAAAATCCTGCTACCCATTACTTTTGCGGAGTGTTTCGCCTAGTTCTGCCTTCCCTCGCAACGCTTTTATTTTCACATACACCACCGATACTAATACACATAATAGTAGGTCTCTAGGTCTATGTGGCTATTCACGATCCAGCTATTTTTTCTCCGGATTTTTTCCCCTTCCAGCAGATGGACTGGCCCTTCAATTGGTTCCCCTTACGCGACAGAGCAATCCTATTCATTGAGCACAACCTCCACAAACCCGTGGAACCGGTTCGGCTTGCCTGATTCCATCGCATACTTCATTCCTACTTGCATAACCAGGTCCAGAGTGTCTGTCACTTGGGATTTGTTTCGTTAATGTGGTCTGTGGCATTACGGTTTTAGATCGGCTGAACGAAAAGTATAGTCGTGGTTTGCATGGCTTCCTCCCTCTGGAATGAATCCTTGTCCCTGTCTTGACTTTCCCTAACCCAAATATTGTGGCTCAGCGGCTTAGTCTTTCCTGCCTCTTTGGTACATCGTAACAACCTCCTCTCGATCTCCATCAGGCGTTGAAATGGGTGGAAGTAGTTGGCCCCTGAATGGTAAATTTCAATAATTGTGGATTCCAGGTAAGTTTCTCTCCGGCCGAGGACCCTTTCTGCCACATGTAGACCCAGAGCTCATCCACAGAATCGCGGAAAAGCACCAGCAGGTCAGGAATAGAAAACCGGTCCACAGTCTCGCTTAGCGAGAGTTGCTTGATACCTCTTGCCCTCCCTCCTAATCTAGTCTGCTGAATTACCTGATCTACCCGTTACTTCCCCTCCGGGACCTGAATTTGAAGGCTAATCAACGGCGCTAGGTTCTGGCTAGGTGTGCTGCTGGTTCTAAAGCCATGCTGGGGTATCTCCGGACCTCTCTCCCGGTGTCTCGCAACCCTGGTAGAGAGCAATCTCTCATTCCGAGTCTGCATACAGAGAGCCCTAGCGGTATCATAATCATCAATTCCGCTTGAACCAAGATGCTGTAAGGTCTGAATTGTGTAAGCGATCCCGGTATATCTCTCATTGTACAAGAGCATTTGCTGCTCATATGGTACTCGATTGGAAGCGCGAAATGCTTCTTCGAGATTTTCTATATGCAGGAGTCCTGATATATTAGTCGAGAAGTTGTAGGGTGATTCCATTCGACGGATGCAATTTGAGACATGACCCACCATGTGCATTTTTGGAAAATGGAAAATGATAGATCGCAGTCTCCAGTTTTTCCTTCTCGGCGTTTATCCGCCCCCTTGACCATCCCTCTTCACTACCATTCGCCTCTATCGTGGCCCACTATGTCTCAAAGTTCTTGGTCCTTGCCTTGGTGCTCCTTTGCGGACGAAACACGGACTTGCTCGTGCAGAATATTGAGAGTCAGTTATCCAGCAGAGCGAGTGTATAATAAGCCTGGTTGCGCTGTCCAAGAACCAGGAGAAATTTGACAATGGATCTGAGAGATGCTAGGGCCTGTGCATCTTCTGATTGGCTAGTTCAGACCCTATGGATCAATATTGGGCCTAGCACAGCTAGTAAGAATCGCATCATACTCCTAATCTTTTTCCCCTGCCATGAAATGACCTCTTGGTAGCCTCACTTGAACAGTTGAAAGCCCCGGTATGGCAGGATCGACTTACAGCGGTCATTGAACTGGCCTGGAATCTTCTCGCTGGTGCAAATATCCGACCAACCAATCCATCATCGTCTTAAGAATTCCTACATGCAGGACATCAGCAAAATGCAAAAACTGGTCCTTATCCACCAAGAGGGATTATGGACCCCCTGGTACTCCTGGTCCACCCTGATCCACCCTGGTCCACACTTTCGCTAAATTTCAAAAAGTGTGGATCAGACTGGATCAGAGTGGACCAGGTGGACCACGGGGACCACAACCCCCCTTGGTGGACCAGGAGGGTTCAGGACCACCTTGGACCATGCTCCGACATTTTCCTGATGGAGGTGAAGTGTGTCAGGTTGCCAGAGGCTGTACACATTGCATAAAGGATATCTCCAAAAACGATTGTTCTCGACCGGGAGATCAATAAAGACTAAGTACTCTGCATCTTCGCTGTTTCCTCGTTCTAGTGCTTACTGATTGGACTTTGGATCACGTATTCTAACCCCCCCAAATCTACTACCCTGCTCGTGCCCCATCTCAGTCCACGGAATCTCGCAAATTGGGCAAAGCCCGTTGATTATTTCTACCAGGATGACATGTTCTTGGTTGTTAGCAATCCAGGCTGCTAGGATCGGATAGCATTGGCGGACCTTGCCATCAGCACAATCTCCCTGTCACAAACGGTGACTAAGCAATGTAGATTTCCTCATGACTAATAGTTATTAGTCATTGGTTTGTTATCTTTCACGCTATGAGATGAGTTGACTCATAGGTTTTCACATAACAACGCAATAGCATGTTATTAGTTTATTGTTATTGGTTGTCAGTGACATGACTCACGATGGTGGTCATGTGGTTTATGTATCTCACACATGACTCATGATTAGGAGACATGGGTTTCACGCATGTGACCCCGTTAGGACACATGACTTGTTTTATGGGTTTGTGATTGGTTGCGAGATATGGCGCAGCTGACTTGGAAGACTCAGCTCATCAATTTCACACTATGACTCACTGTGAGTCATGAGTCGCGTGACGCGAGGGTATGAGTCACGCAGGATTAGGGTTGAGGGAAGAACCTCTACAGAAGGGCACCCACGGGGCATGGGATTTGGGTTCTTCACGCAACTATCTAAGTTCTTTCATACACTATACTTTCAATATGAGATTCTTTATCCATCACGCTTCTGGGAACCAAGACACGACGGTCTTATATGAGCCTAGCAATCGACTTTGCTAGTTAGAAGTCAGAGGTACTTAGCTATCGCAACAGTTGACTGGTTAAGCGAAGTGATCGTTGGTGAACTATCAGTTACTTGCTGCAAGTATCACCCGGGAAAGAGAGGATTGTAACACCCACTCATACCCTGGGCTGGCTATATTTAGCTCTGCTATGGGTTTTAGAATACGCTCAATCGCTTCATGCCAGGAACTATGACTCTCACCGTTCTTCGGGGTCTTTTGAGGAATTGGTAAGAGAGCAACTAGTACCCATGCGGGTTTAGAGCCCTGCCGTCTGAAATCTTCACTAATGTTACCGATTGATGTATAGTTTGGCCAAGCAGCCTTGTCTCCGGAGTAGTTTCTAAGATGGGTTTTGTCGAAAGCACAAAGGACGAGAACCACTGTTCCACCTCTGTGCACTAAGTCTTGGGTATCCCACCACCGACCGGTGGTGTACATCTCCTTATATACTCTTCGGGAGTACTATGGAAGAGGTGCTGGGGACTGAAGACCATATGGTCTGCGAGAGGTAAATAGCTAAGAAGTAGCCGGATACAGTGCAGGATTTTGCAAGAGTATAATGTTCCGGACCGACATGGGAACGGTGACCAGCTTCGGGGCCCAAACTGTGTTCTACCGGCTCAAATAAATAACACAGTTCATCTGCTGTCTGGAACGATATACATCTTTCATCATCCAGTCCACGCTGTAAATCGTCATCGATCGATCCTTTTGTTAAGCCCGACCGCAGCATCCACCATCCAAGCTCAAAGTCTTTTGCACTTCGAACTGGGTGCCATGGGTTCCAGTCTGTGTTTAGGTATCTGCGGTAAATTCGAGCCGCAGTGGCATAGGATCTACCGGCTTCACAGGGGTGATACTGCATTTTGCTGGGGTCGGGCAAACATGTTAGGTCTGGGTCTTTCGGTTCAGGGCTTCTCGGTTCCTGAATGCTATCTGGGTTTCTGCTTTCGAGATCTGTGGGCGGCTGCCATCCAGTGACTTCTCAAAGATGTTAGTTTGGGCCGAGGGAGTACTTGATCCAGAATACAACTTATGATCCACCCAAGCATTGCCATCTCTGGGATGCCAATTGCTAGCACTCCCCCCTCTTTCGCTCACTGGACGCCTTGGGTATGACCTCTGTTTCTGCTTTGTCGGTGTCTGCCTTTTTGGGTACTGGTTACGGTGAATTGATAGGCCCTTAGGTGTCTCGAATGGCCTTCTGCAGTCTAGGCAGGTAGGATTGGATGTCATCGCGTTGGAATAATGCTGCCGCCGTGATAGAATCGATGTGATAGGAGTACAAAGAGTACAGTGTTTGTACAAGTGAAATATTTGTTGTATAGGGCAGGAGCTGTTATGCCGGTTAATTATAGCTGACTTGTAACAAAACATCTCTCCTGGTCCATTGTACTAGTAGAGCACGTACGCACTGTACTGCAGGGCTGTGCCAAGGCGGGCCTACCCCAGGTGCTCGGTAGTGCACCCGACACCAATCTTGTCGTACAGACCCTGCTGTACAGACCCTGCGACAGCCCATCGGCAATACAATCTACCGTACTTGAAAATCAGTATTTTTTCAAGTGTACTGAGCATACTGTTCGCCTTGAAAACAGATGTTTATCTTGAAAACTATAGCCTATCTTAAAAACAGATGTTTGTTCAAGTACTAGAAACACACTGTTCCCTGGGGATGGGTGAGACTTACAAGCTCGGTATCATGAACTCTGTTTCGTGAAAGAGTCCAGAAGGGATATATAGAGAAGGCTTTTTGCCTCCCTGCCAGAAGATCATACACCAGTAAGTCTCCAGTACACAACAGCTTATATTAGAACACAAACCCTATTCTACACACCGATACCTGCTCCCTTGATTTCAGTCCTACACCCTATCACACCCTGGCATTGTCTTACAGTTTTTTCCAATGGAACTCTTTCCTCCGGCCTTACCCTAGACTGCAAATATCAGAACCATTCTCAGATACACATAGGTACTACGCGGTCCCCAAAGAGGTACGCAAATCCCAAGATTCTAGCCTCCAAGCTTCGATCCTTACGATCTTCAGACTCTCTAACATTCTCGACTCACAGCACAATTGACCTCGCGGACCTAGTAACTCTGCGCACCAATACTCCCCGGCCAAATTAGATATACAATTAGGTAAGAAAAATTATTACTATTTGCTACCACCGCGGTGACTAAGTTGAAATTGTGGGGTAGAACACAGACCTTCAAGTTCTGAGAATGGCGTCCTCAGGAGGTGATATTTGTGTAAAACTTGGCTATCACAGGGACACTGACAAGGAATATAAAGTATGGGTTTCAAACTTCAAAATAACCTGGCTTCGTCAGCAGCATGCGGACCTCATCCCAGGCCCAGCGGCTCTTGCAGCTGAGGAGAAGACTCTCGAGTGGGAAGCCGGGATCCCAACAATGTATACCAACTTCCCAACTAAATGGACTCTGGCAAACTTTGCGAATCCGGCGGATCGTCAGTAGTGCGCTAGGCAATTCTTGATTCTGCAGGCGAAGGAGGTCCGCGCTGATATATCAAACGAGGCAAAAGCCGCTGCAGCCCAAGCCGTTGCCAAACGTGCCAAACACCGTGCCGTGCCAACCGCAACTACCACATCACCTACAACGCCTAGAACTGCCACTGCCCCTGCGACTGCCGGAAACCCCAGGATCTCCAGAAACGCTGTGGCTACCAGGAGCCCTGCGACTACCAGGACCCTCCCAGCTATTAGGAGCCCCTTGGCTACCAGGAGAGCATTGACTACCAGGAGAGCATTGACTACCAGGAGAGCATTGACTACCAGGAAGCGGGCAAGGAAGGATGATGATGAAGCTGAGGTTCCAGGTAGCCCACCTGCAAAGTGGGCGAGAGAAGTGGAGCTGCCAGAGTTGCGGATTACCGCTTTCAGCGTGTCCTTCCGCGGTGCTGACACTACCTGAACCCACTCTACGACCTACGCTAGGGTCAATGAGTTCCGCCACCTTGTCCGCTGGGCTTGCGGAAGAGCTCCACAATTTAGCCGAAGGTCCATGCTACTCAAGATGAATTTTACCCTGGGGAATGATGAGTACATGGACTTCTTTCCCGGCATGGAGAAGGGTGGAAGGGTGGAACTGGGCATCTCGGACCAAGGATCATAGAATGCGGCATTAATGATCGCCCAAGTCAATCGTCCTAATGAGGACACCTTTGCTAGTCTGCTGGTGGTAGTCATAGATGCAGAATGCGATGAGAATCATGGGGTCGAGGAAGAGATTGGACCAGACTATACCGGTGGAAAGGCGGATAAGTGGGAGCCGCGAAGAAACAATCGCCCTGAGAACGTGGGGCACGGTCGAGAAGGGCCTTCTCAGCCTTCAACTTAGCCCAGGCCTTCCAGAAAGGGCAAAGTGCGGGCGATAGATACTCGGGACAATGATGGGGATGGGAACTCGGACCAAGCTGGTCACAATCATCATGATGGTGACGATAATGATGGTAATGATAATGATAATCGTGATGGTGGTAATGATGACTTGTATAGTCGCCTGGGTAAGTGATGGTCCAACGTACTAGTATTGTCAAAATTTGAAAATCTACAAGCTAATTTATTTTTCCACAATTTGCAGCTAGAGTTCGCCTGCCAATACCACCTGGCCTACTTAACACCCTAATCCGGAATGGAAAAGATAATTCGGACCCTCGACATAGTAGGGAAAACCATGGCTTGGAAGCCGACGACGATACAACGGCTGCTGCGACCGCGGACCCTACTACCACTAGCGATAGTGCTCTTCTCAGGCTCAGTAGTGATTAGTTTAATAACGATTTTGAGCACCAATGCTTCGAAGGTGACATGAGAATGGTGGGGGTAGAATTCCTCACCCCAGTCGAAGGTGAAATCGGGCCCTGCATGCTCAGACTTCCAGGAATCCCCCGTGGAATCTTCCTCCCCTATCCAGTCTGGGGTATCTGGTTTATTGTGGAGCGTATCCTCACGCACAGTCCCCCTGTGGCCCTCATCACTGAGGATATGGGCTTGGGCAAGACACATTCCGCACTTGCCACACTACGCTACCTTAAGCACATCGTGGATGAGGCTGGGGCAGGTAGACCTTTGGCATACTTGAGGGGGAAATCGGTGCAGGAATTGGAGGAGGTTCTGTGGATTTTTGGGAATAATATTGAGGTTTACAGACAACCCTCCATCATCATACTCCCAACAAACCTTGTCCCTGCCTGGGAACAAGCAGTCCAGAGTTTAATTCCACCGACTGGGGTCACCTTGATCAACTTCTGTTCGAGACGCCGGCTTACTTATAATAACCTCAACTACAGTTCTGACAACCCTAAGCGAAGCAAAGCCCTCCACCTGATATCCTATAGTGCCTACCGAACCCGCTGTCACAATTCTGAGTGCTTGCTGGGCTGCAATTGGGGGGTTGGGATCTTCGATGAATCCCATACGGCGAAATCCTGGGTAACACAAACTTTCGACTCTCTAATGAAAATTGATGTCCCCTGCTGCATCCAGCTCACACGAACCCCAATTCACGATATGGTGGGTGATTGGGTTGTTCAGACCCAGTGGCTGTTCACCCAGGTCACTGATGAGGATGAGCACGATAGCCATGGTCCGCGTCCACTTGACCCCGCAATTGCTGAGGCGAACTGTGAAAATACAACATTGGAGGAAGCCTATGACCAGATCAAAGATATTGCATGGCCGTGGACCATCCAGTGCTGGGGGGACACTGAGGAGACAAACGGGAACCCCTGGTCCTCATTCCTGAGCTTGTCCAGCACGACGTATGCCTGCAATACACTGATGATGAGGCAACTGCAATGGATAGTTGGATTGAGGATACCAAGAGCAGCAAGTGGAATGCTATCCAGACCGTTCTACATGACTGGCATCTTGTGGGCCTCACCATGGACCTTCCGGACAATGATACAAGCTAGGATGACTCGGAATCTATGGATGGAGCTGTGCCCTATCGTCAAAGTTGGAAGGGGAATAGCTTCCCCAGCGGACCCATGTTCAGATGCCTTTCTGATATTTTTGTTCCGCAGTTGCTGGGCATACCCGAAAGAGTGGTGCCGAATAAGATGGTAATTTTTGCCCTGCTCCTCGGCCAAGCATCCTCTGTCAATTGGTTTCTCCAAACCTTCTATGCCAGTATTCATTCCATCTTGTATCACTCTGGGGTTCTATCAAGAAACCGCGATAGGCTACTACGAGAGTTCACTTGCGTTCATAGACCGGTGGCACTAATCCTGACTCCAGCTCTTGGTGGCACCGGGCTGAGCCTAGTTGCAGCGAACCATGTCATAATCATGCAAACAGTCTGGAACATGAATAAGCAACGTCAAGCAGTTGCCCTGATTCACCGTATCGGCCAAATGCGGACCCCACAGGCATGTATCCTCCATTGTGAGGGAGGGGTGGATGATAGGGCTGAAGAACTTCATCAGAGCCGTGGAAGGTTTGAGGCGGAGGTCATGCACGGGTTGATTGGGGAGAAATTCTCCTATAGGAAGTTAATGGATGCTAGGGCAACCAGAATCCGTGAGCTTAAGCAGGCACAGTCTGCTACACAATCCAGTGCTGCTGTCCCTGGTCCCTCTGACATTCAGGGTGGTGGTGGTGATGATGATAGTGATGATGGTACTCCTGGTCCTACTGGAACCCAGGCTTTCTGGTATATTTAATCTGAATCCTCGATTTTCCTGCCAAACACTGCTGTCTCTGGTATTTGCTTGTTTTGTTTGTTTGTTTCTCACATTTCTACTTCGGTTGTGCATTTCTTTTCTATCTACAGCACGCTATGGACGGTGGCTTCCTTTTGTTTCTCCTTTTGTTTGGGGTCCTTGGTGGAAGGCTCTTATCGCGTGGTCTCCCCGCTTGTTTAATTTGTTCATTTTAAGTTTTTCTTTTGGGTAGGCACCACTTTGCCGTCTACGGCACAGCATGGACCATGGTTTCCTTTTTGTTTTGGGGCCCTCGTATAGAGGCTTTTGTGGCCAGGCTTCACTCCGCGGGAGGGTATTCACTCGGTTCATTTTACTTGTTCTTCTGTTCTCTGCTTGGGTTAGCATTTCTTTTCTGTCCGCTGCATGCGAGAAGTGGTGGCTTCTTTCTTTTGTCTAGAGGTCCGGGTCTCATAGAGCATTAGATTTGGAGTATATAAGGTCAGTGTCTTCATAGCGGTAGAGTGTTTGTTTTTTGCATTTGTCTTTAGGTTTGCATTTTATCGGTCTCCGGGTTGAAGGGTTTGCATTCGATCAGATCTCAATGGCAGACTTATGAGCTCCACGAGATTCATATCTTTCTCTTCTTTTCAACTCCGGTATCTGTAGCTATAACAAAAATTTCATTTCACATTCCCGGTGTCACAAACGGTGACTAACCAAGGCAGACTCTCACATGACTAATAGTTATTAGTCATCGGTTTGTTATCTTTCACGCTATGAGATCAGTTGACTCATAGGATTTTACATGACGACACAATAGCGTGTCATTGGTTTATTGTGATTGGTTAATGATTGACATGACGCACGATTGTGGTCATGTGGTTTGTGTATTTCGCACATGACTCATAGTTATGAGTTAGGGGTTTTACGCATGTGACCCCGTTAGGGCACATGACTTGTTTTATGGGTTTTGATTGGCTGCGGGATAGGACGCAGCTGACTCGGACGAGTCAGCTGATGGATTTCACACTATGACTCACTACGAGTCATGAGTCACGTGACGCGAGGGTATAAGTCACGCAGGGTTAGGGTTGAGGGAAGTACCCCTATAGAAGGGCACCCTCGGGGCATGGGATTTGGGTCACGAACCATCTCCTCTACACACCCGGCGATTGAAATCTCAACACCATGAGAATTCATCGTCAACATCC
>Ga0307507_10012663_pt1 | contig 10387 bp, 6 predicted proteins | sample 7_EM_MG_FD_207223 | JGI IMG/M metagenome (GOLD analysis project Ga0307507, IMG submission 207223) | Populus trichocarpa ectomycorrhiza microbial communities from riparian zone in the Pacific Northwest, United States - 7_EM | ecosystem: Host-associated > Plants > Roots > Unclassified | place... | reverse complement strand
AAAAAAAAAAAAGAAACCTCGAGTGATAAGGAAACCATAAGATATTGTACCTTTAATGTAGCGTAGAATACGCTTGACGACGACCCAATAAGAATTTGTAGGAGCATGCATAAACTGACAGACTTCGTTAACAACAAAACAGATATCTAGGCGGGTGAAGGTAAGATATTGAAGAGCATCCACGATTTGATAAAATCGTGTAGGATCAGAGAATGAATTATCCGGCAGTTTAGTAACTTCGAATGAGAGAATGAAGTATCAACGGGTTTGCGGGAAGTCATACCTGTGAAAACCCGATAAATTATAATTTGAGTAAAATAAATACAATACCGAATAGATTAAATAAAAGGATTTCAAGTATAGTAAATGGATACAATAGAGTAAAAGATAATATGTTATGGTGTAAATTAAGTAAAAAAAAAGAGTTGAGTGACAAAAATAGAATTAAAAAGTAATGAGGGTTAGTGTGTAAATAGTTAAAAGCTATAATATAAATGCTTTATATTTTTTCTCTTTTGGCCGTGAGTTTGAAACAAAAAGAGGGGGAGGAGTTGTGTGATTTTTCTACTCAAATTCTTGTTGGTTTCACCAATTAAAGTGAGTAATTAGGGTGATTAACTTAGTTAAACATCAAGAGGGGGTGATTTTAAAGTGGTGAGTGCTTTGAAGGAAGAATTTCAAGCTAGGGTTTGAAGAGGGAGGAGAAGAAAACTTGATTTTTTCTTGCATTCTTTCCTTGAATCCTTATCAAAGTGAGGTAAATAACATGCTTCAATTGATTAATTCCTCTAATTTTATGTTTGATGAAGGATTATGCAAAATTATGATTATGTGAAGTTGTGGATGTATATTATAAATTATGGGAATAATGCAAATTATGATTTAGCCATGTTAGAAAGCATAAATTATGGTTGGGTAAGTGTTTAATTCTAAATAAAAGAAACAAAAATTTTCCCCCCATTTTAATTGAATTTTCGGCCAAAAGTGTTATTAAATGAAAGGAGTAAGAATTTTTCAAAGAGAAAAGAAAAATCTTCACTTTCTTCCCTAGGTTATTTTCGGCTAAAAGGAGAAGAAAATTAAAAAATAAAGTTTAATAATATTATTGAGAAATCTTGCCAAATTAAAGATAATTGATGTTGATATGTTAAATTGAATAAGGATTTTTATGAAAAATAAATATGTAATTGGTATTAGAATTTTACCAGTTCAAATGAATGAACAATGACAAACAAAATTGTGTTGGTGCAGAGGAGGCCGCAAGACCTAATCAGCAATAAAGGACCTCTCCACGCGCACAGACACCAAGTAGGTGTTCGACACCTTGGAGTAGTTAAATAGTTTAATTTTTATTATTGTAGAAGAATTTTTTTTGTAGATTGTAATTTTAGTGTAAAGTTCAAAAAAAGAAAGAGAAGAATGGGAGAAAAAAATAATGCCCTGTTGAATAGGCAAGTCGTGAAAATTATTTCCTGGTTACTGGAAATAACGCCCTGTTGAATGGGCGGTTACTGGAAATAAGGCCCTGTTGAATGGGCAAGCCATGAGAAAATTATTTCCTGGTCACTGGAAATGATGCCCTGTTGAATGGGTGAGCCGAGAAGATTATCTCTTGGCTACTGGAAATAATGCCTGGTTGAATGGCCATGTTAAGAAAATTAACTTACGAGTTAATGGGATAACCACTTGGTGTAATATAGATTAATTGTAAAACTTTAATTTGAGGTTAAATATGTAGGTTTGTGGGAAACATTCTTGTTATTTTTCAATAGATTTATTCTGTGTCTAGAAAAGAATATATGAAATTATAAATTACAAAAAAAATAAGACAATTTATTCAATGATGTGAAAATTACCTTATGTACATGAATAGTTAGTCCTTATTCAATTACTTGTTGAAATGTATAATTTTAATCATGTTTAATGTGATTATGTTTTTAGGTACATCGCATCCTCGAACTGGAAAGTAAATGCTTGGATAATTAATTTTGCTATGTGATTAATGTAATTGGAAGAACAAATATTTTGTTGCAATACGCTTTTATAACTAAGAATTGTAATGTTTAACTTATTATCTTGTGTATGATGTAATTTATGATGTCGATATTATTAAGTTGAATTATGGTTAGTTGTATATATATATTGAGCACAAATATTTTTTAAAAAAAAAACGATGCATGTTATGATTTATTAGCTTTTAACAAATTGTTTTATAGAAAATAGAAATGAGATATTGATATATGCTTGAGTTTTGAAAGTCTAAATGATGGACGGATATTGTGATTGACGTTACAGGTTGAGAAATGATTGAGTCGATAACTTGGTATTGAAAGAATACAAAGAGAACTCCGCCGAAATTTCAGTAAAACATATAAGTATATATAAAAAAATTTGGTAACCACGAATATGTGTCATATATTTTGAGTTTACAAGATTAAGGTTGTTACAATACCAGCCTGAGTAAGGATGAAAAGAATATATTTGTGCTTACGCAGCATCAAACCCATACCTGTAGACTAAACTTCAATACCTAGAAAGTAGTGAACTGCGCCTAAGTCACGAAGCTTAAATTCAGAGCTTAGTAACTGTATTAGGCGATGGAGCACAGTAGAGTTGTTACCCATAAGCAGGATATCATCAATATACACCAGAAGATAAAAGATATTAGTTCCATCAGACAATATAAATAAAGAGGTGTCAACCTTGGAGGCAAGAAAACTAAGTAAGAGCAAAAAATCACTCAAACAAGTGTACCATGCCCTCGGTGCTTGTTTTAAACCATACAACAACTTGTGCAATCTGCTCACATGAGATGGAAGAGTAGAGTTAACAAAATCTAGAGGTTGTTTAATATAGACCTCTTCAGTAAGAACATCATTGAGAAAGGCATTATGAATATCAAGTTGATGAATCTTCCAATTGCACGAAACAACAATGGAGAAAACTAATTGGATGGTGGCCTGCTTAATAACTAGACTGAAAGTTTCAGAATAATCAATGCATTCTCGATAGGTAAAGCCTCTAGCAAATAGGCGTTCTTTATAACGCTCAATGTTGTCATCAACACGACGTTTGATTCGATACACCCATCTACTGCTAACAACGTTCATCGAAGGATGAAAGGGAATTAAAGACCAAGTGTGATTAGAACGCAAAGTCTTGATCTCATCATATATAGCATCATGTCAAACGGCATACCTGTCAGCATCAAATAATGCGAGGGGTTCAGAAGAGGGAGAGTGCAGTACCCGGAAGGAGGCAGTAACAGCGGAAGCAACCGGATTTGTTATCTTCAGTTGCCACGGTCGAAGGACCATAGGATGTCTGCTGATCAAGGGCGGCGACGCAGGAGAAAATGGTGGAAATGAGGTGTTCTGCTGCAGCGGATAAAAAGAGAAATAAACCACAAGATTTAGGCTGGCCGAAAGGGCTAAGGGAGAATCTGCTGCAAGTAGAGGGCTATCAGCATAAATGAGACTGATAGTAGAGGCAGAATCTACAGTAGCGTTGTCACTGGCCAAATAAGGCAAAACAGAGAAGGAACCAGAGATTGTCCCGACACTAGTAGAGGTGGTGTGCTGGTGGCTAGGTGAGACCGATTTACAAGCTAAACCTGCAGCAGAATGGTTAGATAAACATGTATGTGATGAGAGGCAATAGAGGAGTGAAGGTTGTGGTGGGGTGGCTAATTGGGGTGGCAGAGCTGTATAGGTGGGGAATAACAGGGAATGGAGCAGATTTAAGAGGAGAGTAGTGGCAGGTTGGGTGGAGGGAGGAGCTGAAACCTTTGCAATCTATTTAGAATAATCAAATAGAAACACATGTTCATGAAAATGAACATGACGAGAGATGTAAATACGTTGAGATGCAATGTCAAAACATCGATAACCAAGGTGCGATGAGCTGTAACCAAAAAACACACATGGAAAGGAACGAAAATCCAATTTATGATTTGTTAGAGGGATGTAAAAAAGAAAAGCAGAGACACCCAAAAGTACGCAAAAAATGATAATCAGGAGACTGTTGAAACAAACAATCAAACGAAGATCTAGGTGCAAGAACAAAAATAGGCATGCAATTTATAAGATAAACTAAGGTTTCAAAAGCATAATTCCAAAACCAGAATAGTGATTTACATTACCCTAGAAGAGTAAGTCATGTTTCCACAATATGTATATGACGACGTTCAACTGTGCCATTTTGTTCATGAGTGTGAGGACAAATCAAACGATGATGAATACCAATGGTCTGAAAGAAAGTGAACAGTTTGCGGTAACCGCCCTAATCAGTTTGAACAGATTTAATTTTTAATAAAAATTGACGCTCAACGAGAGTCTGAAATTGCTGAAAAACAGAGTAAACATCAGACTTGGCAACGAAAAGATAATACTATATATATTTTGTATACGCATCAACAAAGATAATAAAATAACGATAGTCATCCGAAGAAAAAAAGGGAGCAGGACCTCATACATCACTAAAAATTAATTCAAGTGGCGCAGAAGTTTTGTGACTCGTAGGTCCTAAAGACAGACGCGATGATTTTCCTAAAGGACAACTTTGGCATTGAAAATTAAGACGTTTATTGTTACAAATAATCTTATTTTTCGAGACTAACAATTAAAAGATACAATATGTAGGATGACCTAGTCGACGATGCCATAAATTGGCAGAAGCAGAAATGCAAGGAGACCAATAGGCTTGAGGAACTGACATGACGGAAGACCTAGACAAAGCATAGAGACCATCTATACTCTGACCTGAGAGAAGGACTTCATTGGTGTTGAGATCCTTGACATAAAACACAAAAGGATGAAATTCAAAATAAACATTGTTATCGAGATAAAAATTTTGAACAGAAAGCAAACATTTCGTGATTGTAGGAACATGAAGAACATTAGACAAAGTAAAAGAACGATGAGGTGTAAATATTTTTATATGACCGATATGAGATATGGGAAGTCCATTACTATCACCAACATGCAAATTATCATTACCGAGATATGGTTTTGAAGCAGCCAAGGTTGTAAGGTCAGGTGTAACGTGTTGATTTGCACTGGTGTCCAAAAACCAATCAGCAGTACCTGTTGATGAGAGATTACGCAGCGCCAGATTTGCACTAGGTTATTGTCCATAGCCCGGGTACTGGAGTTGAAGGCAGTAAGGATTTGTATGGCTGAATGTTTGACACAATTAGTAGCGTGGATTCTGCCCCTTACTGTGTTGCCAATTACCTTGTCTGCTATCACTAGTGGAGGAGCTGTAGAGGCTGCAGAAATCTGGTCTAGACGCTACAGATCGGTTGCCTCTACTACTGAACTGGTTGGGATGCCAAACTCCATGGAAACGACCCTATTTCGACCAAAGTTCCCAAAAGAATGGTGTTGAGAAACAAAGTAGAAGAAGATGTGTTAGGCGTGGGCAACAGAGAAGCATTGATGGCAGCAGACCCAATGGATGGATGGGACGATTTGTGAATAAATCCATGCATGAGAAGATGACTATGAAGATTTGCATACGAGAGAGGTTCTACGTTGATCACAAAGCTTGTTATTAAGTCCTTAAACTCTCCCCGAAGGCCACGAAACACATATAAGTTGAAATCTTTCAATGAAATAGGTCGATCAGCAGCAACTAACTCATCAAATAAGGCCTTATCTTTTTGCATAAATTGAGTTACTGATTCATCACCTTGTCAAAGATCTTGAAGGGAGCTATGAAGTTGCATAATACAAGAGTTTGACGTGGAAGCTAGAGCTTGCTTAAGTGTGCGTCAGGCAGAACATGATGTTTGGTAGCCAACAACAAGATATAAAACTTTCATGGATAGTGAGGAAAGTAGAGCACTCAGAATGAGTTAGTCTTGTTGTTTCCAACGAAGAAAGAATTGATTTACCTAAAGAGAGGTACCATCAACAACAAGAACATATAGAGAGGGGCAGGAGTTGGAGCCATCAACAAAGTCGAAAACTCCTTGGCCTAGGAGATACGGCTGCATTCTCCAATAGAGATAATTGGTGTTTGTTAACTTGAGAGAGATGACTTGGTGAGTGTGGGAGAGGGAGACAATAATAGCGACAGAGGTGGCAGAAACTGCATCAGAAAAGGGCTGCAATAGGGGAGTATTGTTGGGATTGATGAGGGTGTGACCACCAGCTGTGGGTTGTGGTCATGGTAGAATAGAGGCAGAGGAAGACAGTGGTGTTGCGGTAGGGGAGGGAGTCGGCATCGCCGGTGCTGTAGAAGAAGACGTAGCAGGTGGCTGTGATGAGGAGTCATTGAGTTTCACCCATCGTTAGTTTAATTTTTAATTTTCTTATTTTTTATGTTTTTACTAAATTTTTTAAAGATGTCAATAAGATAAAAATAGTCAAAATTACAAAATAGACATGTGAATGGCTGAGATGGGGCTAAAAAAATTGGATTATAACAATAGATTTGGTTTAGATGATCCTATAAAGTCAATTGTTAACTTGAAAAAAGAACTACCACAATGGAGAATTACAAACCCCAATTTGAACTGGGCCTTATAGAGTTCAAAGGTTATATGATACTCATAGGCTTAGCTTTTTTATAGGAGGGCTAAAAAAAAAATTAAACTTGGAGTTCAGATGCTCGATCCTCAACTTATGGGTTGGCCCGTATATATGAAGAAAATTTAGTGATATTACATATAAGTTGGAAACCTAGTGTATAGGGTCACAAGGAAAATATTGTTTTCCCAATCCAAAGTAAGAGAGACTTTTGGGCTAATCTATTAGTCTAAAACATGACTCTGACCCATATAAAGAAAACAAGAGAAGGGCTTATACTTCATGTATAATGAAAAATAAAATCTTGATCATAAGTGTAGAGATCCAAAACTATTCATAATTTAAGAATTGGAATAGTAGGATAAAGGGGTGGGGGTCTATGCTATGATGAGAGATTTAATTGACCTATAAAAGCCTAAAGTGACCAAGGAAAAACTTGGAATCTCCTTAAATGCCATGATCGAGAGTCGCAATCCTAGAACCATGCGGGTTAAAGTCATAATTAACAATGAGTTAATTATAACTTTGGAGGACACTGGCAGTACATATAATTTTATTTGCCCAAGGGTTGCTAGAAAGGTGAAAATAAATTTTAAGAAACACGGACCTATTGAAGCTAAGATCATAGACGAGACCAAAATCTAAAGCATAAAGAGTTGCTCCAGTTTCAATTTAGTACTCAAGGAGTTTAGTTGTAAGGTTGTGATGTGGTTTTATGAGTCTAATGGTTAAAGGGCTTAGGGCCTATTTTATAGGGTTTCTCTGAACTAACCACAAAGTTCCAATATAATGAACTCAAAGTCTAGCTAAAGGGTTTGAAAGTTTGAAAGTTGGTAATAGATTGTGGGTTAGGGAAGCTTAGGAGAAATGAAAGGGCTAGTCTTGCAAATATAGGCTTTAAAGGTCAAAACCGAAAACATCATGGAACTACTAGCTTTATTACAGGAGTTAGGAGTTCAGAAAAGTATTTAAGGAGACCATCAAGAAATCATGATCTCTCTATAATCCTAAAGGAATGTGCCATTTTTTTTAGTGCCATTTTTGTTAGTGTAAGGACTTAACGTGATCCCTACTATCCGAAGTAAAAAAAAAAAGATCATTGAGGATTATTGGAGTTGGTAACTAACCAACCTAGTTAAAATTCATTTTCCTAACTAGTTTTATTGGTACGGAAAATAGGTGGTTCATAGAGGATAAATGTAGATTATTGGGCATTGAATAAGGAAACTATTAAGGACAAATTCCCTATACTCATAATGAAGTAATTATTGGATGAACTACATAGGTCATAATTCTTTTCTAAGCTAGAATTGAGGTTTGGTTATCATCAAATTTTGATTTAAATTGAAGATATTCCTAAGACTATTTTCTGCACTCACGATGGGCACTATGAATTTTTAGTCATGCCTTATAAGCTGACTAATGCTCCTTCCACTTTCTAAGACCTAATTAACGAGGTTCAAACCCTTTCCTAGAAAGTTTGCATTGGTATTTTTTTATGATATCCTAGTCTATAGTAAAACTAAGAAAGAGCATCTAGAACATTTAAAGGTTGCACTAGGAATATTAGCCTAAGCTCTATGCTAAAATATCCAAATGTAGATTTTATAGTTGGGATGTTGAGTATTTATGCCATATAGTGATAGAGGAAGGGGCAAGGGGTAATTCAAATAATATGAAGGTCATGGTCAATTGGCCTAGGCTAAAAAATATTAAGGTTCTAAGAAGGTTGGAATTGTTCATCTATAAAAAAGAATTATTATTGATGCTCTTTCTAGGAAACTGAGGAAACAACCATTATAGAATTATAGAAAGTTACAACTCCCTTAGTAGGTTTGGTAAAAAGTATGAAGAAAAGCTACACTGCATACCCTAAAATCCAAAACATCGTATAATAATTAAAAAGGGATGTCATAGAGGCCTTGAGGAATCAATTAAAAGGTGCCTATTATTGTATAAACATGTCCCCTCAAGATTGTCATCATGCGTTCCTATTATTGTATAAACATGTCCCCTCAAGATTGTCATCATGCGTTACATACATAACAACTTGTAGTAGGTCATTCAGGGTATGAAAAGACACCAAGAAAAGCCAGGGGAGGGTTTTTTGAGATATGCATGAAATTTGAAGTAAAGAAGTATATTAGACAGTATGAAGTGTGTCAAAAGGTCAAACTTGAGAACACTAAACTTCGGGGTAATTAGAGCCCCTTCTTATCTTAAAAAAATCATGGTCATTCATTTTTATAAAATTCATTGAAGGACTGCCCCTTTCTTAAATGTACTATATGATCTTAGTAATAGTGGATAGGTTCTCCAAATATGCCCACTTCATGGCATTAGCTCATCTATATACAGTTTCTACTATGGCCTAGACTTATTCTCAACAGGTTATAAACTCACATGGGATGCCTGAAAATATAATGATTGATAGATTCTATTTTCATCAGTAAGTCCTCACATGTCCATTACCTATCGTCCATAGACAGACGACAAACAGAAATCACTAACAAAATCCTAGATTTTTTTTTACAGGTGATAACCCTAAAAGCTGGTATAAATGACTAACAATAGTCGAATGGTGGTATAACACCAGTTACCACTCATCCCTACAAACTAACTCTATTCCGAGCACTATATGGGTGCAGTGCACCTAGCCTAATTAGTTACATTCCAAGGTTATCTCTTAATCAAGCAGTAAAAGAACATCAAATGATAGATCCATTATATTATAAAATATTAAATCTAATCTATTAAGAACACAAAGCATGCAAAAATCATAGCCAATAAGAAAAGAAAATAGCAAGAATTTAAAGAAAAAGACTGTGTCTACCTTAAACTCTAGTCATACTACTAGGTAAGCATGAGATGGAGGGGAAACTAAAGTCAACCTATTATTATTACAGTCTATTTCAAGATATGATAGGGAAGGTGGCTTACCATTTAAACCTTATAAAATGATAACAGGTGCATCCCACCTTTCATGCATCTCAATTGAATAGAAAAATTGGGAAAACAAAGCAATTGGTTCTAGAATTATCTCATTTTTAGGAAGGGTTACCTAATTCTGAGCTAGAGAAAATCATGAAGTATAGAGAACGAGTCACCGCATGAGGATGTAAGAAGGAACACCTTCGATGATTGTAGGGTCAACCAAACAAAGAAGCTATATGGGTTATAAAATAATGGTTTGAAAAGACCTATCCTCACTTCAAGGACAATGTTTTTTATATAGAGGGGAAAAGATGTAACATAGCTACTTTTATGGTTAATTTTAGGTTATGATCATAGATTTGGCTGAGAAAATGAAAAGGAGTAGAAGAAAATAGAGAGAGAGGGAGAGAGACTTTAGGAAAGTGAGAAGTCTTAGGTTGTGTTTGTTTTCCGGAAAGTGGTTTCTGGGAAACCACTTTCCAAACTTTCATGTGTTTGTTTGTCATTAGAAAAGTTGGTCAACGGAAAACACTTTCAAGTCAAAGGAAAATTTAACTTGGTTTTCAGGAAAGTGTTTTCCTTTTATTTTGGGCGGAAAACACTTTCCGGAAGTTGTGAAAAATTTAAAAATATCATATTATTTGCTAATTATATCAAATTTGGTCCTCAAACTTTTGATTGTTATATATATTTTGTTTTGAATATTTGTTTTTCAATTTCATCCCTTAAAATTTAATTTTTATATTAACTTTGGTCCTCATTTTTATAATTGTTATTTGTTTTTCCCTTATCATTTTTTAATTGAAATTTTTTATCTATCAAATTTGGTCCTCGTTCTTTTGATTGTTACTTATTTTATTTGAAATAATTTATGAAATGTTAATTATTATTATTTTAATTTCTTCATCTTTCAATTTTTT
>Ga0307507_10012662_pt1 | contig 10388 bp, 11 predicted proteins | sample 7_EM_MG_FD_207223 | JGI IMG/M metagenome (GOLD analysis project Ga0307507, IMG submission 207223) | Populus trichocarpa ectomycorrhiza microbial communities from riparian zone in the Pacific Northwest, United States - 7_EM | ecosystem: Host-associated > Plants > Roots > Unclassified | place... | reverse complement strand
CATCACCCTTCTGGCAGTCCAGGCCGTGCCGACGGGCTGACCTTTTCCGCACGGCCGGTGGTGTGGAATACCAGCTCCTCGACCAGGTGAATCCATTTGGCTGGAATAATGCGCTGAGCTGCTATTTTCGGTGCCGTGGATCACTGCGGCCCTCAGCACGATGGAGGTGGGACTGCTACCTTTGTCCAGTCGGTGAAACACATTTCCCGCGTGTGGCGATGTGGATATGTGAGGCCGGGGAATTAGAGGCGGGTGGCACGCGGATCGCGCACCACCCGGTCGCGCACTACTTGACCAGGTCCAAGATCGCACTCACGAGCTGGACGACCTCGGTCAAGAACGACAGAACGATGATGACTCGGCCGGAGTTGGCGCTCCGGTCGTGCTCGCGTCGCGGCTCAGGGTCGCGCTGCTCATCGTCCCCTCTTTCAGGGGTATCCACCGTGCACCTCCACACCGGCTGTGCTCAGCGAGCGGGCGCCGGTCGTCCCGACCCGATCGGAGTCGGGACGAGGAGCGTGTGCTGGGGAACACCACTGATTCGCCGCCTGGACCACCGGTCCCAGCGGCATGATCAGCTAATCAGGTGACGCGGATTGCCGCCTCCATCTGCGACAGACTCTTTGGTCTGTGGCGAAGCCATGCTCGGCCCAGCGGCTGTTGCTCTGACCTGGACAAATGGTGAGCGCTCGGGTGGTGACATGGTTGTCATCGCTGCGGACTGCGAGATTCGAAGATCATTTCCAGGCGGCGACCGGTGGAAACGGTCGGCAAGCGGTCTGCGGCATAGCTTTAGCCTCGTGGTCGAAGTTCACTCTTCTGGGTAAAGAATTACCGCTCGCCGACGGTAGGTGGCCGCTTGCCGTTACCTACCGTGACATCGGTGAGCCTGGCGCCCTCGATGGTGTCGGATTTGCTGCTTTCGTTGCAGCGGTTCGATTCCGCAGAAGCGCGGAAATGGCTGCTTCTCGCGGTTGATCGAGTCTCCTCCGTCTCGATTTGGTGCCGCGAGTGTTCTGCGAGTCATGTCGCTCTCGGTGACCTCACGAGTGCCGCGTCGCCCCGCGACCGCGCCTCGCGCGCGAGTGGTGGCGAAAGGCAAGCCTTCCGCTGAGTGGATACGGGACTGGTCGTGTCCGCGTGCTCCGGGTAGTGTTCGCTCTACGGATACAAGTTCGCTCAGCGAACAGCCTCACCGCCGAGGAGCACCCACATGGCCACCATCGCGCCGTTGGCGCAGGCCGTAGCCCAGGTCGTCCACGACGGGGACACGGTCGCCTTCGAGGGCTTCACCCACCTCATCCCCTTCGCCGCGGGCCACGAGGTCATCAGGCAGCGCAAACGCGACCTGACCCTCGTGCGCATGACCCCGGACGTCATCTACGACCAGCTCATCGGCGCCGGCTGCGCCCGCAAACTCGTCTTCTCCTGGGGCGGCAACCCCGGCGTGGGCTCCCTGCACCGCTTCCGGGACGCCGTCCAGAACAGCTGGCCGAACCCGCTGGAACTCGAGGAACACAGCCACGCGGGCATGGCCAACAGGTACGTCGCGGCGGCGTCCGGCCTCCCCTTCGCCGTGCTCAGGGGCTACGTGGGCACCGACCTCCCGAAGCAGACGGCCAACATCGCCCCCATCACCTGCCCGTTCACCGGCGAAGTCCTGACCGCCGTCCCGGCCCTCCGACTGGACTCCGCCGTGATCCACGCCCAGCGAGCCGACCGCAAGGGCAACGTCCAACTCTGGGGTATCACCGGCGTCCAGAAGGAAGCCGTGCTGGCCGCGAAGAGGTCACTGGTCACCGTCGAGGAAGTCGTCGACGAACTGGAGCCACGGCCGGGCGCCGTGGTCCTGCCGTCGTGGGTCGTCGACTACGTCGCCGAAGCACCGGGCGGCGCGCACCCGTCCTACGCGCACGACTACTCGATCAGGGACAACGACTACTACCAGCGCTGGGACGAGATCAGCAAGGACCGCGAGAGCTTCCAGACCTGGCTGGAGGGCGTCGCGTGACCGACTACACCGCCGACGAGATGATGACCATCGCCGCCGCCCGCGCCCTCGCCGACGGCGCGGTCTGCTTCGTCGGCATCGGCCTCCCGAGCACCGCGGCGAACCTCGCCAGGCGCACCCACGCCCCGAACCTCGTCCTCATCTACGAGTCCGGCACCATCGGCTCCAAGCCCGCGACCCTCCCACTGTCCATCGGGGACGGTGTCCTCGCGGACTCGGCGGACAGCCTCGTCAGCGTCCCGGAGATCTTCAACTACTGGCTCCAGCCGGGCCGGGTGGACGTCGGCTTCCTGGGCGCGGCCCAACTCGACAAGTACGCCAACATCAACACCACGGTCATCGGCGACGACTACCGCGACCCGAAGGTCCGCCTCCCCGGAGCGGGTGGCGCGCCGGAGATCGCCGCCTCCTGCCGGGAGGTCTTCATGATCGTCCGCCAAACCCCCCGAGCGTTCGTGGACCGCGTTGACTTCGTGACCTCCGTGGGCTTCGGCCGAGGCAAGGGCCACCGCGAAGAACTTGGCCTCAAGGGCAGGGGCCCGCAACTGGTGATCACCGACCTCGGTGTCCTGCGCCCCGACCCGGACACCTGCGAACTCACCCTCACCCAGCTCCACCCCGGCGTGGACCTGGCCACCGCCAAGGCGAAGACCGGCTGGGACCTCAAGATCTCGCCCGACCTGGTCACCACGGACCAGCCGACAGACCGGGAACTAGCCGCCCTGCGCGACCTCACCGCCTGAAGGAGTTTCCCAGTGCCCGCCGACACCAAGCGCCTGGCGCACTACCGGCCCGATCCCGAGACGCACCCGCCGGTGTCCTTCCCCGACTACCGGTCGAACATCGCCCGCGCCCCCAAGCACCCGCTCGTCCTGCTGCCCCAACGACTCGGCGAGATCACCGGCCCGCTCCTGGGCGAGGAACGCGTGGGCCGCTACGACAACGACCTCACCATCCAGCACACCGAGGAACCGCAGGGCCAGCGGATCGTCGTGGCCGGGCAGGTGAAGGACGGCGACGGCAGGCCGATCCCGAACACGCTCGTGGAGATCTGGCAGGCCAACGCGGGCGGTCGGTACCAGCACGACCTGGACCGCCACCCGGCCCCGCTCGACCCGAACTTCTCCGGAGTCGGCCGCACGATGACCGACGCCGAGGGCAGCTACCGGTTCGTCACCATCGCGCCCGGCGCGTACCCGTGGAAGAACCACCACAACGCGTGGCGGCCCGCGCACATCCACTTCTCGGTGTTCGGCACCGCGTTCACCCAGCGCCTGATCACCCAGATGTACTTCCCCGGCGACCCGCTGTTCGGCCAGGACCCGATCTTCAACTCGGCCCGCCCCGCCGCCCGCGAGGCGATGATCGCCAAGTTCGACCTCGACGCCACGGTCCCCGAGTGGGCACTGGCCTACCGCTGGGACATCGTGCTGCGCGGCAGCGACCCGACGCCGTTCGAGCACGAGGAGGACCACGACGATGAGTGACGTGCAGACCACACCGTCCCAGACGGTGGGGCCGTTCTTCGCGATCGGCCTGCCGTGGGACGACGGCCACCTCGTCGTCGACGAGGGCACTCCGGACGCGTTCGACGTCGTCGGCAAGGTGCTCGACGGCGCGGGCGATCCGGTGCCCGACGCGCTGGTCGAGGTCTGGCAGGCCGACCCGGACGGCCGCTTCGACCACCCGGACGATCCGCGCGGAGCGGTGGCGCGCCAGGGTTTCCGCGGGTTCGGCCGGTGCCCGACCGACGAGAGCGGCCGGTTCCGCTTCCGCACCGTCAAGCCCGGCGCGCTGCCGTCGGAGGACGGCGAGGAAGCGCCGCACCTCAACGTGTCGGTGTTCTGCCGGGGGATGCTGGTCCGGCTGGTGACCCGGATCTACTTCGCCGACGAGCCCGGCAACGCGGCCGACCCGGTGCTGGTCTCGATCCCCGACCCGGCGCGGCGCCGGACCCTCATCGCGGAGCCCAGCCCGTTCGGCTACCGCTTCGACATCCACCTACAGGGCGACGATGAGACCGTCTTCTTCGACCTCTGACCTGTTCCGCCCGCTGTTCGGCGACCCGATCGTCGACTCGGAACTGGGCGACCGGGCGTGGCTGCGCGCGATGCTCGACTTCGAGCGCGCGCTCGTCGTGGTGCAGGCGCACGCCGGGATCGTGCCGGACGACGCCGCGCGCGCCGTAGTGGCGGCGATCGACTCCGCCGTGCCCGACCCGGTGTCGCTGGGCGGCCGCGCGACGGCGTCGGGCAACCCGGTCGTGCCGCTGGTGCGCGATCTCACCGACGCGCTGCCTGCCGACGCGAGGGCCTATGTGCACCTCGGGGCGACGAGCCAGGACGTGCTCGACACGGCCGCGTCGCTGGTGGCGTTCCGGGCGCTGCGGCCGATCCTGGACGGGCTGGCGGGCGTCGCGGACGAGTGCGAGCGGCTGGCGGTGCGGCACCGCGACACGCTGATCGCCGGGCGAACCCTGGCGCAGCAGGCGGTGCCGACCACGTTCGGGCTCAAGTGCGCGGGCTGGCTGGTGGCCGTGGACGAGGTGCGGGATCGGCTCGACGCGGTGCGCGTCGAACGCCTGGCGGTGCAGTTCGGGGGAGCGGCGGGCACGCTGGCCGCGCTCGGCGCCGAGGGCGCGCCGCTGGTGGACCTGCTCGCCGAGGAGTTGGGGCTGGTGGCCCCGGTGCTCCCGTGGCACACCGACCGCACCCGGTTCGCCGAACTCGCGGGCGCGCTCGGGTCCGCGGCGGGTGTGCTGGCGAAGATCGCGCAGGACGTGGTGCTGCTGGCGCAGACCGAGGTCGGCGAGGTCGAGGAGGCCGACGGCGGCCGGTCGTCGACCATGCCGCACAAGCGGAATCCCGTGCGGGCGGTGCTGGTGACCGCGGCGACCCGCCGGGTGCCCGGACTGGTCGCGACCCAGTTGGCGTCGATGAACCACGAGCACGAGCGCGCCGCCGGGGCGTGGCACGCCGAGTGGGAGACCTCCACGGAGCTGCTGCGGCTGGTCGGCGGCGCGGTGCACGGGACGCGGGAGCTGTTGGCGCGGTTGACGGTCCACCCCGACAAGATGCGCGCCAACCTGGACCTCACCGGCGGTCTGCCGCTCGCGGAGAACGTGGCGACGCGGCTCGCACCCGCGCTCGGCCGGAGCGCGGCGCAGGACCTGGTGGCGGAGGTCTGCCGCGACGCGGTGGCGGGCGGGCTGAGCCTGGGGGACGCTCTGGCCGCGGACGCCAGGGTCGTAGAGCACTTGTCAGCCGACGAGATTGGTGAGGCACTGGACCCGTCGGGGTACGTCGGTAGCGCGGCCGCTTTCGTGGACCGCGCGCTGGCCGCACACCAGCGAAAGGCAGAGCGGTGAGACTGCACTACGAACTGAGCGGACCGGACGACGCCCCCGTCCTGGTGCTGGGTAGCTCACTCGGCACGACCTCCGCGCTCTGGGAGCCGCAGCTGCCCATGCTGCACGAGTTCTTCCGAGTGCTTCGCTACGACCACCGCGGGCACGGCGGCAGCCCCGCCACCACCGGCCCGGTCACCATCGACGATCTGGGCGACGACGTGCTGGAACTGGCCGATTCCCTTGGGGTGGAACGGTTCTCCTACTGCGGCCTGTCGCTGGGCGGCATGGTCGGCATGTGGCTCGCGGGCCACGCGCCCGAACGCGTCGACCGGCTGGCGCTGTGCTGCACGACCGCGTCGTTCCCGTCCCCGCTGCCGTGGCGCGAGCGCGCGGCGACCGTGCGGGCGTCCGGCACCGCGGCCATCGCCGAGACGGTGGTCGGGCGCTGGTTCACCCACGCGATGGCGGAACGCGCGCCCGAGGTGGTCGCGGCCTTCCAGGCCACCCTGTCCGGGATCGACGCGGAGAGCTACGCCGGGATCTGCGACGCGCTCGCGGTGCTGGACCTGCGGCCCGTGCTGCCCGCGATCCAGGCTCCGACCGTGGTGATCGCCGGAGCGCAGGACGAGGCGACGCCGCCGGAGTTCCTGCGGGTGATCGCCGAGGCCATCCCGAACGCCGAGCTGTACATCGTCGGCGACGCCGCGCACCTGGCGAACGTCGAGGCGGCGGACGCCGTGTCGGTGATCCTGCACGGGCACCTGACCACCGCCGGTGCGCGCTGATGGCCTTCGAGGAAGGCATGAAGGTCCGCCGTGAGGTGCTCGGCGACGAGCACGTGGACCGTTCGATCGAGCGCACCGACGAGTTCACGGCGGACTTCCAGGAGCTGATCACCAGCTACGCCTGGGGCGAGGTGTGGACCCGGCCGGGACTGGACCGGAAGATCCGGTCGTGCATCACGCTGGCGATGCTCGCGACCCTGCACCACGACGATGAGCTGGCCATGCACGTCAAAGCCGCGCTGCGCAACGGGCTGACCCGCGAGGAGATCGGCGAGGTGCTGCTCCAGGTCGCCGTGTACGCCGGGGTGCCCGCGGCCAACCGCGCGTTCGCCGTGGCGCAGCGGACGCTCGCCTCGCTGGAGCCGTGACGGCCGCGGGTCGCTCCTCCGACTTCGTCCGGTCGCTGGAGCGGGGGCTCTCGGTGATCCGGGCGTTCGACGCCGATCACGCGCGGCTGACGCTGAGCGACGTCGCCCGTGCCACCGGCCTCACCCGCGCCGCCGCGCGGAGGTTCCTGCACACGCTGGTGGAGATGGGGTACGTGAGCACCGACGGGCGGCTCTTCTCGTTGCGCCCCAAGGTGTTGGAGCTGGGTTACGCCTACCTGTCCGGCCTTGGGCTGCCCGAGATCACCCTGCCGCACCTGGAGAAGCTCGTCGCGACCGTCCACGAGTCGTCGTCGGTGTCCGTTCTGGACGGTGTCGAGGTGGTGTACGTGGCGCGCGTGCCGACCAGGCGGATCATGACCGTGTCGATCAGCGTCGGCACCCGGTTCCCCGCGTACGCCACGGCGATGGGCCGGGTATTGCTGGCGGGCAGGTCGGGGGAGTGGGTCGAGGACTACCTGGCGTCGGTGCGGCTGCACCCGTTGACCCGCAACACGATCGTTGACGCCGACGTGCTGCGCGAGGAACTGCGGGTGGTCCGCGAGCAGGGGTGGTCGCTGGTGGACGAGGAGTTGGAGGAGGGGGTGCGGTCGATCGCCGTGCCGATCCGTCACGCCGACGGCTCGGTGCTCGCCGCCGTCAACGTCTCCGCGCACGCGGGTCGGGGCGACGCCGTGACCATTCGCCGGGACTTGTTGCCGCACTTGGTGTCGGCGGCCACGGCCGTGGAAAGAGACTTGCGGCGGTAACGCGCTCGTCACGACCGTGACCTAACCGTGAGAGCGCTCCCATTGACCGAGGCGAGTGACCCATGACACCTTTCGGGCACCCGATTCACGAGAGGTGCCCATGGACGTGGCCAATGTGAGAGCGCTCCCACCTGTGGGCGTCCTACACCGGCTCCAATGCGCGGTGCGGCTCGGCGGGCAGCTCCACCCGGATGGCGTCGCCGGGTCGGACCCGGCCGCCGACCAGCACGACCGCCATCACCCCTGCCTTGCGGACCAGGTTGCCCTCGGCGTCCCGGTCCAGCACGGCCTTCATCAGCCCGTGGTGGAAACCGTCGAGCTGGAGGCACGGGTTGCGCAGCCCGGTCACCTCGATGACGGCTTCCTCGCCCAGGTGGAGCAGGGTGCCGGTGGGCAGGCCGAGCAGGTCGACACCGCGCGTGGTGACGTTCTCGCCGACCGATCCGGGCTTCACCTCGAACCCGGCGGCGCGCAGCTCGTCCTGGAGTTCGCCGTGGATCAGGTGCACCTGGCGAAGGTTGGGCGCCGTGGGGTCGCGCCGGATCCGCGACCGGTGCTTGACCGTCACGCCCTGGTGGACGTCGCCTTCCACCCCGAGGCCCGCGAGCAAGCGAATTTCCGGGTGGTTGGGCTTCGTGAACGTGTACTCCGAGCTGCGGCTGACCGCTTCGACAATCCCCATGGAGGCGACCCTACCCATGTCCGCCGCAGGCCAGCGGCCGTTTGACGTAGTCGACCGTGCGTCGCCTTTTCGTTACCGAACGAGGTATTGACCCCTGGGGTTTCGGCCATGTTAACTGCACCACACCTCTCCCGGAACCGGTTTCGGTACCGGTACCGGAGGAGGTGAAGACGGTAGCGGACCGCATGACGAGGGAGTGCCAGATGCGGGTCACGATCGCCGAGGTCGCCCTCCGCGCCCAGGTGAGCAAGGCGACAGTGTCCCGTGTGCTCAACGGCAAACCCGATGTGGACGTGACCACGGCGGAGCGCGTCCGGCACGTGATCGACGAGATCGGCTACGTGCCCAGCGCACGTGCGGTCGGACTCGCTCGCGGCCGGGCGCGCACCGTCGGAATGCTGGCCCCGTCGCTCACCTGGCCATGGATGGGCGAGGTGCTGCAAGGGGTCGTCGACTCGCTGGAGGCCGAGGGCTACGGCCTGCTGCTCTACACCGTGAACCGAGGTCCGGACTCGCTCAGCCAGTTCGCCAGCCACGTCTCGGCCAACGCCTTCGACGGGCTGCTGGTGATCGAGCCGCCGGACACCCTCAACTACATCGCCACGCTGTACGCGCAGGGCCTGCCGGTCGTCATGATCGACGACCGCGGCTCGCACCCGCAGTTCCCCTCGGTTGCCACCACCAACCGCGAGGGAGCGCACGGGGCCGCGCGCCACCTGCTCGCCGCCGGTCGGACCAAGTTCGCCGTCGTCACCGGACCCATGCAGTTCGGCTGCACCAGGGAGCGGCTCGACGGCTTCCGTGAGGCGCTCGCCGCGGCGGGCTTGTCGGTCGACCCCCGTCTCGTCGTCGATGGTGACTTCACCACCGACGGGGGTACGGTGGCCACCGAGAAGCTGCTGTCGACGGGAATCCCGTTCGACGCCGTCTTCGCGCACAACGACCTCTCCGCGATGGGTGTCCTGCGCGCGCTGCGCAAAGCGGGCCGGGACGTGCCGGGGGACGTGTCCGTCGTCGGCTTCGACGACGTGCCGATCGCCTCGCACGCCGAGCCCTCGCTGACCACCGTTCGGCAGCCGTTGCAGGAGATGGGCGTGGCGGCCGCTCGGATGCTGCTCTCCCACTTCGGCGGCGAAGCGCTGCCGGAGAAGCCACTCGTGCTGCCGACCTCGCTCGTGGTCCGACAGTCAGCTCCAAAGATCTAGTCCGGCTCCACAGATCTAGTCGCACCCACTGTTTTCCCACCGTGTCCCCTGTTTAGGGTGGGCCCCCCGTTACACCTTTCTGAGAGCGCTCTCTCATAACCCGCCGGGAGAATTCCATGCAAGGCATACGCCGCAGGACCACACTCGCGCTGATCGGCACCATGGCCGTCGCGCTCGTGGCCGCTGCGTGTTCATCGGGTGGTGCCACCAAGACCGCCGCGAGCGGCGTCCTGACGGTGGGAATGCCTAACGGGCCGCAGACGAACAACAGCAACCCGTTCCTGCCCACGTCGGCGGGCGCGTCGCTGGGCTACCGCTTCATGATCTACGAGCCCCTCGTGCAGACCAACCCGATCGCGCCGTCCGAGAAGGGCACGCCGTGGTTGGCCGACAAGTGGGAGTGGGTGGACAACTACCAGAAGCTCACCATCACCACGCGCAAGGACGTCAAGTGGAGCGACGACCAGCCGTTCACCGCCGGTGACGTCGCCTACACGTTCAACCTGATGAAGGACAAGTCCGCGCTCAACACCAACGGACTCCCGATCGCCGGCGCGACCAAGGTCAGCGACACCTCGGCCGAGATCACCTTCAGCAAGCCCCAGTTCGTGAACGAGAACAAGATCCTCAACTCGTTCATCGTGCCGGAGCACATCTGGAAGGACGTGCCGGACCCGACGACCTTCACCAACGAGACGCCGGTCGGCACCGGCCCGTACTCGCTGAAGACCTTCACGCCGCAGACGGTCACGCTGTCCGTGCGCACCAGCTACTGGCAGGAACTCCCCAAGGTTCCGGAGATCCAGTACACCTCGTACAACGACAACAGCGCGCAGACGACCGCCCTCGCGAGCGGTGCGGCGCAGTGGTCCTACGTGTTCATGCCGAACTTCGAGACCCTGTACGTGAACAAGGACCCGAAGAACCACAAGATCTGGATGCCCGCCGGTCTCGGCATCCACGCCCTGTGGCTGAACACCGCGAAGGCGCCGTTCAACAACGTCGCCGTGCGCAAGGCGCTGAACATGGTGATCGACCGCGAGGTCATCTTCCAGCAGGGCCACTCGAAGCTGTTCCCGAAGGTCGACAACGTCACGGGCATCCCCAGCCCGGCCGGTGACCCGTTCCTCTCCGCCGACTACAAGGGCAAGACCGCCAAGGTCGACATCGAAGGCGCCAAGAAGCTGCTCGCCGACGCGGGCTACAAGCTCGAGGGCGACG
>Ga0307507_10012661_pt1 | contig 10390 bp, 9 predicted proteins | sample 7_EM_MG_FD_207223 | JGI IMG/M metagenome (GOLD analysis project Ga0307507, IMG submission 207223) | Populus trichocarpa ectomycorrhiza microbial communities from riparian zone in the Pacific Northwest, United States - 7_EM | ecosystem: Host-associated > Plants > Roots > Unclassified | place... | reverse complement strand
TGATAGTTATTATTATTTTAATTTCATCTTTCAATTTTTTATTTTTTAGATTTGATCTCTATTATTTTGATTATTATTTATTTTATTTGAAATAATTTATGAAATTATATTTTTTTTCAATTTCATTATCATTCAATCTTTTAATTTGTAAGATTTGTTCCTCGTTATTTTAATAAACTTGAAAAAATAAGATATTAATAAATTATTTTCCAGCTCATTTTCCATGATATAACCAAACACTGGAAAGTGTTTTCCAGCTTATTTTCCATTACACTACCAAACATCAGAAAATAATTCACTTTCCCGAAATTCACTTTAAAAAAAAAATTATGGCAACTAACGGCAAAGTAGAAGAGCATTCCTTTTCTATCCTTTCTCTTGCCGAGCCACTACTGTCAGTGCTTGACAGGGAAGAAGATACGAGGAGGTAGGTGCTCGTCGGTTCAAGAAATAGCAGAGAGCTGCATATCCATGGCAGCCTCCGATTTTCGAACGAGGCTAGCTCTTTTCACAAGGGGTTCCAGAGATGATGTAGTCGCTGCAGGCAAACACTTCCGCAACACACAAAGGCACCCATAAGAACACTATCACTCGTGGCTTTGTTGTTAAATAAAACAGCAGAGACATGGATGGCATTGTAATGATAAATAAAAGAAAGAGAGTAAAAGAAACACAGAGTACCATGGACGATCACTTTTCAATTGATTATCGTTACTTACAAATCCATAATTAAGCACCTGGTAAGTGTCATAAACAGTATCACAAATAGCGTGCAGGAGCTCTCCAAAACTAAAAAGGAGAAAAATTATTGACCATTAATGAATTTCGAATAGCTAGAAATTTGACAAATAATACAATATACAAGCCTAATGGCTGAACACAATGCTTGGTAGTGATTTCAGCCCCAAGGAAGAGACCCCCTTGAAGGATACCAACCTAAACCAAAGGCCACCCAATAAGCCTAATCTCCATTAACCATGAGAGAATGAAAAGGGACTCTTTTAATTTCTACAAATGACGAGTATTCCTTGCTCATGGGCTGCTTCCAGGGTTCGCCATCCATCTGCATAAATGCATCTTTCCATTCCCCACCCCTCACTTCCAATCGTATTGCTGCAGCCTGAAAGATACCAACACACAACTTGTGAAAATGAAAGCATAACTTCAACAACGGTGTGGGTTTCAACCCTCAAAAGTAGCACAATGGCAGCCTGCGTCAAGCATTCAAGAACTTCAATGTACGTGATTAGCAACTGTGAACTAAGATTAAAAAAAGGCAGTTTGGACGTCAATAAAACCTGCTTCTAACATTAAATTATAACTGGTAAAACCTTGACCAAAATATAAATTCGATCCATCAAAATTTTCAACCAAATATTGTACAGCGATACAATTCATACAAAAGTAATGCCCAAAGGCACACTAACACATGCATACCTAAACAGTAAACACAAAATAAAAATTTCAAAATATAGATTCATGGTTGACAACATTTTATATATTCTTGTCTCTCAGATGAACATAGCACAATCTCTTAAAAGTTTAGGATCTACTAATTTATTTGATAAGATCCAACTGACAGATCGATTAAATAAAGAAAGATCCAGGGATCATATATTATGGCACTCCAAACCAACATAACATACTAGGGATTGTGATGACAACTAAATCTTAATTTATACTTTAAAACATTTTCAGACTGTTTGGAACCCTTTGAATTGAATTCAATTAAGAGGTTTTAATAAAAACTCATGTTTGAAATTATTTGAAGTGTCGAGAATTAAATTTCAAATGGAATTCAATCTCTAAAAATAATACAAAAATAAGTCAGAGCCATCCTTTCTGATTGACTACACTAAAGAGGAGATATTAATATTAAAACTAGCTTCCTCAAAATACTCATTTACCCATTTCTTTTATGAGAGACTTTTGAAGGAATAAGATTAAGGTAATATGGTTAATAAAGAAAACAAAATGAATTGAATTTTCTCTTTTGAAAAATAGACATGTGATTTCAACTTATTTATCAATTAAATTCAAATTGAACACTATAATTGATTTCAATTACAATAGAAAATTGGTTCCAAATAGCTTGTTTAAGCATGCACTAAATTTATCAAGTTTCAATTGACTACAATACCTGGGCTATGTGTTTGGCAGAGATGAGTTCAACCATGACGAATGATGCATGCCATCCTTGCTTTAAGCCAAAAATTTCTAGGAGGCCATCATCAACATGGGCCTCCACAAAGCCTTTCTGGAAAATAAAAAAAAAATATAAATGATGAATCATTCTTGGGAATCAGAGAAGCAAGCAAGCATAATTTTAGCCAAGCATGAGAACAAATTTCAATTATCTCCAAGGTTATGTTTGGTTTGGGGTAATGGGGTTATATACTTCAAGGGTAATGATTAAGGTTGTTTACTGTAAAAAACTAGAGCGAGGGAATTATTAAGGGGTTAAAAATTACTCCCAAATGGTGCAAATTGGGGGGGGGGGGGATATTTTAACCTTGGAGAGGGAGAAGTAAAATATTTTCAAGGAAGAAAAAACTTGTCCTTTCTACTTTTTTTACTCTCTTCCTAAAACTTATATAACCCATTTTCCCCTCTTTTACTTGCCCCTTGTTGGTGGAATCCTCTAACATACATTATTTATATTTAATTTTAATTGGCCCCATCAATCAATACATTCATTTTTTGAACCTCATACCAAAAAACTTTAAAAAGTCGCTTTTACACCCGCATTCGCAGCCTTAAAAATTTCTCATATAATAATTACTCTTGTAATAATTTATCACTGTTTTTTAGCCTTGTAACCTTTCAACAAAAGGTAATCCAAGTCATAGAATCGCAGGTGTCATATGGAGATAGTATACAGCAGTTTCAGGTAGTAAATAGCACATAACAAAATCCATAGAACAAATTGTTTAGTGTGGAAAAATAATCTCAGAGAACAGATATGTGATACCTTTTCCAAATACTCTGGTTTTGGGCTACCCCATGGATTTCTTCCACTTGCATAACTGTGAAGATTTAAAGCAACGATTGCCCTCACACTAGAAGAAAGAACAAATGAGAGTAAATTAATTATAACCAGATAGCACACAAAGGGTAAAAGAATGAGGTGCAAAGAAACAAAAGAAATATTTGGGTCAGACAAAACACTTGCATGCGTTTATGAAATTGAGTATACAGTTATGGATGGCTGAAACAAAAAAGAAAAAGAAAAGATAGTGCTCAGAAGCATCTAGTTACTTTAATCATTAAGTATCTCAATAGAAATTGCATCAATCACACTCTTACCTTTTAGGAACAGGTATCTGCTCCCATTCTGAGCAATTGACCTTCTTAACATGCATCCTGATGATATTCTTGAGTCCTCTGCAGCCATTAAATGTTATATCATCATATAAATGATCAAGGCAACATATTGTCATAAAATTTTGTAACGAACATTAACAATGCATAAAGAAAATTCCATAAAAAATGAATAAATAAAAAAGAAAAGCTAGCTTGCATACAGTCAAAAATATTTTATAAGGAGATTCCATAAAAAACGAATGAGGAGGCGATTCCATAAAAAAAATGAATTTATAAACAAGAAAAAGTAACTTGAATACAGTCAAATATATTAGATAAGATGATAAGAAAAACTAACTTGTATACAGTCAAATATATTTGATAAAGGAACAACAACAACAACAATAATAATAATAATGAGAAGGAAAAGAATCAAATATCCAAAGCATGACCATTTCAGCAACTACTATTTAAAATGAAAATTTTGGCACCCATATTTCCAAGGGAACTGCTGTGAGGCAGTACCAATGGTTGCACATGAAAAATGTAGAAATATATAAAGGAACATAAAGTTCTGAAAATTACTGATAAGGTTAGCGTGGTATGAGATTTAGAAACAGTGGTCAAATATTGCAAGAGAACATTTTCTAGTGAAACAAAAGTTAATCAGAGTATATTCCTTGATTTAATAAACACAATAATAATAATAATTTAAAGAAATGAAAAGAAAAAAAAAAGGTCATCCATCACTACGACAAATTGAACTATAATCCTAGTTACAAGGTCGTTAAAACTAGTTGTAGACCCATAGTAGTGGGATTCTGGGTGTTAGAATATGGAGACAGTCCTACCCTTCAGCATTGTTGCATTAAGCGACTGCTCTCAAGACTCAGACTTGCACCTTTAAGGTTGCAAGCCAAGAAATTTTACAAACTAAGCAATGAATCCAAACATTATTCTAGTCATTAAGTATTAGAACAGCGAAGAGAAACAAAAGATGTTCAAAATAAATGGTATAAAACCAACTTAAGTTCTGATATGTCTAACCTCAAACTTGGATCACTTATGCAAGGTGTGAGGAACCAACCCTGAGTGCAAGTGTATCCAGAGTAAATCAACTGCAACAACAGATCAAACACAGTATGGTATCAAATATCAATATACTAAAAACTATTGAACCCTAGACTAGGTTTAGAAGTTTTAAAAAAATGATGCCTCATCGACATGCTCGAAAAACATCTGTTTCACTAATCACAGTGGAAATAATGTTAAATGTTAAGCACACTCAATGGCTCAGCTATATTGATTGATGTAGTGCTTCAACTCCTAACCCTAGTTAGAGCTACTTTAGCCACCAAATAAGAAACAATAAACACTAAAACCTTGAATAATCATATAAACTAAGCAATCAAGTATTATCCTGGAGGTCATTATTCATTCGCCATCAACTCTCTGGTAACCTTTTGACCCTACATATAACTTCTTATCATACCTATAAGTGCAAGAGGATAACATGAATGGCTCAATAAACAACACAATTGGATAACCTTTCTACAGCTTCTGTGAAGTTCATCAAACAATAGAAACATGAAACCTTTGCAGCTGAATCTTTATTTCTAAATGGAAAAAAAATTGAAAATTAGTATGTGTTCAAAAATGGAATGTGGGTTAGATATATTTTATTTGACTTCAATATTTCTTTTCTTCTCAAGATTTTCAATTTTTTGCAATTTCAAAATATTAGTCTGGCACAAGCAATTTTAATGGAATGGTACAAATGTACCAAGAACAGAGCTCTAGCAAAATATGGAGATTATATGTCACTTTCCCACCATCATCATAATTTAATACTACATCTATCCAACAAAGACAGTCCAGGTTTCTGTTTAGTTGGTCCCAAAGTACAAGTACAATCAAAGAATTCATATTTACAGGGTTTTACCAAGGTAAAACAAGTGCAAATTCATATTTAAAGTAACAGGAAGATTTGATCATACCTTGTTTGAAATAGGACCTTGTGCAAGGTAAGGCTTTTCATTGCGTAAATGATGGAAGCCATAGGCAACTTGAGCATCCATTCCTGTGCGAACAAACAATAAACTTAAAAGCAACCTAAAGAGCACAACAAAATACAAAGATTCATCACAAGCGCAGATCTGCAAGGTTGTCATTTGGAACAAAATTTTTGAAGTCATGAAGCAAGTCTTAGCAAATGAAGTTTATCTTTCTTTTTAAATGTCATAGGATTCTTATTTGAGTTAATTGATGAAATATGGTTCCACATTCACTGCCTAGTTTTCTATCTCATGAACAAACAATATATAATATGGTAACCAATAGATAACATGCTGAAGAACAAATGGGCACAAAAAAGGAAGCAAATAAAAGAATCATATCAGAAGAACCAAAGCAACAGATTGTTTGAGAATAGAACATTCTTGTTTCAGTTCATCAGTTGAGACTCTCATCAACACAAGAAGTTGTTGAGTTCAAATTCAGACATGACAAATCTCTAAAACCAAGCTAAAGCCATACGTGCACAACATTAACAGCCACTCTAGAGCATATTGGCATACCTATGCTGAAGTAATTATAAAACACTCCTTCATAGCAATTCACTTTCTCAGGCAGCTCCCCTTCAATTGTTAAACCCTGCACTCAAAAGAAAGTGTCAATCTCTCAGATACCAGATTTGTACCAATAGATCAGCATATCAACATCACAAGATTAAACTATCAAAGCGACTGACTTTCAATTGACAATGAGAAACGAGATGTCCTCCCTTTAGACATGTATTTGTTCTTTTAAATCCATGGATCCCCACCCCTTTGTTTGTGTGCATGTGTGGGTGTTAAAAGGTGGAGGTGGGGGGGATGAATGGCACATTCTTTTGCAGATGAGACAGGCACATGACCCTAGATGAGGCAGCACATGATGAAAGGAGGATTCATTCAGACAAAATAAGGGCTTGAATGATCTTTGTTAAATGTAAGGTTGAAGTCCTTCAAGTTGTTTCTAATCATATTACTTGATTCTAAATATATAATATTACCATTCTTTCCAAGATACATGTGCCTTCAGAAATTCTTAAGATCAATGTTCATATTTTTTACTTTGATGAAAGGTGATTATAGGCCTTCTTTTTATGCTAGCAAATCTAGCATGTTTCAAAAGTATCTCATTAAGTAGCACCCAGATCCAGAAATTTTCCAGGTCCAAAACACATTTCCTGATAAATTAGAAATCCTTCCCTCTATCCCGTTAACTAGCATGGGTCTGTAGAGTAAGCTAACTCATCCAAAGGTCATCCTAGCCCTTGACAATGATAATACCTATCAGCATCGTAAAACCAGACGGTAACATGAAAATGAAAAATCATAATAATAAAAATAATTAAGTTTGGAGCAGGACAATCCACTACCTGATCAAGGGAACATTCATCTGTGGATTTCAGGGAATGGGGCGGATCCACCACTTCTCCTCTTGGCATTGACATTAGAAGATGCCAACTGCATCATCAAAAAGGTAGTGTTTATAAGTGCTAGTTATATTGAAAAGTCATAATCAAGCCACGCCTATTACCAAACAAGACTTCTTTCAAAGGTACAAGATTTGTTAACAGCACAAGAGGATTCAAGCTGCAAAGAATTAGAAGGGATGTGCACAAGAGGAATCCTCAAGGGCACAAAATCACAACAGAAACTGAAAACCGGCAAAAAATGCCAAGATACCACGTCTTAACAGATAAAATTAGAACTACCCGCAAAAACTGAGTGCTAAGCACTGGCAAATCAGGGAAAACATCAGCTGCAAGGTTAATGCACAAAGAGGTATCTCCAAGCTACAAAATGGCCACAATTGTCCCCACATTATGTGATTCCCAAGAATAAGGATTTCTTTTAAAGTTAACAAAGCATCGAGCAACTTGAATACTGGCAGCTGTCAAGGAATTATCAACTTCCAGATAAAATGAAAAGAACTTAACAAAGGAAATACATTTTTTTTGTTAATAACATAGGAGCAGCTTGCAACATAAGAGAAAGCTTACCTATCTAGACGGCACACTGGACCAGTGATGGCCCTGAGAAGTGATCTTTTGACAGCTGATTTCCAGGCAAAAGGGAACGAACCACCCTGAAAAAAATCATTCAAGATCACAATTTAAGAGCGCAAGATAAAGTCAGAAAACTCAAAATTTAACGTAAAAGAGAAGCTTACCCAACCAAAACTCCTTGACAGGTCATTTCCAGTACCAAGAGGGATGACTGCTACAGGAGGAACAGGCTCCCTACCCTGCCTATGAAGTTCTGTGAGACTTCCTAACACCCAACCAACCGTACCATCACCTCCCGCAACCTGTTCAATCATCCAAGAATTTCTCAAATAACACACATCCAGGAAACAGCATCGTTACCATGACCATTTTTGTACAGATCAAGAAAAGGTCCATTTATTACCAAAATTCTCAACTTGTCACGAGTATCTTTGGCACAAAAATCACCAAGGCCGGCCAACTTCTCTAAACATCCCAAACCATACTCCACAAATTCATTAGGCTTCACATCGCTTAGATCAAAAACCTGCATTGCAAATCATTACTTATTCAAAACCCCAACTTTCTATAATCATATTAACTAAAACTAGTCAACCAGCCTGTTAATAATTACTTTTTCATTGCCTTTCTTTAATTTCTATTTAACTCGGCTAAACCCATGTTTAAGCTGATTTTTTTACTGCTACATTAACAAGAAAACTTTCAGAACTAAAACTAACTATAATTATTAAGAAAAGAAGAAGAAGAAGAAGAAAAACAAAAATCCCATGCGAAACCAGCAGGAGCAGTCTATCATGATTAATTAATTTTTAATCATCCATTTTTTCACTAAATCTTCACTGCTCAATTCAAAAAAAAAATATTAATTTATTTTCAACAACAACAATAACCAACAAATCAAGACGACGCAAAATAATCCTCAAAACGACACACTGGGAAAAGGGGGGGAAACACAATGCATTACCTGCTCCTCTCCCATTAATTGCTGAAGCCTCTCTTTAAGTTCAGGCCCATGCCTACCACCACTTCTGGAATTCACAAACACCACCATAGGCCCCTCCGGCGCCTCCTCACGACCAGCACTATTTCCTTCTCGGTAACGGTCAGCGGCGGCATTAACATCCTTTGAATTGATTGAATCTCGAATTGCGTGACGCAGATATTTAGGCATCGACAGTTTCCTCTTCAAATCCTCTTTGTTTACTCTAAGGCCTGATAATCCACATCCTCGAATTGATTCAATTACTGATGATCTCGACGTCACTATCCTCGCCGTCGATCCTTCCGTCGTTGAGGCCGTCGGCGAATCCATTTTATTCTTCAAAAAACAAAAAAAAAAAAAGAATACCTCTCCTCTCCTATCCTCTCCCTGTATTAACAACTCATTTAATATATCTCTGTTAGAAAGCAATGAGCTTTGGAGATATGATTTTTTTTTTTTAAAAGGTTTTCTCTTTGTGTTATTTGATTTGTATATTTAAAAATAAATAAATGTGAGTTGGTGTCTAGAGAGAGAGTTTTGGTTTTTTTTTAGAGAGAGAAAGGGTGGTTTGTTTTTCCAGATTTTTTGAAAAGGGAGGGATGAGGGTGCGGACAGTTAACTAGAGTGAGTAATGATGTTGTCTTCGTTAAATTACTAATGGTGCCAGCTGGAGTTTAATTAATTTGATTTTTTCAAAAAACAAAACAGTAAATTAATTTAATTACTCTTTTTTTCTTTTTTTACAGTATAATTATTAACATTGTTATAAAACTCGATATAAAGTGATATAGTCCAAACTTAATTTAAATAAAAAAATAAAATTATATAATTTTAATAAATAAAAAATTGATTCAGATTTATCCAGACACATTTAATTTTTGAAAAGGCTGACATTAAAAAAAAAAAAAAACCCACCGAAATAGAGCATCGCTTTATCATGCACGCACTCTTAACCACCGTAAGAAGGACCGCATGATGCTTCCAACTTCAGGTTTGTTTGGCAGTGTGGTTGCGGTTGCTTTTCAAATAGCTTTTCATGCCAAAATGCATGCTAATAATATTTTTTTATTTTTTAAAAATTATTTTTGACATCAGCACATCAAAATAATTTGAAAACACTAAAAAGATATTAATTTGAAGTTAATAAAAAATAATTTAAATTTTATTAAAAATATTTTTAAAACATAAAAATAAACAAGCCAAATAAAAGATTGTGTTTGAATACACGATGATGGTACTTGCATTGTCCAAAGAGGGAGCGCATCCCCACCTAATGCTCGTGCAACCAATTTTTGTTTTTTTATTATTTTTATACTTGTTAAAAAACTAATTTGTTTTCTATTCAAATTTTTTATAAACTAAAAGGCCATAATGAAATTAGAAGCTGCTGGACATTTGTTTTAATGTTTTTTGTTTTTAAGAGTATTTTACTATGCTAGCAAAACATAAAAGATAAAAACAATCTTGAACCCTAATTTCAATTTATTTTTTAAGAATAATAAAGTCATTTCACTATATTAAAAAAGTATTTATAAAACAATTTATCCCCAATTAATTTAGCAATGTCTAACTGATTCCGTGAAAAAAATTACATTACCTCCAATAACAAAATTTGTTAGTTTTTATGAGAAAGATTAAACTATTCTAATCTGCCTTATAATGAATTTAGGGTTATAATTTTTACTGAAACCTTTTAGTTTGTTTTTTTCTTGTAGCTATAACCATTGAGTATGCACATGAAAAGGTATTTAATAGAAAGAAGTCTGTTAAAAAAACAAAAATGGTATTTACATTTCAATATTGATATGATATATTAGCAACATGATTTGGCAAGAGAACCTGATGTGTTTATTTGTTTGTTTTATTTTTAAGAGTTGGTGTTTGATATTTTGGTAACGGTTATTTTTTAAAGTGTTTTTGTTTAGAAATACATCGAAATAATATTTTATTATTATTTTTTAAATTTTATTTTTGACATCATCATATCAAAATAATTAAAAAACATAAAAAAAAATTTAAACTAAAAAAAATTCAACTCATTTTAAAAATAC
>Ga0307507_10012660_pt1 | contig 10391 bp, 3 predicted proteins | sample 7_EM_MG_FD_207223 | JGI IMG/M metagenome (GOLD analysis project Ga0307507, IMG submission 207223) | Populus trichocarpa ectomycorrhiza microbial communities from riparian zone in the Pacific Northwest, United States - 7_EM | ecosystem: Host-associated > Plants > Roots > Unclassified | place... | reverse complement strand
GAACGAGGGCAATTTTGGTTTTTCAAATTTCAATTATTTATTATTTTTCTTACGTACAGATAATTTGATAATAGGATACAAACTACAAAGTGTAATCGAACGTAAAATACAAGCTAGGAAGTGACTTGCTGCACGTGTGCGTGCTCTCACGAGTCATGACAAACATTAAGAACCAACCGGTTATCGTGTTTTCGGCCTTCATGTCACCGAATTGAAATTTCCGCTCAGGTGAATTAGCTGGTTTCTTACCTGGTTCTAGCGAGTCTTATGTAGCTTCAAAATATCACGCGGCCAATAATTATAGTAAAATACTGGTGTGACGAAATGTAATTTTTTATTCTTAAGTTTAAAATTTTAACGCCTACTGATTAAATTTCCTCGGGAAGACAGTATAATGGATATGTTTGCCACGCAACCTGAACCCTGCGGTAACACGAAAGGGTTTTCCACGTAATTAAAACAAAAACTCAGTAATCCTCTAGTGATTGGGATTTGGGAAGACAATTCACTGTGATCACATCAGTGTTTTATTTTTTTTGTCTCGTTTTTTTTTTAATTTTTTAATTTGATATGTGTTAATCAGGGTGTTGAATTAATTAATTATTTTAATTTATTTTTTATATGACTATCGTAGATTTTTAAAACTATCTTGACGTCAAGTTGATATTTAATTTCTTGATAAAGAAATCAATTTGGTTGTTTACAAGGAATTATTGGTGAGAAGACCAAAATTAATTAAAGCAATAAAAATATCATGTTTTTTTTTTTTTTTTTAAAGGTGGTCTCTTTGTTTTGTCTCATGTCGTCAAATTTTCTTTCCTTTTAATTGAATTATTTAATATTGTATTGATTGAAATTTAAAATAGATGATTCATTTTAGTTTATTTTTTATATGGTTAACTTGATCTTAAAAAAAATCCCGCAGCAATTATCCTGGTGCTAGAGTTAATGAGAAATAATTTGATTAATATTGTTTATGAATAATTGGAATTGAGAAGATTAAAGTTGTTTCAAAGTACAATTAGGAGGCCCTTTTCTTGTATATAAAAAAGCGTTTCGGCCTTCTTCCCCCACAAATCTGATCTTTGGGTTTTGACAATAATCATTTTTTGTCCCTTGAGTTCGGAGATTGAATGTCTTGACCCAACACTTCATTTATCTTGCATTTTAGTTCTTATATTTGAGAGAGAAAAGAGAGACTGTAGAATTACAACGGGTATAGATAGAAAGTTGACGAACATCCATTTTTTCACGACGAAACTCTTAGTTTTAATGTTAACAAGTTACATTTAATGAGGGAAGATCAATTTAGTTTTTCCTATTTTTATCTTGTTAGAAAAAATAAATCGAGTCTTTTCTGATTGTATCACATCAGAATCGCTTCCAAGGAGTTTAATTTCAAACTTAGATTAAGCAAAAAGTTAGTATGGAATTTCATGATTTATCCGCTGGCCACAAATTGAACATTCGTTATTCTATGAAAAATAAAATAAAATAAAATTGGTGTGGCACACGGTGGAGCGTGGGACACGTATACGGTACATATCAAAGGACAAAGTGATCTTACAATGACACATCAACCGGTTAGCACTGAGATAATCGATGTTTTTTTTTTCCCTCCCAGGAAGAGAGAGATTACCAAGGTTAATTAAAAAAATAATGAACATTTAATTACATCAATATATTTCATGATAGAAAACCATGCATCTCGAAAACGAATCTTTCATTAGCACGAAGTTACAGCATTTAATGCTTGCATTGGAGGTCTCGTTTTTTTTCCTTACAACATGGTGAAGATGTCTGTTTTTCCTCGTAATTTATTTGTCTCAAACTTTTAAAAATCAGAGAATCCAAACAAGGTTCTTACGCTCATCTTTCCCCTAGCTAGTGCTTAGTGTTCACATATGTATATATAAAGAACATGTAAACAGTGGCTCTTGAAGTGGGCACTCAGTCTCACTGGCTCGGGGCAATTCCCAATTACAGGCTTGAGAATTTGACAGAGATTAAAATATTAATATATATGGTGGAAAATTAAGAGGATAGAGCACCGGATTAAGATTACGTTTTTATATTTAACTAATTACTTCAACAAATTTTTATTCTGTGTAATGTGATTGTATAATACAATTATATCTTATTTAATCCTATCAGCTTCTTAAAAACAAAAAAAAACTTGTGTCTATAGAAAGAAATATTTATGTGTAACAAACAAAGATTCAAGAGCAGTAAAAAAAAATAATAATAAGAAAAGCGGAGTTGAGGAACATAAAAAAAGGACCTACACAAGATAGGAGAAAGAGAGGTTGAAAAATCAAAATTCTCTAGCTTCTTATCAAATCATTATAATCTGAATATAATATCAAAAAACTATGTTTAAACAGTAAAATCCTAAAACAACTAGTATGAGCTTTTAGTCCGCTCTATAAAATGGTCCAACTAAATAATATTAAACCTACTAATAAATTCAAATAAAATTTCAAAAAATTAAATCTAATAACATTAAGCTAAAACCCAATTTTCCAACCAAAGAACAACGATTTAGACTAATCTTCATTCTAATAATTATATGCGCGCATAAACTATGTCTTGGATTTAGTTTCCCCAAATATATATATAAGACGATATTAAAAAATTATCAGGTTAAATAATTAGGTTACATTTGCCCTAACAGAGTGTTTCCATCTTCATCCTGTAAATTTTTTTGCAAAGCTAGTTCCATTTTGCGAATTCAGTCTGAGACTCAAAGGTGAAGTTGACATTGTTTTGCCTTGTCAGTAGGGGAGAAACTCGTCTTTGCGACATGGGATTTCATTTTAATTTATGCACAAGGTGCGCCCAAAGGACTTATAACTATATACCTCTCAATTGGAGTGAGATTCTAGCTGTATTTTAATGCAAATGCTTTTAGATATGAAGAAGTACTTTATTAAATTATGTCGAAGAGACCAACATCCAATGAAAGGAGAACTGTTTTATTTCGGAAGACAAGAAAAGAAGCCTGGAATCATGTGAGGGACATTAAATGCAAGAGTTGGGTAATCGTAGGGCTTAGGGTTCTACGACTCTCATACAACTTTCAATATTAATCTCCCTCGAACTGGGTTTCATTTCAATATTAAGAAAACAAGTGTGGAATCATGTCAGGTCTCATTAAATTCTCGGTGGGGTACGTTTTCTTTGATTTCAATTACCATCCTTATTAAAACATGCATGAATTCTGCCTAGATATCAGTGAGTTTAATCATATCCAGCTAACCTTCGATGCTTCCTGTGTGAGCATGAGTCCAAAGCATAATGTTTCAAAAACTGTTAGATATATAACGATCAGCATAATAACAGACTAATTATCATCACCTGAATTCTGCGATCGTACAGTTTTTCCATGTGAGGACGACTCTTCTTGCAAGAAAACACACCATAACATTGACAGCTAGATTAATTATAACTAGATATTGTAATTTAATCTGAGCGGGGTGGATATAATCCGACTCAATTTGAATAAATAAGTATTATTTAAATTAAATAGATAATAAATAATAAATAAATATTATTAAATTTAATTTGAAACCTGTCCAAACCTAAACTCAAAATATATATTTATATTATATAAATATATTTGTAGAATATTTAGTTTTTTTAATACAATATAATATATACATACATTAATATTAATATAAAACGCATATATATTCATAATATATATTATTTTATAATTTAATATATATATATATTAACTATTTTATTTTTTATTAATTAATAAATAGTAGTAGATAATAAATATTTATTGAATACCCAAAACACAATAAATAATTTATGAATATTCAAAAACAATTATCCAATAAATAATAAATATCGATTTCAAGAAATCTAACCCCGATAATACTCATTTTCATCCTACTAATTGTAACCATTTTCATCCCTACTAATTGTAACCCTAGGCGGCACATGCAAAGGCAAAGCTTGCTTCACGATACCTATAGCTTATAGGAATGCAAACGTGCCATTAAGAGGCTTAACGCCAGGATTTAATTAAATTATCTTATTCGTTTTTTTCCCTGAGAAAACTTGTATACATCACCCCTGGTTATATATGAATAGAGTAAGGTGAAATGAGGATAGCATATACATTTTTTTTTTGTTTTCTGAATGCTTTAAATTAGAGAAATTACAAGTAGAGTTTCTTTTAAGTTCACGCTACCGTTTATATAGATAAAAACAATAAAAATAAAAATAAATTACTAACCCCTGTAATTAAGACGTATCATCATCATTCATACACTAGCTGCATTTAGTACTCTGTATAATTAATTATGATATTTGCCAGAATTCTCATGAACTAGTGTATTTATACACTAGCCTAGACGTGACCAAATGAACTCCCTACATCTACTGACTTGGCAAATTGCAATTGTTTTTTACGAACATAAGCAATTCCAAGTTGACGTTTGCAGATGAATAGAACCAGTCTAGCTCACGAGACCAGTCTACCAACAATTTCGAAAAAGAAATGAAAGTAGGAGAACTAACGGCCAGGGTCAAGATTGCTTGATATGGAAGATCTATATATATATATATATATATATATATAGAGAGAGAGAGAGAGAGAGAGAGAGAGAGCTTTTCTTAATTCAATTCTCTAGTCACTTTAATTAACGAGGGACACAAGTTTCCCAACTCTAGCATAGCTTCGAAACTGTATAAATTACAAAATTCCTGAAATTTATCAATAATAATGTTTATTCGATAACAAAAAAAAAAAATCTTGCAATTAAATGATAATATATATTTTTAAAAGTTTTCCCGTGATCGAGAGAGGGGTTTGGTGTAAATTTAATGACTAGTCTGGCAATTAATTAGGTCAACCAAAGCATGTGGGCGCTTTCCCGTGAATATTTGTGTGTCTACACAAACATTCCGTAGAGCCTTCTCTACCCTCTCGTTTTCTTGGCTAGGGTTTCACAATTCACATATCAAGACAAGATATTCTTATTAAGATTGGGAAATTTACACATTACGATTCTATAATACTTAATACTTGTTAGAAAAGACGATTCTCACCCTAGCATTACCTTAAGGATGGAAATAGAAAGGATTTGGGAATTGGGATGAGTTATACCTCCTCCAATATCCCCACCCTATACTAATTTTCTTTCCCAGATTTAGCGATTCTTTGTCAAGGAAAATAATATAATTTTGATAGTTAATACACAATGAGAACAAAAATATTTAAGTCCATTTGAGTTTTATCATTAACTCTTATAAACGATTAGTTATAAATAATTAAAATATAAATTTAACAATAAATATATTTTAAAGTATCAATTGTTTAAGTAATTTATATGATAAAAAACAAAAAATTGGGTTCAGGTTTTTCACGAAGCATATCCCTATTTGTTTATAAGGAAAAAAAAAATGCTCCCCATACCTGCTTTCATGGATTATTTCTTGTAATTTGTACCCTAATTTTTGTTTTATGGCAGTGGATATAGCAAGAAGATTTTAAGGTGTAAAGATCATTATATTTAAATTAAGTATTAACTGCTTCTATTATATTTGCTGTAAAGTTAAAATAATATATTTTCTGGATATAGTAAAATCTTAGAACTTACATATAATAAATTTTATAAATTTTTTAAGAATTTTTATTTTACTTCTGATGAACATAAATAAAGAGTTCGTAGGAAAAAAAATAAAAAGAGAAGAAAATTGTTTTCTAATTGATATTTGTCAATATAAAATTGATATTTATAAGAAAAATAATTCATTTTCAGACCAGTGTGTCCATAAAAATTTAAAACTACAAAGTATATGTAGAATTTAAAAGGTACAAAATACAACTTTTCAGTAAAATTAACTGAATAAATTTGGCATGAGAGGTTATGCATAATTAATTAATTTTGAAAATTAATTAATTAAATTAATTCTGACAATAAAAATTATTTATTTTTTTATAATACCAAGTGTCATTATATATGTATATATATTGACTTTCTCTTTATATCTTTCTTCTAACAATCAAATTTATTGATTTGATATTTTTCACTTTATAAAATACAATAAAATCTATTTCATTTTCAATACAAGAGATTTCTTTTTATTTACCTCCTATTCAATCTATTATAACATCTTCAAAATGCATAATCCTAATCAATTGCCAATATCTAATTCGTGCATGGCACAATATATAATTCGTGTAGAATTAGGAGTAGTCAATTATTTTTAACAACGTCGAAATATTCTCAAACCTTGCATACCACAACTTTGGCGGCAGCGATCATCTAAAACTGTCGGTTCCATACCATGTTCCTCGCTTAATAGCCACAGGCATACCAGTTTTGCTTATTAGGGCATTAATCATTCCCAAAATTGACATTTGTGTAGAGTTTCAGTTGGATAAAAATAGGTTTCAAGATTTTGATTTCATGCGTATATATACGTGTCTTTTGTTGTGATCATATGGGTGATTTCCATTTTATACTGCGAATTCGATCACTACGAGCCGTCTTCTAATTAGAAATTCGAACGTATCTTCCTCTGCTTGGTTACTTTTTTTCTTCTTCTTTCGATAAGGACTAAAAACGTGAAGGTGTGGCATTATTGCAGCCGTTTTTTGACTGATGGGCTAACACAAAAGCAGGAGTATTTTTTTTTTTTTAAAAAAAGAATTCATGCTTTGAAAATAAGGTTACCTAGCTAGGTTACGTTGATTGACCGTCCATATGGCCCCAAGAATAGAATATTCAAGTTCAGATTCCTCCCCTCAAATTAAATTATCAAATTCTAGAATTGAGTCTATTTATTCTATTACGAAAATGCCCCAGGCAGTATGAAATGGCTCATCAATTGTACTTGATCACTAAAACAATAGTAAATGTGCATAATTTTGGTTTTGATCACAGAGAGCTCAGCGAAAAAGAAAAAAAAAAAGGGTGGGGTGCAAGTACCCTCTAGTGTTATTTCAGAGGTCACCCTAATTATTTAGAACTAGAACCTAGTCTAATTATTTAATCATTAGCGTCCCTAAACAGTTCGTGACTTCGATCTATAGTACACGTTCTAAGCCACTATATATACGCTCCATCCGACCTCACTCTGTCAAGACTTCTAGTCATCTGCTCCTAGGCTTGCTTCCTCTTTTCCCTCTTCACAATTCAGAACATTTCTTTTTTACAAACAAGATGGGTGGAAACTCACCATGCGCTTCCTGCAAGTTGCTTAGACGCCGATGCGCCAAGGACTGCATCTTCGCTCCTTACTTCCCTTCTGATGACCCCCACAAGTTTGCCATTGTCCACAAAGTCTTTGGCGCTAGCAATGTTAGCAAAATGTTGCAGGTCTAGCTCCTTTTCTCCCTTTTTTAATTAGTTTGAACACGCGGGTACATATATGTTTATATATATATATGAATGAAGACAGTACGTATACATATCATCGTTTGTATGCTGGAATGAGAAAGGTTTTCTTTTGGTAGGGTAACTGAAAGATGGTAATAACGACAGCTTGGTCGTGTACCCTACCAATTGGACAGAAAGAAACTAAGCTCTGATCTCTCTTACACACACGCATACTAATTAATGGTTTTGAGATGATGCATGTATTTGATTATCTTAATTAGACATTAACTTCTCTCTTTTTGGCCAAGCAGGAGCTACCAGTTCATCAGAGAGCGGATGCAGTGAGCAGTTTGGTGTATGAAGCGAATGCGAGAGTGAGAGACCCAGTTTACGGGTGTGTTGGGGCCATATCCTACCTGCAAAACCAGGTTTCTCAGCTACAAATGCAGCTTGCAGTGGCTCAAGCAGAGATATTATGCATCCAGATGCAGCATGAACCTGTGATGCCAACCCCACAGATGGACCCAGAAGACAAGTCATTTCTTCTGCAAAATAGCCTCCCTCAGTACCTGAATTTCGGGTCTTCTAGCAATGTAATCCAATATGACTCTCTCAAGAGAGAGACTATTTTTGAAGACATGATTTCTTAATTGAATAGAATTGATCATGCTAGCTTTAATCCAGCCCTTGCATCTCACTTTATGTTCACAAAGTAATATAATTTGAGAGGGGAAGGGTTGTCCACTTGTCCTTACTTGATGTTAGTTAAAGAAAAAGCTTTATAAATAAATATTACTGCAACAGAGTAGCTAGTATAGTTTGTCTTGAAACAATGGTGACTCGATGCGGTCAACTCTTGCATGTGATAAGTGAAGTAAACTTGAATTTTATTTGGGGTTAAGTAACCTACTAAACAAGTTAGCGGTCGGTGGCCTCTCAAACACAACCCAGACATAAATTCTTGTAACTATATAACTTACAGTTTACAGTAATTTTATGCAAGGCTTTGTTAATAAATAAAGTATCGAAGATAATGATAGGCCAGTGAAAGAAATCTCAATGGACCTCTCTTCCATTTTTAAGATGACTAAACACAACCAAAAGCCTGTGTATCTATAAAGGTCATCATCAATTTAGTATTTTGTATAACAATGTTCTGTCAAAAACAAGGACGATTGTCGACAAGTTATGACCCCATTGAAGTGGAAACTCAGGAGAGAGTTTACAAATAGTTTTAGGCTTCTGTGTTTTTGCATGAGTTGGTTGCTGTGGCTTTGAATAGTACTGAAACCTATAGCAAGCCCAAGATTTTTACTATAAGTTACATTTAGCAATGGCTGCTCTATGCATAACACGAGCCATGAAGTTTTTTGTAGCTAAAGAACCTGTAGAATTAAGTACACGAAACATGGACTGTGCATTTAACCCTTAATTCTCAATTTCTAATACTGTGTTTGGTTCAGAAGAAAATTAAGCTATCACAATATGCTTCCGTTTGAATTTCTCATGGTTCTAAAATATTCCTATTATTTAGTGCTTGCTGTATTCACCAAATCTAATACGATCAAGAAGTGCAAAAAAGAACAAAATTGGACTATCAGCCACTCGTCTAATCGGATCACAGATTCTTCTACCAAGTTCACGTGGAGAGCAGTGCAAGGATTAGTGCTAAGTTCATGGGAAGTATACAAGAGGGAGTAGTTTTCTTTTTTGTTGTTTTGGGCTTTTAATATGTCTTTGCCGGTCCATCTCTCCACACAATTACATGTCGAATCAAACTGATATTTTAAATGGTGAACAAAAGACAAAAGGCAGCAACTGACTCGAAAAGATTCCTCAATAGCTTTGTTTAATGCGTATGCATTTTTCAGGTCAAACTTCACACTTAGCTTCTATGCCCTATCAAATCCTCCACTCTTCGTAGCCCTTTTGAAGCAACTTCTAGTTTTAAAGGTCATTCGTGCCAGTGGACCGGTGGCTGTAAATTAATTAAGGAGAAGTTCTACGACTTTTTTCCAAGAATTTCCACTGAGATCACAATGCGCCCACATGTTTTGGCTTATCGTGTACATAACAGCGGTATTGTTTAAAATATAAACTCGATCCTGTCATCTATCGATGTCTTTTCTAGCCATCCATTACCTGCTTTCACTAAACTTGAAAATGTTGCCGTAAACAGTTTTTACTCTTGAATTGGTAACGATACGCTACGAAAGAAGCTAAAAATCATGTAGGGTCCTTAAGATAGAGGAAGGGAACATGAAACGATAGAATGGTCCCTTGAAATACTAGTGGTTGATGCAAAGGGTACTTTTATATACAAGCTAAAAAAAATTCTTTATTAAATTCAAATAATAAAACAAGAAAAAGAATAAAAAACAAGAGTGGATTATCATGTAGAAAAATAAATAAATCCATTTAGTTAGTTTTATATTCCTTGCATTCTATTATATATATATACTCATTAAGATCATGTTCGAAAAATAGAATATATAGCATAAAACAAGGTAAAAGAAAACTGAGACTAAAATGCTTCACTTTGCATTGGAAAGCCAAATCTAGTTATTTTAATTCATTGAAATTCCATCCAATAAAGCAGAAGAAGAATTATAAGTCTCCAAAATAGTAGATAGAAATAGAAAAGAATTATATTGGTGAATCGCATGTCTCAATATTTGGGAAAAATAAACAGAAAATATTAAATGAAGATATGGTCAAAACACAAGGGCTTCCTAATATTTTTAATATCAAATCGCACCTAATACAATATACGATGGAAGTTCTCTGGTTGTCAGTTATGACTATATATACGTTTAATTAATTTTCTTTCCCCCTTTTCCTCAAGCTCACAAGGAAGAGGACATAATTGTTAAGCAAAACAACAAGAGAATATATCGGCAATTACTTGTGCATCAAATTTCAATGTATATTATTGAGCCTGGTCATCAGTTTGAGAGTCTCTAGAAATTTTTATCAGAGCGGGGAGAACATGGCTACAACACTGTCGAACCTTTTCTTGCCCGATAAAGCTTTAGAACATATTTATTTGCCGCA
>Ga0307507_10012659_pt1 | contig 10391 bp, 5 predicted proteins | sample 7_EM_MG_FD_207223 | JGI IMG/M metagenome (GOLD analysis project Ga0307507, IMG submission 207223) | Populus trichocarpa ectomycorrhiza microbial communities from riparian zone in the Pacific Northwest, United States - 7_EM | ecosystem: Host-associated > Plants > Roots > Unclassified | place... | reverse complement strand
AGATCATCAACTCTGAGCTATCATTATCATACCATGCATGAGGGTCACCATAAATGATACGATCTTGTAACGGGCCAAGCAACGTCCACTTTTAACTTTCTGCAACCAATTATGGCAGTAAATCACCATACAGGAACATCTACAAATTTAAAACATTTCATTACCTTGTGTGCAAAACTCTGCACACAAATAACCATATTGTTTGTTGTAATTGTGATTCAAAATGTTTTTTTATTTATAAATATATCATGATAATTTTTTTTAATTTTTTTTTAACATGCACATCTAAAAATACAAAATAAAAATTAAGTTTGAGCAAAATAAAAATAAAATAAAATAAAATATTCTTGAAATGGAGGTTTGGCAGCAAAATGACAAATACACCCCGAGTGTTGTGTGTAGATTGTTGCGTGACATTCAAATTTCTAAGGCAGTCACTTCTTAATGCAGCTCTCATCAAATTCTATTCTACATGAATTATTGATTGTCAAATGATGTGTGCTTCATTTAGTTTTGGCAAAGGGAGGCAGCAAGCTTGAGGAAGGAACTGCAATACTTGCAAGAATGCCATCGGTAAAGTTAATAATCACCCAATATTCTCAATAGATGATCTCAACAACACATCACCACTGGAATTCAAATGATGATGTGTAGGCTTGTCTGATCAAAAAACTTACAGCCGTGTAACCTTACTGGCAAAAATATCTCTAAATGTTTCATATCATTGATCACAGTTGACGCCACATCCGCCAGAAAAGAAAAGCTACCAGACTTTCTATGTATTTATGAACAGGGTTTTTTTTTAGCACCATATTCATGGACAAAGTATAAGACTCTGGCACCACACCTAATACTTGCCTCTGTGACATTGCAGGCAATTGATGGGAGAAGAACTGTCTGGTTTGAGCGCCAAGGATCTACAGAATCTAGAAAACCAGCTGGAGATGAGTTTGAAAGGAGTTCGAATGAAAAAGGCAAAGCCTCCCTGATCTCAAGATCACTTTTTATATGCACATGCAGCATGCACATAATGCTGATGCAGCCTTTTTCTTTTTACACAGGAACAAATTTTAACTGATGAAATTAAAGACCTGAACAGAAAGGTTTTCCAAGACTATTGACTTCAATAATTCTCGAATTGATTGTAAAGACATTCTCATGTTCACTGGCTTTCATCGGCTTCATTGCAGGGTAATCTAATTTATCAAGAAAACCTTGAGCTGCACAAGAAGGTTAAACTCGTCAGTCAAGAAAATTCAGAACTGCGTGAGGTACAAGTCTTGGCAGCACATGTATCACTAAGAAATATTTTCCACCTCCCCTTCGGCTCCGAACTTAATCTTTTACCACCAAATAAGGAACCTTGACAGAATATATACACCTGGTCGGTCTTCGTAGAATGCACTCCCAATCCTACAACCAGTTAGCTCTTCAACATCGAATAGAATTTAATGTCTTGTGCATAGGAACCATATCAAGAGCAGTAAGCCATAAGTAAAGTGAAACCTAAACTTCAGGATTTTAGAAACTGAACACTCATAACCGCACTCTTATCCCAGGTTTATGGAAGACAGAATGTGGATGAAGCAAACAGGGCTTCCCAGGCCCCTTGCACAGTAGGAAATGGATATGACTCGCATGCCCCAATCCAGCTCCAATTGAGCCAGCCACATCCTCATAACATCGAGGCACCAGGAAAATCAATGAAACTGGGGTAAGTTCTTTTCACGAGATATGGGAAACTGTACAACTAATAGTTATGAGAAATTGGCTTCACCATAATCCAATGACATTCTTTTCAAAATTTGCAACAGGCTGCAACTTCAATAGTGAAAGCAGTTTGTATCTGAAGATGGTTATCAATCATCATCCATTAAATTGATCCTAAGTTGAAGTGTGCATGCTTTCTAGCGATGAGATCTCAAGCCTCGGCTAAGATAAATATGTTCAGCAGCACAACCATCCTATTTGGTATGATATATTTTATACAATGTTTAGAGAATGATGTAAATGATTGCTGGACAAGCTATCTGTATCAAATATGCAAGAATGGAAAGCTCAATATGAGTTGGGTACTCTAGATGTCTAAAACATTTAAATGTGATCAACAAAATTGAACTACTAGAAGAAATGTGCTATGTATATATGCTTTGCTTAGTGAAGATTCATAAGATGATGATAGTTGTTTTATTGGACGATATAATCCATATATGCTTTCCTGTAATAGCATACATTCTTCGATTCTTTAAATAGAAGTTCATGAAAGAACATGTAGGAAGTCAATAAAACAATAATATGCTGCTTGATCTTACAACATACCAACTTCAAATGAGAGATAGTATAGTTACCAAAACAGAATGCTTGATTTATAATGACAAAAACATAATCCCTGTAGTTAAACACAATAAAACCTAGTACATTTGTCATATAGATGCAACAAAATCTAGGCATTGAGGGAAACAAGCGTAACTAGAACAGGATTTTTCATAACTGTAAATGAAGAAAAGCTGCATTTTAGTATCATTAAATGATTAAAGAATAAAAATGCTGTCACAAACTTATGTTCTCTATCAGAAATTTCGTCAACTATAAACCTTGAATAAAGACTAAATTAAACATCACAGCATAGTTTATGCAGTAATATTGCAAACAAAAAAAAAACACGCAATATCTCGAGAATACAAGTTCATAAATCTAAAATAGTCAGAATAACTGTACCTCATTTCCCTTTGCCAGGTCTAGCATAGAACTCGGCTGACGAGCTCTAAGCAGACAGGACTCCTCGGTAAAAGCAGTGGATAATATCCAATACCTGAAGTTCAAGACCAATCAGGATTCTTTAAAGTACAAGACAGAGCATATAAAAGCATTGTGCTTGTGTGTGTGTAAAGGAATTCAGTAAATAAAGGGCAGAGCATCTACCTTTGGCATTGTTCAAAGATTTTCCAGCGCCATTGTTGTGCTGTTACCCAAAGCAACATTAGTTTTAACTGCTTTTTTTTTCATATAAGATTTTACTTTTTCCTAAAATAACAAATGGATAATTTTCATGTACAGCAGCTTCTGAGCAGTGTAACTTGCCATTTCCAAGTCTCAGGTAATTCTTAACACAGACTAAAAATTGCCTCTCAGAAATGGCTCATCAATATATAATGGGAAGCCAACAATAAATTCTCCATTTCAAAAGTGAAATTCCAAATGTTGAAGTATACCATCAAACTTCACAACATGAGAAAACAAACAATTGGGAATTGATAGTGACAGAAGCAAGTGATTAAAACCAGAGCAACACAACTGTAAAGGACATTTAGATGTTCATTAGTGGAAAAATCAGAAGACTGGCAAGTACAACCACTGTCAGCAAGCGTGCATGCTGATGCATCTTCCAATATTCATGCTTTACCAAACCTATGTTTTACTCACATGTGTCTACACTACATTAAACAAAGGAGATGGGAATGGATAGTGAGACAATTTTCATGGAACTTGTATTGTTTTGATATCGATTTTCAGATTAAAACTAAAGACATTAATAAAAAAAAAAAAAAACTTCCACTTATCTGTGTTTCCAGCATCCACTGAGTTGCCTTTGCAGTAATCAATATATTTGTACCACCACTCATAATAAAAAGATGTGCTGTAAAGATTAAAAAGATAATTTTTTTAAGATTCATGTGTGTGTGTGTGACCAAAATTTCTCTTTGAGCCTCCATGCTGTTAAAGATTTTATGATTTTAACTTGGTCTTACTTCGCAGACATAATAACACAACCATAAAAAATAAAAATGGAATTACTTCTACAGAATTTTAATACCTGCAACTTAGAGATCCCTCATGTGAGGCACTTGGCAAAACATGATGGAGACGGATTTCTTTTAGTTTGTTAACTTGGGTCTAAGTGATTTTGGGCCTCAATTGACTTCAATTTAGGCATTCATTCATAAGTTTGAGTGTGTCAATAAGCAGCAACAAAATCTAACCTTTTATGGGCTAAGTTAGTTTTAATCTGAAGGTAACCTTACCCATTCACATTTTCCATAAAGTTACTTTGTACAAAATTCAAAACAGCATCTCTGCAACCCAAGCCAATAACTTTACCGTTGCATAAGCAATGGCCCTTGAGTAAGATGGCTCTCTGAAATCAAGACCACGAGACCAATGTAAGCAAATGTCAACAGTTAATGTGCCCCCTACCAGAACTAATACCATAATTTAGAGACTGACTGATTAGGAAGTAACGTGTTGTAATGCCAGTGGCAAAAAAGGTTCTTAATTCCATCAGTTAAACTACATAATGGATTGAGTGAGTCATCAAACCATGTATTCTCAAATTAATTTATAAAGAATTACTTTGTTTTAGACACATATGAGCGAGATTTATTACATTTAATTTACTTACCATACTTTTCAGAGAACTGTGTAGTGTTACTGCCAGAAAGTAGTTACAAGTACCAAAATCAATCCATGTCTCCTGAATAAAAAAGCATATCTTGTTATTTCAAAACCAATAATGGGAAGCTAGTAGCAAGACCGGAACAAGTTTCATGCAATGTAAATGAACATGATCCACAGTGGTTCTTTACTAACAGTTAATAGAACCATATAAATATCTTACAAAACACAAGCCCATTTATTTGAATTTCAAGATTTAATGATGATTATTTTCTTTTGATTTAAGAACATAACATGCAGGCATGATGACATAAAACATGACCTACATGATTGTAACCTGCTTTCCAAGTTATAACCTATCTTGAAAACAAATTTCTTGAATGCTACCATATATAGCACGTAATCTTCAGACGATCATTGTTACACTATAACCTATCAGTTTAAGCAAAAATAGTTTTAAACAACATGATATGAGTACACAATGCTCCCATTCAGCAAAAACAAAATGTACACTAAATTCAATCAAAACGCTACTTAAGTTTCCTGATAAAAAAACAAAAAAACATTAGGACGTAGCACATGCCATGATAGTGCTGGTTTGGGGAACTCCCTCCTCGGGAATGGGCCCTCTGCTCCAAGGTTGCCAATTGATGATTTTAAAAGCCTTAATAACCCTCGAAACAAAGAGAATAGAGTGAAAGACTTGTCTTGAATAAAGCATTGACTCATAGCCTTGTTGGTGATGGAACAGGCTAAACCCGCCTGGAGCATGGGGTCCAGCCAATAGACATAACTATTAAGGTTAGGTGTTTTGGCGACGCATGTGTGATGCAAAGTCCTGAGTGGAATGCTTACGGGGTTAGACCTAAACTCATGGCTTTTAGGATCTACTTCTAGGATTCAAGTGGCTTTTCATGCCTGGTACAAAGGGGAGTGGACTAGGCTAGAGTTCTAAGAGAAGATGAGAATGAGAATGGAGAAGGTGCTCCGTATTGCATTTGTTCAGGTTAGGTCAAGGACTCAACCACCCTACCGGTATTAAAATACCCGGTTTTCATCGAAACATTGAAAAACTAGGCCGGACCCGACCCAACCATTTTGGGCTGTGTCGGCGCTGCCCAGGCCAGTAAACAGTGGAGGATCTCTCCACTGTTCACACTACTCGTAGTAGTATTGAAGCTCATAACTCCTCTACGAGCACCATAATGCTTGACGAACACCATAGACTACGACCAGTGCACTACAGGCAAACAAGGAAACCAGGCAGAAGGGGTATAATCTATAATGTATTCATCCTAGGTCATGGAAGAAGGGAGGCAACTCATCCAAAATATAAGACACTATGGACTTTTATTTTAAAAGGCTTGGTAGCCATGATAGGGATCAAGGCAATAGCTTTAGGGCTAGGGAACTCTTAGGGTGTGTTTGTTTTTAAGGTAAGTTTTGTGGTTGTGGTTTGAAAAAAACAAGTTTATAAAAAGTATTTTTAGTTGTAGTTAGTTGGATTTAGATACGTATTTGATAAAAATTGTGGTTGAAGTTTATGTATAGCAAAAAACATGTATAAAATGTTTGGATAACATGTTTTGGCTTTTTTACAAATAGTTAAAAGGAGATCAGTAAAGAATATTTATGAAACTCATTTAAAATAACATGTAAAAACTGCTGCACAAAACCTGCGTTTTGAACTCAATTTTTTAATGGGTCCTGCAGCATAAAACTCAATTCTCTTTAATACCAAACATGTTGTTGCGCTTAATTCACCGCTAACATGAAAGCCAGTGGAAAACAAACACAGTCTTAATTAGCTTGCTTCCTTTTGGGTTATGCTAAATATATTTGGCCTTAGGTCACCAATCCACTCTGCTTCCTTCTCTCCTTTCCCTGTAGTCTATATTAGCTAGAGGACCTCCACGCATTAGGCCTTGCTACTTATCCTAATGCACCCGTGTTCCTCGAATGGATCTCTTAGTTGTTGAGAGGGTTGCCCAAAAGCAGTATATAAGGCATACCCGGTAAAACTTACAAGTAAACCAGATATAAAGATGGCGCCTAGGGTTGCTATTTCCATTATTATATAATAAGAAAAGAATAAGAATTTCCATACCACAATGGATCTATGATAAGATCATTTATTTACAACGGAGTGGTATACAAAGTCAACAAATCTCAGTTAATACAAAAAAGGCTACACAAAGCGTTGAGGGGAGTTCTAAATCTGGTCCAAGACAAACTATTGTAGGGGATTCATTGAAACCATTGAATTCGGAATATGGTAAAGTAGCTCCGGGGTGGGTAACTACTCCTTTGATGGGTGTCACAATGGCTCTACTTGCGGCATTCCTTTCTATTATTTATTTTTTTATAATGATGGAATTTCAATGAATTAGATTTACAAGAATCACTAAATTCTAGCTTTTCAATACAAAGTGAAGAGGCCAGCAAAAATAGAAAGTATAAAATAGAGTTACCAACTTCTAACTTTCAAGTGATATTGAATACCCATAAGGTTTAAAACATGGGGGGTTAGATAAACATAAAAAAAACAAGCTTGTCCTTAAGCATTGAAAGAATAGCAATCATTAGGTTGGGTGGAAAAATTATAGAAAAGAAAGAAAACTCTACCTTTACTACAAGAAGCAGGAGAAAAAAGACACAGTAAGCCTACAGCAACTCATATCTTAGAGATAAAATCAGGAGAGCAAGAAATCATGGTCCATTCTGTTGAGACGGAGTAAGTGATGATACAAATGAAGAGTCCCAATAAAAATTTCTCTATTGATTGAGAAGTCACACATTAAAATGAACCCTGAAATTTCCCTTCTGTACTTTATGGATATTAAAGAATCCATTAAAAGGAGGGAGAAAGAAACATTGAACTTGGACATGGAAGCACCCAGAACCATCTATACCTACAACTTTAAACACCATTTACAGTCATTTACCAGCTAAACACTACCAAATCAGCAGACAATCATGACTCCATCCAATATGAGAACATGGCAGCGCTGATGTATAACTCAATAAATCAGCTTTCCTAGTAAAATTCAGAAGGGTACCTCTATTTACCATCTCTTGACAGAAGTTTCCGTCAACTCATCGAGAATATATTACTCTACTCAGGCAGTCTCCGACCATAAAAAACTCTAAGTACCCATTAGCACAGGCTTTATTCTCCTCCACTCCTCTAGGTATACCAGACAACAAAACTCTTTTCTCCCTCCACTAGGATTGTATGGCAACACAAGCATAATCAAACAACCTTGGACAAAGTGTCAGCGTCTTTTATGGATTTAAAGACTTGTTTCACGTATGAACCTTCTATTCTTAGAAACCTTATCGAGTGATCATATCCTTTAATCATCAAATATAAAGCACAAATCAAAGTAAGAAGTGAAAGGGCCAAATCCCCTCATCTTCTACTTGTTTTCTGTCATCTTCATTTTCTTCAATTAAATTTCTCAACCATGTATTGAATCTCAAACTAAATCAAGCAAGCACTAGTTTCGATTGCATCCAATCCAAAGGGTTGTCTCCACCACCACTTGTTAAGGTAATCAGTATTGCACAAAACAAGTTACTGAGCAAACCGAATTAATAGAAAAATGAAGACAACAATATGAGTGCGGGCACAAGATTTAATTGGTTTGGTAAAATCCTGCCAGCCTGTACATAGAGAAAAAATTTCTTCACTGTTAGGGATAAATACAACACAAAACAACACAATCATTGAGTAATTTCCGAGCTCAATCCAAAAACTCAATTACACCCACTCACATAACCTGAGGAAACCCCTCTCTCATCACTGTGTCTTAAGCCAACACCACAAATTAGGTCACGCCGCTAAACTCTTACATGTATAGAGCTCCCGGAACCACTATCTTGTAACAATTCCTTTCTACAAAGGAAAAAATAAACCCTAGACCATGTCAAGCAAAGAAAAAACAGTGATTAAAAAAAAAACCTAGAAAACGTCAAACCATGTAGAATTGCGAGATATGCTAGGAAATTGATGCAAGAACCTCAATACACAGATCAATATAAAGTCAGGTAACAATAATCCATCACACAACACACAACAAAAAAACACAAGAAGTTATAAAAACAAAAATAATTACTGAAACATGTGTGTGCATAAGGAATGCTCGTTTACCGATAGAAATCAAAGCCACTCCATAACCTTGAAACTAACTACTACACTCGGAAGCTTAAACCCGTCGAGGTAAGAAAGCAACCTGCAAATAGAATACAAACCGATCACAACCAAAAAAACTGAAGAGAGACATGAAAATGCAGTTAATTCAAAGGTCATGGAAGTTCACGCACTTGATAAAAAAGATGAGAGAACATGGAGATGGAGAACAACAGAGAGGGAGAGGGGGATCTAATTATTCTTAAGAGGAGGTAAATAAAAGGATCGCGCCTGTTTATGTTTATGTATGTAAAAGGCTGCATTTTGTGTACGTGGATGGAGAGAGAAGAAAATATCTCAATTCTCAACTAACTTCATCTCTCAAGAGGCTTAAATAAGGAAGGGCTGTGATTTAGTACATTTGAACTTAATGTAATTAGTGCACTTGGATAAGTTTCCGTCTTTCGCAGGGCCCAGTGTCTGAACTTGTGAGTTTAGCACTGAAAAAGGCTCGCTTCAAATGTAACACGGTAATTTTAATTGTTCATTCAATATATTTTTTATATTCATCTGTCAAGGCTCGGTTCTTGGATTAAGGGTTTTGCGATCAACACGGATATTTATTCATCTGTCAAGGCAGAATTATGGGCAGTAGTGAAGGGCGTTGAGCTTGCTAGAATGCTAGGTATTCAGAAGCTAGTTCTTGAATCGAAAATCATGCTTGTGGTTAATCAACTTTGATTTGTTGAAGAACTAACTTGATAGGGATCATTGGATAATTAGTAGCCCTCCTTTGAGTTTGTATTTAATTTTGTATTTCAATCTGATTAAGTAATCTAGGTTAACTTTTTTAATCTAAGGTTTTTTTACTGCTTTAATCCCTGTTTTCAATAAAAAAAAATAAAATTGATTATATGTGTTACTCACGTGATCTTACTAGCAGGTGAAGTTAGAAGGAAGTTTTCTTTTTTAATACAATATGAACAATAATTAGGAATATTTTTTGAAAATATTATGACATTAATTATTACGTGAAGCATGTGACAGGTCTCGTTAAAGAATTGAGAGAAAATCATTTAGCATGGATTATGGGAGGAACACGTAGATATTTGACAATTTTATTTATTGTATTTAACACAATGATCGAATTAAAAAATAAGTATTATTTATCAATATAATTAACATGAAAAGTATTTTGAATCTTTTTTGTAACAATCATTATAAAATTTCAAAATGGAGAACCAACAAGCTATCAAAACACAACGTGGGTTAGTGAGATGTTCATAAAAATAATAAATAAACACCATCAACTTCATTTTCTTATTATTATATTATATTAGCTGCATAATTTTAAATCTTTCTATCCCAAAACGAACTTGAAGTGTTGCAAAATTTGTTAACTAAGACAATTAAAAATATTTTTATTTTGAGTTACTGTAGTTTTTCTTTTTATAAAATGCAGTTGAGCATTGATTATTGTGGTTCTTACCGTAAATTTAAAATTGTCTTGATTGGTTGAGAGAAAATGAGTTAATTAAAATTAATTTGCCATGATTTACCAAGTTTTGTTTATGTTCTTTTTTCTTCTAAGATGTTTTAACTTTTTCCTGGTTTTTTTATAACATGCAACTAATATTGGCTATCAAATCAACTTGTTGGGAGAAAAACCCACCTTTTTTCTACTAAAAAATCAACAGAAAAAAAATATATAATCATAAATATAAATTCCCGTATTTTTCAAGAGAAAGAATCCAACTTATTGTCGCCACTTGGTGGCAATTCAATAGCCACGTGATCGAACGGTAAGCGGCAAAGCCAATGTGCCGTGACACTTTAACACGCAACATATCTTCTTTTTCTAGGCATG
>Ga0307507_10012658_pt1 | contig 10391 bp, 5 predicted proteins | sample 7_EM_MG_FD_207223 | JGI IMG/M metagenome (GOLD analysis project Ga0307507, IMG submission 207223) | Populus trichocarpa ectomycorrhiza microbial communities from riparian zone in the Pacific Northwest, United States - 7_EM | ecosystem: Host-associated > Plants > Roots > Unclassified | place... | reverse complement strand
CCTACTACCATTACCGCAGACGTACCGCCGCTGCCGCAGTACTACCGTTACCGTAAACCTACCACCATTACCGCAGACCTACCACCAATACCGCAGACGTACCGTAGGCTATTAGGCCAACGCGTTATAGATAACTACTATACTAGGCATACCGCAGATGCGCTAGGGTAGCTATAGTAGGGGGAAAGGGGCCGGCCCGTGTTCCCTTAGCACGTAAAATATAAGGTGTATGGGCGAATTAGTATTTATACCCTATACAGACAACCTCGTAAAAAATTTCCTATAGGAGTAGGTTTACGTAACGAGGTTCGCCCTTATAAAATACCATTAGTAGGTTACTTTTGGGGGGAGTACCTACTAATTACTAATTCCCTACCCTTTTCTTTAGCAAGGAGGAGAGATAGGGTACAGAATAAACAGTTATATAGGGGTAATTGGTAGCTACTTCTAAGCTAGTAAGCTATGTTGTTCCTTTTATTCTTATATGCAAAACTATAGAAAACAAAAATCTATCTTTTAGAGCGCTTTTTCTACTCTAGAAACGGCAGAATATGGTAGAAATAGATAAAAGAGCCAGGATTTCCTTAGTGCGATTTTCTTGGTATAAACTAGACCATAGTAAGCAAAATACTAGAATGAAAAATACTAATAGCGCTAGAGCTCCCCTAGCACTTTAAAAACGGGCTAGAGTGTCCACTTAGCTACTAGTACATGTTAAGCTGCCTAGAAAGGATTTATGTATATAGAACTATAGCGCTATAGCCTAGAGGCTGCATGCGCAGTATTATACATAGTATAATACAACGGATATAAAAATTAAAAAAATTAAAAAAAAGATAAAGGTTTTATCTTTTTAGGTTAGAGCTATAAGGGGTAAGACTAGGGCGGATAAGTTATTAATAAACTATTAGTAGAAGTTAGCAAATTCTATAAAGGCTTTTATATCCTTAACATTCTTAGGTTCTTGCTAGTTTATAAATACTTTAATTTTCTTTGGATTTATTTATATGCCGTCTATAGAAATAATAAGTTTAAGGTATAGGATTTCTATTTTATAGAATTCGCACTTGTCTATATCTAATTATAGGCTAGCTTTATATAAGGCTTCTAAGATAAGGTTAATATGTTTCTTATATTTAGTTAGGTTATTGCTATATACTAGGATATTATTAATATAAGCAGTACAAAAAATATCTAGGTAAGGTTGTAGGGTATTATTTATAAAGTATTAGAACAAACTTAGGGTATTTATAAGGCTAAACACGTTACTAAGTATTTAAATAGTCTATACCTAGTACGGAATGTAGTAAGCTATTTATCTCCTTTTATACTATAGAGACGGTTAAATACATAAATAAGGTTAAGTTTTATATAGTAGCGAGCCTTACTTAATTAGTTTAATGTCTTTTAAATTAACGGGAGTGGGTACCAATTCTTAATAGTAATAGCGTTAAGAGCTTAGTAGTCCATATAGAAGTATAAACCGCTGCTAGGTTTCTTAATAAAGATTATAGCTATAGCTATAGGTAAAGAGCTTACTCTAATAAATTCTTTACTTAGGTGTTCGTCCAAGTACTTCCGCAGTACTTAGAGTTTGTTTTAGGATATTCTATATAGGGGTCTAAATCCTAGCTGTTTTCCTTCTTTAAGTATAATCTTATGGTTATATAGTTAGTGCTTTACTAACTTATTGGCTTTCTTTTATAAAAATACTTCTAGATGCTTATAAGGGCATACTAGTACTTTTATAGCAGGGTTAGTATGCTTCTTTAGTGCTAGGGCCTTTTTAATATCGGCCATTGTAATAGCAAAGATTGTATATTTAGGTTTCCTAGCGAGTTATACTAATAGGGTAGCTCTAATTATATAGATATCTATAGAAAGGGGGGTAAGTTGCCGGCTAGCAACTTTCTTTTAATTATCTACTATTTCTTATTTAACTTTAGGTTTAGTGTTAGGTATAAAGTTGGTATTAGATTTAGGTTTAAGTTCTTTAAGTATCCTTTTTATAGTAGAATACTAGTTCTTCTAGTACTTTTATATGTTAAGCTTAAGTTTAGGCTTCTACTTAGTTTAGGGTAGTATAGTAGTTAGGGTTAGTTTATATGGTTTAATATAATTTTTAGGTTCTTAGTGGAATTGGGTAGACTTTTTAGGTATAGGGTGGATATTAGTGGAAATTTTAGACTAATAGATCCTAGTGGATTTTTTAGATTTCGGTTTAGGGTCTAAGTAATAAGTTATAAGGCACTTCTGCTTATAATAAGAGGCGGTAAATAGAAGCTTAAGGTTGTCCTAATTAATAGTTACCTTATATAGCTTTATCTAATGTTGTTTAAGTATTACTAAGTAACCTAGGGTGGTAATAAAAAGCCTAATTAGTTCTTTATGGTTTAGGTATTAGAGTCTTAGGAATACTACATAGGTAATACAGCCTAAAACAGTGCATTTGCCATTAAATCTAAATATATTAATATACTGGTTAAGGGGGGTTAGGGTAAAACTATTATCTTATATAAAGATCTTATTAATAAATCCTATGCTACTAGCTCCTATGTTAATTAGGACTTAAGTATTAGCCTATTAATTATTCTACTAAAGACGATAGTTAATAGTTATGCTATAATCTTAAGAGTCAGAATTTGTAATATTTAGAGCATTTAATAAGATCCTAAGGTAGCGCTGTCTTAAAGAGCGACTTAGCTCTAGGACCTTCCTTTTAGAGGTAACCAGGGTGGGGTTCCTATAGAATATTGGCTATAACGTTGTCTTTATAAGTGGTGCTTACTAGATGCGGGGCTGGAGCTATATAAAGATTAGGGACGGTAACTGGAGGATTAGTATAGTAAACGGTTACTAGTATTAGCCGTTTATAAATTGTGTTGGGGTATAGGGATAGAGCAGTATCTTAAGATATAAGCCTTGCTTCTATATTTAAAGCAAAGGCCTAGCTTAATGCGTTATTCTTATTTAGGGGACCCTAGTAGGGTATACTTTAGGGTTCCAGAGTTAATGTCTATGGCGTTAGGGTGCTTAGGCTAAAATAATAACTTAGTAGTTGTTTATAGAGCTGTTATATTATATTAAGGAGTGGACTTTGGTGTTAGGCGTAGTATATTATTATATTATTTATTAATAACGTTTATGTAGGCGTTAAGGGCTCCTGGTAGGTCTATACCTATTAGGGAGGTTTTTAGTTTATAACTTAGGGATTTAATAAGGCTATTAACTAGTGCGGAGTCGTTCCAGCCTGTTTCCTTTACATAATGGTTAAATTTAGAGAAGTATACTAGAAAGCTTTTTATTTCTTAATTTATATAGTTTATCTTTCTCTAAGCAGTAGCTTAGCGGTTTAGGTTACTGTATATAGCTTTAAGAAGTATAACTAGACTTTATACTAAATTTAGTTAAAGGGGTTTAATAAGGTTAGTTGTGTCTCCTCCTAGTTAACTTAGGGCGTAGTAGAGTTAGTTAGCTTTAGTTAGGTAGCGGTTAGTATTACTAGCTAGCTTATTTTTAAGCTGGCTTAGAAATAATTAGAGTTCTTATTATTTACTAGTAAATATTAAAGGGTCTAGTAGTTATTTGGATTATTATAGTACGGTAGTTGGTTTAGGGTAAATAGCTACTATAGGTTCGGGACTTTTGTTTCGCGTGTTTATCTCTAAAGAAGGCGTTTGGTTTTAGGGCCCTAGTATAGGCATTTTAAGGGTGTGGACTTCTTCTTAAAGGTCCTTAATTATTTACAGGTATCGTGCTTTTTATTTAGCTTTTTATTAAGTTAAAGTGGCTTAGTTCTATATAAGGGCGTCTATAAAGGACTTCTATATCTCTGCTAATTGTTCTTAAAGTGTGGATATAATACTAGCGGCTGTTATAGGGGCTTTAGGGTCGTTCTATATTTCGGATGGTAGTATATAAGGTTAACGCAACGTAGTATTACAGAGTAAGCATAAGCGGTAATAATATATAGCGAAGTAGATATTATTAAGCTATGTATATAAACTGCGTAATAAAGTTAAAACGTTACGTAAGAAAAAGGAAGTAGGAAATAGGGGGAAAAGGGTACATAATGTTTGCTTGGTTGCTAGGTTAATAGGTACTGTATGCTACGCACGGGTAGGGTAGAGCTTAGGTAGCGGTTCTAGTAGAACTTGGCAGAATTCGGCAGTTAGAGGTCCTTGAAGTTGCCAGTTGGCAACTCCGACAGTAGAGACGGCAGATTGCGGCGGAATACGGTAGATTGCCGCTCGTGGTTGGTCTCCGGTTGTTCAGTCGGTGGAAACAGGTGGACGTGTGTAAGGTGTTATAGGGGTGTCCCATAACACTACCTAGGTGGCTTAAATTGCTGATAAAACTTGCTGCTATACTAAATTTGGGAGCGCAATTGCGGTTAGCGCGAACGCCTCTACCTAGCTAGGTAAAACCTCCTTTTTAGCTGCTAAGACGGCTAATCTGCCTAAAATTTACCTAGGGCGTCGAACAAATAGTATATATTAGGTAAATATCGATATCGGTGGCTGTTAGCGACTAGGTGGCTTTTTTAGAGCGCCTACCTAATAGAGTTAACCTAGTTATAAAAAAAGCTATCGAATATGGCCTTAATAAGTTTTATATAAATCTATCCCTTATATTACTGGTGTTTAATAAACTGTGGACCGTGGACAACGCTTAGGAAAATCAATTTATTAACGCCTAACCGCCTACAAATGCAGTTAATTAATTGGTTGCGCATAGGCTATAAGCTATTAGACGAATCTAACAGTGTAAGGGATAATATATTAACCTTAATAAGTTTTTATAAAAGGAGGTTCCCTATACCCTTGCTATATCCCTATAGTCTTAGAGCTAGTATAAACCTAAGGGTATCCTATTATATGCCTAGGGCATATCTATATTAATTGGCTAGATAAGGCTAGTTTTAGGCCTACCTATAGGCTAGGTATAAGGGAGTAACCTAAGCTGGCTACTACCCTCCCTACTAGCGCTAATATAGGTTTAAGCTAAATAAAGTATAGCTCTTTGTATTATAAATATATATAGAAGCTACTAGAATAGAAATATAATATAAAATAATAAGGAGGAAGTAAGAGAGCCTTATATTTTGTATTCTAAAATACTAAATCTTATTTACTGGTAGCGTAGCTACTACCCTATTTAATATCCTATTCTTTAAGATTTAGGCACCTAACTCTTCTACTATAAGCGTAATATTACTAAATAAGTAATTGTTTTAATATGGTAATATAAGTACTAATAGGGAAAGCAGTAGCCCACTTAGGTTACCCCCTTATGGTTATATATTAGGCGGTTTTTATATCCTAGTTTTCTTTAATGGCTCCTCTAGATAGTATAATAGAAGCTTTAAGTAAGGGTAGTAAGACTCTACGTGCTATTAAAGGCGATACTTATATATGTTATAGGCTTAATACTATTAAGTTGTAATACTAACGCGCTACGCGCGCTATGACGACTTTTCTTTATTGCCTCTACACTTGGCTATTATAAGGAATAATTTCCCGATAATATTTTTACCTATAGTAACGTAGAGGTATATAATAGGGCTTTATAGACGAGTTAGTTATATAAAGCCTTAAAAAGTATTAAAAGGCTTTTTAAGACATTATTAAGTTAATGTCTTAAGTAGGTCGTTAAGTTATACGGTTGTTAATTTATTAATTTAATTAATTATTAATTTAATTTTCCTTGTGGTTTTTAGTGTCTTTAGAGTGCGTAAAGTAGTAGGTATATTTAATTTCTCTATATTCTAGCTTTTAGAAGGCTCTATATAGGTAAGGGTATATTTAGTTATAGCTCTATATTATAACCAAAATAGAGCTTAAATATAAATATAAAGGTATTATTTAGTAAATCCAACGACTTTTAAATATGGAGCTCCTTTATATTGGTAAGCGCGTTAAATTTGCGGGCTATACTATATATAGTAGTTATAATAAAGTTTTTAGCACCGTTTTAATATAGAGCTCTTATATATATAATGTGGCATATATGGTTTTGCATAAGCCCTAAGTTTTACTTAAGCTAGTAGACTGCCTTCTTAATATAAATAGAACACTAAAATACTACCAAAATGCCTTAGAAGTAGTTGTATATAATCTAACAGCTGCTTCTAAGGCATTTCGGCAGTATTTTGGTGTTCCTCTATATTAGGAAGGCGGTCTACTAGCTTAAGTAAAACTTAGGGCTTGTGCAAAACCCCATATACTACGTTAGGCCACTACTATAAGGCCTAGTATTAAACTCTTTTTATTAAAGTTGCTAATAAAATTTAAATGCTTAATTTACTAATATTACTTATAAACATTATACAAGGTAATAGGCTCTATACTACCTAGCTATAGTATAAACCTTAAAAGGTAAGCAAGTAACTAGTAAGACACTAGGTATAGCTATGCGGAACAATATATATAGGTAATGTGACTTTATTACCTAATATAGTATAGAAGAATATAACGTGTTTTACCACTTATTCGTTAACCCCAGTTATTTAACACCTTAAAAAACTTACTAAAAATTAGAAAATCTATACTTTAATATCTTAACAACCACTTAATAATAAATTTTAATAATTTAGATTTAGACTTTTATATACACTTTACAGCTTCTATTAAAGTTGTATAATATTTAGTTTGGTAGTTTTTAAGATATTATAATTTAGGGGCTAAAATAAAGCTAAATTACTATATCTTAAAAACTACTAAACTAATTATTATGCAACTTTAATAGAAGCCGTAAAGTGTATATAAAAGTCTAAATCTAAATTATTAAAATTTATTATTAAGTGGTTGTTAAGATATTAAAGTATAGGTTTCCTAATTTTTGGTACGTTTTTTAAGGTGTCAAATAACTGGGGTTGACAAATGAGTGGTGAAATACGTTAAACCAAATATATATAACCACTAGATTATTTTTTTAAGCTCTTTAGCAGTTAAGTTAATGACTTAGTATAGTATTAAGACCGTAGCGTTAAATAAATATCTACTTCTAATGCTTACCTCTAGTTTAGCCTTTCCCTAAAAAGGAACAAGCCATTTTTAAGAGTATATTAACCTTTAATAGAAGGCCCTAAGATTAACATTTATAGATCTATTTAATAATTTACTATTTTTATAAAGGATATAATAAACCTAGGTAAGCTTAGTGTTATAAGAGACAGCTAGTAAGACGATGTTTAACGGTAGATCTGGGTGCTCTATAGGCGCTAGAGGCCTTGCGAATCAATAGCTTAACACCAGAAGAAAGATCTTATCCCTTAACCCACTAAGATGGGCTCAACGTTGTCGATAAGGATTTAGCTAATAGGAGACTCTCTCAGCTCTCCATGATGGAGTGTTGCTATACGGGCCTAAAAACTGGCCCAAGCGTTGTCCACCAGCGGGTTAAGGGATATAATATTTTGTATTGTAGTCTCGGCTTCGCGAGAGGGCAAGGATTGATTTGGAATCTTGTAATATACTGAGGCCTTTAATTTTGGTGTAATTTGCTATGAGATAAAAAATGGTAGGAATATTCTTGTGCGGCTCGCTACGTGGGATGGCTCGCTTCCTGGTCAGCTACGTTAAAGTTAAAGGTGGAGCAAGCCTTGGTGGCGGGCGGAGGTTTCGCCTATCAGGCCGACCTTTTAGCGTGGTCTGGCCGAGCTGTACCCACGGCATCACCAAATCAAACCCTCAATCTGTTGGTCATAAATATCTCAACTGCCTAATTCTTCCCTCCCAACGTATAACTACTCTAAAAAAAAACCCCTTCCCTTCTTTTCATCATGTCAGGGCAGCAATGTCTTCGTCGTGTTGCAACGTCCTCACGTCCTATGCAGTCATATTCGCTGTTGCGCGCCTCTTCATTCACAGCAGCCCAACTATCACGGCATAACTGTGTCCGGGGATACTCTGCTCTATCCAAGGCGACAGCATCTATGCTACTCAGCTCCTGGCCAAGGTTTGATTCAGCTTGGAGTTGAAGCCATTGTCCCATATTTCGGCACTGCTAACAGCCAGCAGGAACACGCAGCCAATAATACAGCCTACACACCTCAGCCTTACTCAACAACGTAATTATGGTTAGTATCTCTATCTTCCAGGCCACCAAGCCTTCTAAGCTGATGGTGAGTCCTAGCCGAAACGATCATCAAGGTGCCTCAAATGGCAGAGTCAATCAATGAGGGAACATTGAAGCAATGGTCAAAACGTAAGCATAAACTATTGTAGCTCTTGCTTGACGTTACATTGTCTAGTAGGGTTAGATATCTAAATACTATTGCAGAGGTCGGAGACTACGTGGAGCAAGATGAGGAAATCGTCACAATCGAGACTGATAAGGTACGGCCCCTAGCTCTTCGTTCCTGGATGAGAGTCTAATATGCTGATAACAGGTTGATTTTTCTGTCAATGCCCCAGAGGCAGGCACGCTCAAAGAGCTCTTGGTCAAGGAGGAAGATACAGTCACCGTTGGACAGGACTTGGCAATATTGGAGCTTGGTGGTGAGCCTTCGGGCGGCAAGAAAGAAGAAGCGAAGGAAGAGCCAAAGGAACAGGAGACTTCTTCCCAGCCTGAAGGTGGCCAAGAACAGCCCAAACCACAGGAAGACAAGCCCCAACCCCCTAAAGAAGAATATCAGCCAGAATCCCCGAAACAGGAGTCAAAACCGCAGCCTCCCCCACAGAAGAAGCCAGAGGCGCCGAAAGAGGCCGAGCAACCGAAGAAGATCGAAGGAGCCGTTGGTAGTCGCGAGGAGCGACGCGTAAGATGCAGTTTTGATTAATATCCTTGAACTTATCTGACTTAGTAACAGGTCAAAATGAATCGCATGCGTCTACGTATCGCCGAGCGCCTTAAACAATCCCAAAACACTGCTGCGTCCTTGACGACGTTCAACGAAGTCGACATGTCTTCCCTTATGGAATTCCGTAAGCTCTATAAAGATGATATCTTAAAGAAAACAGGAGTCAAGCTCGGATTTATGAGCGCATTTTCACGTGCTTGCGTCTTAGCCATGAAGGAAATCCCTGCAGTCAATGCATCCATTGAAGGCCCAAAGGGCGGAGACACCATTGTATACAGGGACTATGTCGATATCAGCGTTGCGGTTGCTACAGAAAAAGGTCTCGTCACCCCAGTCGTGCGGAACGCGGAATCAATGGATATGGTCGGCATTGAGAAAGCGATTGCGGATCTGGGCAAGAAGGTTCGCACCGTGCGTCCCCGTTATGATAATATGCTAACATTGTTAGGCCCGTGATAGTAAACTCACAATTGAGGATATGGCTGGCGGAACATTCACTATTAGCAACGTAAGGCAAACCTCTACAATTTGAGCAGCTACCTAACATGCAACAGGGCGGCGTTTTTGGCTCATTGATGGGAACGCCAATTATTAACCTTCCCCAAACTGGTACGGAAACCCGTGATATGAATATGATGATTCCTGCTGACATACTATAGCTGTTCTTGGACTTCACGCTATCAAGCAGAAGCCTGTCGCTGTTGACGGAAAAGTTGAGATTAGACCTGTAAGACACGCCTAGTCAAAGTTTAACAAACGTTGCTCCCTAACTGCAAGATAGATGATGTATCTCGCCCTCACTTATGACCACCGCCTACTAGATGGTAGAGAAGCTGTGACCTTCTTGGTGAAGGTACTAAAACAACATTTATACTTCTGCACTGTAGCTAACTATGTATTTAGGTTAAGGAGTACATCGAGGACCCACGCAGAATGCTACTAGGCTAAATATTTTGTGATTCTATACTGAAAAAGTCACATCTTCTCATACTTCATATTATAAGTTATATGCTTGTACACTGCCAATGGCTTCTTGGCCGCATCCGATTGCTAGAGTTTAACGTTTATGTAAAATATACCAGTTCAATTGTTGATTATAATAAGACCACAAATTGAAGACTTATGGCTTTTATGGAGCAAGGCAATATGTAGCTATTACAATAAATGACCACACGCTTTAACTGTTCAATTGCAACTGTAAATGACACATTATTAGGTTATTCGATATATTATAAAGACTAGATATTATAACGTAGTTGATCACCGAACCGTGAAGATCACCGAACCGTAAATGTCTAGTAGGCATTGGGAATTTGGCCCTTTTGTAACGCGTCAATAGCTAAAAGGAGCCTCCCTTCCCTTTCTTGAGCAGTATTAAAGTGTTTTAAAGGCATGGCGTTGATGTAGAGAGAGAGTGTTGAATATTTGGTGATGACTTTGTATGCGTTCACGGTTCGGTGTTCTTCACGGTTCGGTGATCAACTACGTTATACAGCTTTGTTCACGACCAGCTTCCACCCCCCTCCAGGGGAGCTGCGATTTTATACGCCATTTAATTTCGCTTGATCGCCACCAACTGTAAGCTGTT
>Ga0307507_10012657_pt1 | contig 10392 bp, 9 predicted proteins | sample 7_EM_MG_FD_207223 | JGI IMG/M metagenome (GOLD analysis project Ga0307507, IMG submission 207223) | Populus trichocarpa ectomycorrhiza microbial communities from riparian zone in the Pacific Northwest, United States - 7_EM | ecosystem: Host-associated > Plants > Roots > Unclassified | place... | reverse complement strand
AACTTAGACGAGATAGCGAACAGGACCTGGTAGCGAATAGGGAACCGAGAGCTCTCGGTATGTACGATCCCTCCCAACCCCTAATCCCAGAAGGCAGTGAGAGCGCATTGGGTATCGCGGAGTCAGTGGAGAGATTATTCCCCGGAGTGGAACGCACGACGTTGGTCCACATAATCGAAAATCGATTCAAGCAAACAAATATCTACCGGTTGCTAGCTAGCGAACAAGAGAGAGCTGAATCACAACGAACTATTTGCATTGGAGGGGTGGAGTTCCAGCAAGCAGAACGAGATGGAAAGGAAAACGAGTACCGAATGAGTAATTTCTTTAAAGCATGGGCAGCCTACTCCGGAATTCTGGTCAAGCTGGCGCCATATCCACTCCAAGGCGATCTTGCGACATCCCTCTCCATCTACACCATGAACCTCTATGACTTACTGGAGAAGTATGCCTGGGACAGAGTCAAGGCATATCACTTTCAATTCCACCGGAAGAGAGTCGCCAGTGGAAAGAATATCTACCTGGGTACCGAATGGCGTCTCCTGGACAGTGAACTACTCGCCTCAAAATGCTTCGCCCATCCAGCACAACGAGCACTGTCGACTCAAAGTACCAAGCCGGCTCCTGCCCCTACCCGCAGAACCCAGGAACTCGCAATACGTGACAATATTCCCCGCCAAGCATACAACTCTACGGGCACGAACACTCCACTGGTTCATAGCCAACCCCAGCACCACAGAACCAACACAGGTTCCACTCTCACTCCAATGCAGCCATGCCGGAATTGGAACTATCGCGAGTGCAGAAACAGTCAGTGCCGCTATCACCACACCTGTATCACCTGTGGTAGCAACCACCGAGCGTCACAATGCCCCTCAGGGAACGGAGTATCCTTTCCCTCCGCATCACAGGGCCCCAGGCGTTAGCCCTCCTAACCTCCCTCTTCTCTCTGTTCACCGCTCTCTCTTATGTACCCCCAACATACCCAGACAAATCTTTACTCCTCCTATTACCATAAGCTTACTGCTACTCTAGCAGCTCCAACATTTATCTCATATAGACAGGGGACACCCTCCAGCCCAAAAGACACTGCCCCCTCTTCCAATATGAGTGTAGAATTAGCCCGACCCAATACTTCGATTCATTACCCCTTGTACACCCCTCATAGTCTCCCAATGCCTATCGGACAACTCAGGGTGGACGGATGGAGGAACCTTACTCAGGATTATCCTGACCGGCATGTTATCGCTGCCATCCTCGGGATATGCACTTTTGGAGTTCGCATAGGCTACGAGGCCCTCCGTAATGGAGCCACAATTCACCCTAATTTAAGTACTGCCACGACGGACGCCCAACTCGTAACGGCTGATATAGTATCCGAGCTTGAGAAAAACTGCTTCATACTATACCCAGACAGAGAAAGCCTTCCAACCCAGTATACCGCATCGCCCCTCGGACCTACGGCCAAGTCAGATGGGAGTAAGATGAGAATCCACCACTTATCCTACCCTGCCGGTAACCCAGAGGCAATTAACTCCGGAATCCCGGAGCATTACGGTACCATACGATTTAGCGGTATTGAGGATGCGATCAGGGCTGTTCAAGAGTTAGGACGAGATTGCACTCTGATCAAGAGGGATTTTGTGTTGGCATTCCGCCATATACCCGTCTCGCCGATTGACGCACCGCTACTAGGGTTTCACTGGCAAAACCAATTCTATGCGGAGAGCTTTCTTCCGTTCGGACTACGAACAGCACCTTACCTATTCAACTTATTTGCTGAGGTATTCCATTGGATCCTCGAACAGCAGCTCCAAACCCAGAATATTAGCAGCCGAATCATCCACTATCTCGACGATTTTCTAATAGCACTTCCTCCGGGCCCAAACAACCGACTCAACCATTCTACCCAGATGTTTAGTACACTCTGCAGCGAGGTCGGACTTAGCATAAAGACAGCGAAAAATGAGGAGGTGACCGCAGTGAGCTTTGCGGGCTTTATCCTGGATACTAGGAGCATGGTCATTCGACTACCACAGAAGAAGCTCCTAAAGGCACGCGAAATCGTCAACAAAGCAAGCGCCTGCCAATCCCTTACTCTTCTGGATATACAGAAGCTCACCGGATACTTAAATTTCGTCTCAACAGTCGTGCCCCTCGGTAAAACCTTCCTCCGTCGACTCTATAACATGGAACTTTACTTCCCTCCTCAAGCAGCAAAGTACCACAGGCGGCGGATATCCGGTGAGGCAAAGAAGGACCTCAAGTGGTGGTCTAATGCCCTAATGCACCCACCCGAGAGGTCAATTGCAACAAGAAGGAGGGAAGTAATCCGATGCTGGACAGATGCAGCGAGTACTAGAGGCCTTGGTGGATTCTACCTTACCCATGGCCAAGCACGCCCAGAACAAAGCGCCGCATTCTCCATAGCCATACCGCAGTCTTTAGCCAACGGCAGGGAGCACATCAACACGCAAGAAATGCGGGCAGTCGAACAAATGCTTCTGTACTGGGGTAGACAGTGGAAGGGAAAATCGCTCCTACTGCACATTGACAACCGAGCGGTAGCCCACGGAATTTCCGATATGACCATCTGCTGTGCATCTATGCAAGTCCTGCGGAGATGTCTACTGCTCGCAAACGAATACGACATAGACTTGGAGGCAAAATGGATTTCAACTAACGATAACACCTTGGCCGATGCGCTCTCCCTGCTGGAATATAGTAAGATAGCTGACCTCGCGCCACAGTTAGTATGCCCAACAGGCAGCCTCCCACAGCGTGGGATTCTGATATACGGCAATCGGGACTATCCCAGGTAGCAGCCTATTATCTATGGCGTGGGTTAGCTCCAGCAACCAGACGCAACTACAATACTCCTAGATCCCGCTTCACTACTTTCTGTGCACTCTCCGGCTACAGACACCAGGATGGAGGATACTTCCCAGCAAGAGCAATTTGGCTCATTGAGTGGATTTGTTCCCTAGTGGGAACTGTAAAGGTTAAAACTATGAAACTGTATTTAGCCGGCATTAAGTCCTACCACCTAGATCTCGGAATGGATCATACCGCATTTTCGGACCTCCGCTTAGAACGAACAATTCACGGCATTAAGCGAGACCACCATGAACCTGAGCGCCGGATACGCACACCTCTCATACGCCCTCACCTGTTACTTATCCTCCAGCATCTCTCGACAATAAACTACAATGATATAGTTACCCGAGCAGCCTTCACATTAGCATTCGCCGGATTCCTCCGGGTAGGCGAGTTTACGTATACGGAAACCGACCGCCACCCAGAGCACCTGTTTCCTAAGTGGTTCCTCACCAAGAACAGCATTAGAGTACCAGCAAGGGGGGAATATATGGAGGTTACACTGCCTTCCTCTAAAACCGACCCATTCCGGAAAGGAATCAAACTCACCATTGCTGCAAGCCACGATAACGCTTGCCCAGTACGAGCAATGCAAGCATTTTTTGCCTGCGACAGACACCGACCTCAACATGCTCCCCTCTTCTGTGTCGGGCACACTCAACAGCAAGCCTTCTCCAGACAATATGTCGTCAACAGGCTACAAGGCCTCGCCTTCACTGCTGGCTTGAACCAAGGGACGTGGAACGGACACAGCTTCCGCCGGGGTGCTGCAACCTGGGCTGTAGAGGTGGGTATCCCCGAAGCCCAGATCCAAACACTGGGCCGCTGGAAATCCGACGCGTATAAGACATACATCGAGTACTCAAACGCGGACAGGATCTCACTCTCTAAGTGTTTCCAGACTTCGCAAACTTCAACCAACTAGCTACACAACCCCGCCTGCCTCTATATGGGCCAGAGACGTTACCAACCGCACGGCAGGCCCACTCAGGCTCCAGTCACATAGCCTGCCTCGACCCGGGAAACATCGGCGGTAACAATCTCCCTGGCAAGGGCAGCGGCTTCCTTGGCATAGCCTCCGGCAGTGGAACTAGCTATTCAACTGGCAGGAATTTCGTCCTATTGGTATTTCCTTGTTTGTACTTTTGTCCTGGTTTCTTTCACTTTCTTTCTGTAATTCCTAGCTACTTGTAATATACTCGTCCGACTTCGGAAAATTGGACCTGAATTCACCACCCTCATCACAAACCGGACAAGTTAGAAAATAATTCAAGAAATTTCGGGCTCATGCAAGCATCAATAGGAGATTTAGGAATAGAGATAAATGAACTTATGGAAGTATTTTACATTGTATCCTCAAGCCTGTGCCGTGACATCGGGACATAGAAAACAACTAGCCTACTACTAGCGCGTTGCTCTTTTTCCCCTAAACTGCCATGCATCAAACTATCTCACAGAAAAGGTTAGCAATAGTAAGGGAAGCAAAGATATTAGGCACTGTTGTAATAGATACGGAGGTGGAGGTGTTGCATAAGTTTCTACTTACAGAATATCGGACATCTCCAAGTTCTATGATCAGATGAAATGACATCCTCATGGAAACGGATAAGTGACTGCCCGCTCGGGTCTTCTCGGTACCAGTGATCCTTCTACTTCCGGCATTCTACCATCTTCCGCAGTGATCCCATTCCGGCTGTATAAGAAGGTATTAGAACTGGTGCCAAAAATGTGGGCGTTGGTATAGTCGTTGTAAACGAAGACACGGCGAGGTAGAGGAATCTCAGGAGCCGGAACAGTACTTAGGTCCTCTTGAGTAGTAACAGCCGTCGAAGCAGGGTTCGGAAGAGCAATGCCTAGAACTTTCTGCACAAAAGTGCAAGGTTAATGATGTATATGTGAATAAGTTTAAGGACGACGAGACGGGGTGGGTATACTTCGAAAAAGGGCGAAATCAAAGAAGACACCCAACGATGAAATCGCGAGCATTGGAAGAGAGGTATCATTGCAACAAGTAAAGTAAGGGCAGCTATAACAATTGCCAATATCTCACCAGGAGACATCCCATTGCTGCCGTGGTCCTGGTTTTCCGGGTTACCGCGCTTATTAGACTGGGATAACATGGCCCGGATAGCAAATTCTCTTGAAGACACACGGCTCTGAGCAGAAGCACGAAATCCGCAAATCCCCAGAGAATAAATGGGTGGAGCACGGATCCGTGGCACGAGTCGGGAAGGCCCCCTCGATTATAGTAGGGACTTTTGGAATTCTAGAGAATTTAGGAAATCAAGGATAAACTTGTCCGCTCATTGGAACCAAAAAAAAGAGCGGCAGCACAGTTAGTTATATAAATTTTTGATACAGTTAAGCAAACCCAGCGCAACACAAGTCCTACGTAGGAAGCAGGGGGTTTACTTTAATTACGCAACAACCCCGTGTCCATTGGCGAAAGTCAAAGGGGATTCACTCTTATTAGCACCTTGTCGAAAAGAAAAATAACCAGCCCCGTGATTACACACTTCATCCATATTCAACAACACTGTTTTCCACGATAAGATGCATGGCTAACTAGCCAGGGTGGCCGCTTCGCCTTCCGGTATGGTTAATTCGCTATCCGATCAAATACACCCCACGCTTATACGGTACCATTCAAGGGCTCAGGGAGCCTCCAATCGGGCATGGCAGAAGGTTTGTTGAAAGCTCCAGGAGAGCTCCAGAATAGAACTTCATCGTATCCTAGAAGTCTGAACACAGGTTGGCAATTGGGCGACGTGTTGCTTGTATGTAGTCGGAAATTTCCTACTTTAGAAACAAGGGGACACCCTAACCATCTATAAGCCCAACACCTTTCTGCTGCCATGTCTGACGAGAGAGAGAGAGACGGACCTGGAGGGCCAGAGGTTAGGTATGCTCAATCCAGTACTCACATACAAAGCAGGGAGCAAGGCATTCGCGCCCACTTGCGTACTTTTTGCCTTCCGTAGGTCCACCGCTCCTTCCCCGGCCCCAAGTCCCGGTCTCTGGTCTATCACCTCTCGCTCACATAAACTTAGATAAAAGAAAAAAAGAAGCCAAGGGTGACCCTACTTCAAAGCAGCGAGTAAGAAAGAATGGTTGTCGGGAAAGTGAAAAAAGTGAAAGAGTGGGTGAGGAGAAGAAAAATGCTCCCTGGTTTCCTCTCTTTCTCTTTTTACTCGTGCGGTACAGCACAACTACGGTAGTTACCTTCAACTTATCGCCCCGGGTCGCTGTCGTAAGCGTCCAGTAAAATGCTGTTAGTAGACTGTGCCTCGAAATGGAAGAAGAAAAAACAGATCTCTCCACAATCCCATCCACTCAAAGCCTCCTCCTCCTTGTGAACGAAAGTTTCTATCACTCATCACATCCTCCGCAGCCCTCATGAATCTTTCTCGGCCGTACCGAGAAAAATGAAATATAAATTTTCTATAAAAGGGGAACACCTTTCATGGTATAGCTAAAACCAATTCGCAGTAACTGGAGCTTCCCCGCTGATTAACCCAACAAACCTAGCTTAACTCCATTATCATCTTAGGAGAATAACCGGAAAAATATGTTGCCTTTATTCCAACAACGATTATGACGAAATGCCCATTTGCCCTCTGACGGCTCACTCCATTCAAGGTTCCCCCATGTTCCTGTCTGTCTCTCTTTGCGCACTCTCGGTAGCAGCCGATCAGACCCTCTCAGACAAAAAAAAACAAAAAAATGCACTACCCTTGCCAGAGGGGCAACTCCAAATGGAATTTTCGTCCAACGATTTGAGGTTATACCAACATCAGACTGGAATAGTATCCCTTGAAGAGAGCTGCTCCCAGCGAGGAAATATAACAGGCAAATAGGGTGACTTATATACAAGGCAGAACAAAAGCGAGGTGAATCGCTTCGTTTGTATTAGCAGAACCACAGTCGAGACCACCTTCTGCCTAAGAAACAACAACATCACCTATTCAGGTAAATCCTCTGCAGATCCTCAAGGCCAGAAATGTTTATTGGCCAGGTCACAATTGGAAGGCCCAGTGTACCGGCCTCCAGCCAATTATTCCTCTAGCTTCCGAGGCAGAATGCCGTAAAATTCGGCATAAGAACGAAGGGATAGGGCAACTTTCACTGGCGAAGACTCGGTGAGCACACGGTTTATTCCGGTATTGCGAGACCCTTGGGCACCGACCGCAACCGAGGGAATGGCCGATATTGGCTCTTTTCTTGAGGGTGGAAGAAAATTCGGAGGAACTTTCCAATACAATATTCGAGTCTTAACGTATTGTTCTATGAGCGGCTGAAGTGACCGGCAAGTGAATCGTGCTTCTTCGCCTGATCTACCCTTAATCCTTGCACGATTACCGGGGCTTGTGTGAGCGTCCGACTATTCAACGTCTCCCGCCAGATTTCGCACCCCACCAATATGAAACTAGTATGATAAGTTGGTATCGTGCAGACGCCCCGTGAGTTCTCACCGATAGAAAGTGCAATACTATGGAAAGGTCTCAGCCGACAACGCGCACCAATTACTAGCGGTCGAAGCTGCCTCCTACGGCGGGTCAAACGTACCCGAGGTGCAAATGGGCGTTGCGGTGCAGCGAAAACTCCTAGCCCAACACCCCAAAACCACATCTTGTTAGCTTGTGTGGAGCACAGTTACCCGGCCTTTGTAGTTTTGGGGTGTTGGGCTGGGAGCCTTCGCTGCCCCGCAACGCCCATTTGCACCTCGAGTACGTTTCACCCGCCGTAACCTCCTCAACATACACAGGGGAACCCCGCCTGAACCCCATTTTAAGAAAAAGGCCCCGAAAAAAGACATGGAAAGAATGGGGACACTTAGCCCCGGGCTTTAACAGCTTCTATGCCAAGTTTTTCGAGTTAAAGGACTTTGTGTAATACCACCCCCTCTATTGCATACAAACCCGGCAGATCCACTCAAAACTTGGCACTCGCAAAATGCTTTTCCGGCCAAGGACTGAATGCCTCTCATAAAGATCTTAGCCTGACATCTGAAGAGATTCTACGAGAGCGAGGCCCTGCCCCCTCATCTCTCCAGAGCGCTGCCAAACAATAGCGAGCTCGAGGCCCAGCGGAAAACGCATCACAATCCGGATAGCCAAGGGAGATCTCACCGATGCCCAACAGGTTGCCGGGAGCGCTATATTTCTGAACTCCCCCCTCGCGGGTCATCCCCTTTCGGGAGATCACAGATAGAGCACTACAGTTGCACCCCGCTTTCCCGGATTTCACTCTACCAGATTCCGGACAATTCCCCAAGATGTGTGCAAGATTCACACAATTACACTGGATAGAAAATTTAAAAAATTTCTTACCCTGCTCGCCCAGGAAATATATCCTGTGTCCTGGATTCTCATCCGATGCCAGCTTAAAATTTAATATCACTGCCACCCAAAGGCATCATTGATGCATGGTAGCCTACCTAGTAGGAACCCAGGTCAAACCTTCCTTCCGGTCTTCTTTGTGATGGTATGATAATCCTAGTAGTAGAACACTATACTGGAGGAGCACATTAGGGCATGTATGGATAAATCAAAATATATTCGCCTAACAGGAAGTATCCCAATCCAGGTTCCCTATCCTACGGCAGTACAATCCAAAGGTATGCCAGCTTGCCCTCATACCAACTTAAACAAAACAAATAAACAAAGAGGTATAGGGCATGGGCGGATATGTAGGGCTCAACGTGCACGAGCAGAGTTTTCACTACTTAGAGTGATCTGTAGTTAGCAACCTCCATAGCGAATACAACCACAACGAACTTTCCTCCCGTTACACTAGCGCACGATCAATCGTCCTCCATCACTTTGCCCTCTCCCAATTATTCCCCTCACTACTAGTAGAGGTTCCCACATATACCGATCCCAGACCCCACTCAATTCCCCCAGCGGATGCCTAGGCTGAAGGAAGAGGGAGGTTGAACAGTAGTAGGATTGGAGCGCATTCTGCTATATGGCAGATTACGGCGATAGGGTACTACATATTGTGAGCGAGTAATCGAAATAAAAAAACTCTGTATTCGGTATCGAGAAGTCTTTTCAATTCCCTAGTCTCTAATTTTCCACCCTACTCCTCATCTAGACCTTATATGAAACAGTTGCGGGCCATTCCACTCAATTGTCACTGGATCCTCAGTTCTTTTGAAGACACCTGCCTGCGTATCAACAATACCTCTATGATGAGAATTGCAGTTTCACCTGATACCAACTGCTCGTTGGCCTCACTCCGACCAATCCGCACCGTTGATCACTCACTAGGCCGCTCTTTCGCTTCCTCTAACATTCATTTCCTCCTTCTTGATAAGACACTCACCCTTTATGAACATCCGTTTGGGCATGACACCGTGCAGTATAAGCACCCTAGCATATCTACCGCCACGGCCTCATGCCTGCCGCAAAAAAAGTGAGCCGGAATCGGGCTTGGAGCCAATTATAGCGCGGTGCGCTACACAAGGTTGTCAAGGGTCGCCCTGTTCCCTCTCTACAGTCACACAAGGCTGACTCTTGGGCAAATACACAGCCTGGGCACAGAAGCAAAAAAGGTTTTCTTGGCAGCCGGATATCCGGTATTTAAGGGTTTGGGGGTTTTCTGAGGATTGTAATGTCTCTTTCCTCCCTGTAGGAAAGCTCATTAGCCATCACTCTCCCAGATGTTTTATCTGTCCCGGGCAATCCACTATAGCGTTTGGCCATCTAGGACAACCCCCGCGACTCCACCACACCCCCAGTCTTTCTCGGCTTTTTTTCTTTCAGGCCTACATCTTACCATACCACCATACCAATCGAGCACGAAAAGAAAAATAACCTTAAACCAGTATGACAAAGCAAGTCCACAAGACCCCTAGGAACCTTTCCCTAATTGGTATAGTGGAAGAACGGATAAGTGTGTACCTCATTTAGGGGAGTTTTCAACCAAACATAACCTACCACATAATGGTCCAGAGCACGTAAAAAAACCGTAGAAATGTAGAGGAAGTGAAGCGGAATAAAAGTACGGTTTTTTTACTCTCTAAAAGCAAGTTGAAGGAATGGCATCCTTGTTTTAAAATCTCAAGATTTTGGTGTAGATTCACAGTCTTGGCGTTGGAATGCAACAGAAAAGGATGACTGATCTGGTGATCTGAAACTTGATATCCGTATAAAGAGTAAGAAAAAGGTTACTAGTTATTGGCATCCAGCAAAACACTATACTCGCCAAAGAGGTAGGTATCATATACAGTCCCTGGGTAAAAGTGCTTGTGATAATGTGAGACATCTGGCCAAGCAAATTCATGAACACTTTTGCCTAGGGACTGTACAAGCATTGCTTAAAATAGTTCCCAAATGTTTGAATTCAGCTCAACTAACTTGAAGACTGATCTAGAAGTTTTGAGTACGAACAGTGAGAATGATGAGAGCATATTGTGAAGGGATTACTTATGGTACTGCTGACTTCAAAGAGAAGGTAACCAGGACCTATAGAAGCCATCATAGAGTGTAAAATTCTCAAGATGTATCATAG
>Ga0307507_10012656_pt1 | contig 10392 bp, 6 predicted proteins | sample 7_EM_MG_FD_207223 | JGI IMG/M metagenome (GOLD analysis project Ga0307507, IMG submission 207223) | Populus trichocarpa ectomycorrhiza microbial communities from riparian zone in the Pacific Northwest, United States - 7_EM | ecosystem: Host-associated > Plants > Roots > Unclassified | place... | reverse complement strand
CGCCCGCCGCTTGCTCACAGCAGGGTCGGTGCGTGGAACCTGCCGAGGCCGGTGGTCAGGTCGCGGTCCAGCCAGTAGCGGCGCGGTTCGGCGAGCATGACGGCGACGCTGACGCCGAGGAGGCCGGGGATCCTGGCCAGTTCGTTGTCGACGAAGAGCGCCAGGGCGGAGCGGTCGGTGACCAGGCCGGTGGCGAGCACGGACGTGTCGCTGGCGACGTGCGCGGCGAGCCGGGTCTGGGGCAACTGGTCGATGCGGCGCATCACTTCGGGGGTCGCACCCGGCGCCACCCGCAGCCGGAGGATGAACGCGGTCTGGAAGCCGAGCCACTCCGACACGATCTCCAGCCGCGGCTTGACCCAGCCCTCGTCCAGGACCCGGCGGACGACACGGTGCGCGGTGGAGGTGGCCAGGTCGGTGGCCCGGGCGATGCTCGCGGCGGACGTGCGGCTGTCCTGCAACAGCTGGGCCACGACGCTGCGTTCGGCCTCGCTGAGCGGCTTTGCCGGGGGTGTCGCGGTCGCGGTGCCCTCGGGGCGGGAACCGGTCAGCTTCAGCAGGTCGGCGCGCTCGGTGTCGGTGAGGAACTGTGGGTCCCAGGTGATGCCCCGGCGCAGGGTGCTGAGCGCGGGCAGGGCGTTGACGCGGCGGACGCCGGGGACGGAGAACATCCGGTCGATCGCCTCGCTGGTGGCCGCCTCGGACGGGGCGTGCACGACGGCGTAGAGCGGGTAGTCGCCCGAGATCTGTGCCAGCAGCTGGAGGTGGGGCAGGTCACGGAGCCGGTGGAGGACGGCGAGGGGGGTCTCGCCGGTGATGTCCAGGAAGACGTGGACGGGCATCGCCGTGGAGTGGATGCCCCAGTCGGCCTGTCCGATCACGCGCACCATGCGGGCCTCGTGCAACCGGTCGTAGCGCCGTTTGAGGGTGCTGGCGTCGGCGGCCAGGATCTCGCCGATGTCGTCCCAGGTGGCCCGGGGCGCCAGGTGCAGCGCGCCGATGAGACGCCGGTCGAGTTCGTCGAGGAGAGGACGGGTCATAAGGCCTCACTCTAAGGTGCTGTTTAATCCCACCGTTACTTCCAAGATATAGAGAATCTCTCATCTGGATGCCATTGTTCGCAGGAACATCCCCCCCATCGCGCCAAGAGGTACCGATGAGTGTCACCTCCGCTCAACCCCAGCCCCCTTCCACCGAGCCGCAGTCGAGAGTCCTGCGCACCGCGTTCCGGGGCCTGACGGCGATCGAGAAGATCGGCAACAAACTCCCCAACCCCTTCTGGCTGTTCTGGATCCTCGCGGGGGTCGTCGCCGTCCTGAGCGCCGTCCTTGCGGCGACCGGCCTCAGCGCCGTGCACCCCGGCACGCACGAGACCATCAAGGTGCAGAACCTGCTCAGCAAGGACGGCCTCACCATGGCCGTCGAGGGCGCCGTCGACAACTACGCGACCTTCCCGCCGCTGGCCACCATCCTCACCGTCATGTTCGGCATCGCCGTCGCCGAGAAGAGCGGACTGTTCTCTACCCTGCTGCGCCGCATGGTCGCGCGCGTGCCGGGCAAGTACCTCACCTTCGCCCTGTCCATGACGGCCATGGTCAGCCACGTCGCCGGCGACGCCGCCTACGTCACCCTCATCCCGCTCGGCGCCCTCGTCTTCCGCGCGGCCGGCCGCAGCCCGGTCCTCGGTTGTGTCGTCGCCTACGTCTCGATCGCCGCCGGCTACGACGCCTCCCCGTCGCTCACCACCACGGACGTCCTGCTCTCCGGGATCTCCACCGCCGCCGCCCACACCATCGACGCGCACTACGTCGTCACCCCGGTCGCCAACTACTTCTTCAGCCTCGGCTCGTCGATCGTGGTGGCGTTGGTGATCACCCTCGTCGTGGACAAGGTCCTCGCCCGCCGCTCCGACCTGGAACCCGACGAGCCGGTCGCCGCGCTGGGCGCCGAGGAACTCGCCGAGATCGAGGTCACCGACCAGCAGCGGCGCGCCCTGCGCACGACCGGCCTGGTCGCCGTCGGCTTCCTCGCCTTCCTCGCGGCGGCCATGATCCCGTCATCCTCACCCCTGCGCGGTGAAGGCGGCGGCATCGTCAACTCCCCGCTGATCGGCGGCATGGCGCTCGTCCTGGGCGTGTTCTTCGCCGTGCTCGGCACCGTCTACGGCCGACTGTCCGGCACCTTCACGGCAGCCCGCGACAGCATCGGCGCGATGGTGGACGGCACCCGCTCGATGGCGCCGATCCTCGTCCTGTTCTTCGCCATCGCCCAGTTCCTCGCCTACTTCAAGTGGACGAACATCGGCAACATCCTCGCCATCAAGGGCGCCGAGACCCTGCGCGACCTGCACCTGCACGGCTGGACCGTACTGGTCGGCATCGCCGTGCTGATCACCTTCATGAACCTCGTGATCACCAGCGGCTCCGCACTCTGGGCGCTGGCCGCGCCGGTCCTCGTCCCCATGCTGATGCTCATCGGCATCGAGCCCGAGACCACCCAGGCCGTGTACCGCGTCGCCGACTCCGTCACCAACTGCGTGACCCCGATGAGTCCCTACTTCGTCATGGCCCTGGGCTTCATCCAGCAGTACCGCAAGTCCGCCGGCATCGGCACCCTGGCCTCCTTCACGATCCCGATCGCCGCCGTCGTCTGGGTGGTCTGGGTCGCGTTCTTCGTGGCCTGGTACCTGCTGGGCATCCCGCTCGGCATCAGCTGACCACCTCCCGAGCGACCCCGTCCGTTCGGCCGTACGAGAAAGCAGATCATGACCGCCTCACCCGCAGCCACCGCCCTCACCACCCGCGCCCAGGAAGTGTCGTCGCAGATCGTCGAGGACATCCTGACCCTCGTCCGCCACGAGACCAGCAGCTACGACCTTCCCGGCCTCGCGAGCGGCCTGGACCTGCTGCGTGAACTGACCGTCCAGCGGCTCGGCCTGCCCGACCACGAGGAGCGTCACCCTGGGGGCGAGTGCGGTGACACCCTCACCCTGACCTACGGCGGCACCGGCGCTGGGCATGTCGCGCTCGTCGGGCACTACGACACCGTATGGCCGACCGGGACCCTCGCCGGATGGGAGCAGCCCGCGGCGGGCGAGGACGGGCGGGAGAAGCTCAGCGGCCCCGGCATCTTCGACATGAAGACCGGCCTGGCGCAAGGGATCTGGGCCCTGAAGCTGGCCCGGGAGAGCGGTGCGCCCCTGCCCACCGTCACCTTTCTCTTCAACGGTGACGAGGAGATCGGCTCGCTGTCCTCGCGGCCGGTGATCGAGGAGGTCGCGCAGAAGGTCGACGTCACGCTGGTGCTGGAGCCGAGTGCTCACGGCGCGGTGAAGACCGCCCGCAAGGGCACCGGGATCTTTCAAGTCACGGCCACCGGCGTCGAGTCCCATGCGGGGCTCGCGCCGCAGGACGGGGCGAGTGCGATCACCGCACTGTCCGAGTTCGTCGTCGCCGCGGCGAAGGTGGCCGCCCCTGACAAGGGGACCACGATCAACACCGGGCTCATCAAGGGCGGTTCGGCCATCAACGTCGTCGCCGGGCGGGCCACCGCCGGTGTCGACATCCGGGTCAGCAGCGCGGCCGAACAGGCCCGGGTGGACGAGGAGTTGGACGCCATCAAGGTCAGCGACCCGCGCGTCGCCATCGAGATCGACCACGCCTGGAACCGGCCGCCCATGACCCTCAACGCCGCCTCCGTCCCGCTGCTCGACCTCGCCCGCGAGGTCGCCCGTGAGCAGGGGCGTGACGCCTTGCGTGACACGGCCGTCGGCGGCGCCAGTGACGCCAACTTCGTCGCCGCGCTCGGTCTGCCCGTGCTGTGCGGCATGGGGGCGGTCGGCGACGGTGCCCATGCCCAGGGCGAGTTCATCCACCCCGACACCGTGCCCGCGCAGACCGCCCTGGTCGCGGGGCTGCTGGGACGACTGGCGGAACCGCTGCGCGGCTGACCGCGACCCGTCGGAACATCCGCGGGCCACTCGGGTGGGGCGCTTCACGCGATCGATCCCTGACCGGGGACAATCGATGCCATGACGGACGGTACGGACGGTAGGGGCGACTCCGAGAGCCGCTTGGCCAGGATCGAGCGGCTGCTGGAGGACAGCGGGCGCGATGTGGTGCCCGCGTGGCGCCGGGTGACACGTGGGGAGACACGGTGGGCGGTGTCCGCCGTGATCCTGGTGGCGCTCGCCCTGCAGTTGATGCTGCCGCACCGGCTCGCCTTCCAGCCGTACTGGCTGCTGCCGGCCCTCGAAATCGCGCTGATGGTCGGCCTGTTCGTCGCCAATCCCCGGCGGATCGAGCCCGGCACGCGGTGGCTGCGCTGGCCGAGCCTGGTTCTGACGGGGGTGATCAGCCTGGCCAACAGCTGGTCGGCGGCCCGGTTGGTGGTGGGTCTGGTCAAGGGCACCGAGGGTCTGGGCGCAGGGCCGCTGCTGCTGACCGGCGGCGCCATCTGGCTGACCAACGTCATCGTGTTCGCCCTCTGGTACTGGGAGTGGGACCGCGGCGGGCCGATGGCGCGGGTCATGGGGCACCACCAGTACGCCGACTTCCTCTTCGTCCAGATGCAGAGCCCGGAGACCGCGCCGCCGGACTGGGAGCCGGTGTTCCTGGACTACCTGTACCTGTCCTTCACCAACTCCACCGCCTTCAGCCCGACCGACGTGATGCCGCTCTCCCGCTGGGCCAAGATGCTGATGATGAGCCAGTCCTCGGTCTCCGTGTCGATCGTCGTCCTGGTCGTCGCACGGGCGGTCAACATCCTCTGACAGCAGGGGAGTTGAACTGTCGAACAGCTGTCGAAACTGTCGAGTCTGTGAGTCCGGGCGTTCCGCTTGCCGCGCCCCGGCGGTCGCCCGAGCATGGTGCGACTCGCCCGTCCCCCCACTCGACAGGGAGCTCCTGTGCGCTCGCGAGACCTCAACCGCCGTGGCTTTCTCGCCGGTACCGCCGCCGCTGTGCTGGCGACCGGTCTGGACTCAGGTGTCGCGTCGGCCGCCGACCGACGCACCAGCCGGAGCGCCGACGATCCCGTGACCACGGAGTCCGGCCAAGTCACCGGAATCCAGGGCGGGTTGAAGGGTATCGTCGCCTACAAGGGCATCCCGTACGCGGACACCACCGCCGGCGCCAACCGCTGGCGACCGCCCCAGCCCGCACCGTCCTGGGACGGGATCCGCAAGGCGAACGCCTGGGGCCCGGCCTGCCCCCAGCCCGTCACGGGCATCCCGAGCGACCAGGTACCGGACCTGAGCGAGGACTGCCTCAACCTCAACATCTGGACCGGCGCAGCCACTTCAGGAGAGAGCAGACCGGTCCTCGTCTGGCTTCCGGGCGGCCGTGACACCGCGATCTGGACCGGACAGGAGATCTACAACGGCTCCCTGCTGGCGAACAAGGGCGTCGTCTTCGTCAGCGTCAACCACCGCGTCGGCCCCTTCGCCGACCTCGCCCACCCCGACCTGAGCGCCGAGTCCGGGCACTCCGCATCCGGCAACTGGGGTGCCCTGGACGCCGTAGCGGCGCTGGAATGGGTGTCCCGCAACATCGCCGCGTTCGGCGGCGACCCGGACCGGGTGACGCTCGCCGGCTGGCAGAACGGGGCGAACCTCGTCAACATCCTGCTGGCCTCGCAGTCGGCCCGAGGCCTGTTCCACCGGGCCCTGCTGCCGTCCGGCGTGCACTACACGAAGGACCCCGCGCTCGGCCAACCACCATACGGCTACCGTACGTTGGCGGACGCAGAGACCAACGGCACCGCCTTCGCCGCCTACTTGAGTTGCTCGTCCCTCACCGACCTGCGTGCGCTCTCCGCCGACGAGATCGTCGCGCGGACCTATGCCGCCGACGCACCGGCCGACGCCACCGGCTTCGGCGACGTACTTGACGGCTACGTTCTGCCGAGCACGTACACCGCCGCCATGGAGGCGGGCAGGGAGATCGACGTACCGGTCCTCACCGGCAACTGCCGGGACGGGAACGCCGCTTCACCCACGCTGACCGAATACCAGGCCTACGCCGATGCGCGGTTCGGACCGCTCGGCCTCACGGACACCTTCCTCGACCTGTATCCGGCGACCACCGACGCCGAGGCCACCACGCAGTACAACGCCTGCGCGCGGGACGAGGAACGCGTGTCCACGTTCCTGTGGGGCGGCCAGTTCGAGGACACCGCCGGCAATCACGGCCCGGTCCACACCTACTTCTGGACCCGCGTCCCGCCGGGCCACGACGCGACCAACCCCGTTGTCGGGAGCGGCAGTTCGGGTGCCTTCGACGGGGCCGACGTCTACTACCTGCTCGGGTTCCTCTACAACACCGACCGGCCGTGGGCGGGACGCGACTACGACATCGCCGACACCACTGCCTCGTACGTGGCGAACTTCGCGGCCACCGGCGACCCGAACGGCGGCAGCCTGGCCACCTGGCCGGCCCTGGACACGGGGACCCCGCAGACGATGGAACTCGGCGACCACTTCGCCACGCTCCCCGCAGCGGACAGCGACGCCAAGTACGCCTTTCTCAAGGCCTACCTGACGTCGCAGCCCATGTCCTACTGATCCCGCCGGATCAGCAGGAGCCCTCGTCCTGCCAGGGGCCCCACTGGGAGGCACCGGGCACCTCGTTCTGGGTCCACCACTTGGCCACCCAGTTGTGGTTGCCGTACGACACCTCGTTGCCCTGCGTGTAGACGGCTGTGGAACTCCACGCCGTCTTGCACGTGCCGGGGGTGGGCGTCGGAGTCGGGGTCGGCGTGGGTGTCGAGGTCGGCGGCGTCACGCCCGCGAACTGCACCGAGTACTTGGCGAAGTCCCACGCGTTCTGCGCCACGCTGGAGCAGGTCCCGGACGTGGTACCGCCGTTGTCGACCGGACTGCACTGCCGGTCGCGGTTGAGGGACCAGAACGTGAAGCGGTCCATGTTGTGGCTGGTGGCGTAGTTCAGGACGGTCTGGAAGTCCGCCTGGGTGAAGTACTCGCCGGTGTCGCTGCGCCCGTTCATCCCCGAGAAGCCCTCGTGGGCGTACGCGGTCGCCTGGTCCCAGCCGAACGTGGACTGCAGGATGGAGTTGAAGTTGGTGAGCGCGCTGGTCTGCGAGGCCGCGCCGTTGAAGCCGCCGTCGAACGGCATGATGGAGAAGTTGTTCGGCGTGAACCCCTGCGACTTCGCCTCCAGCAGCATCTGCTTGCCGAACCAGCCGGTGCCGTCCGCCGTGCCGGCCGTGGTGACGGAGACGTACAGACCCGCGTTGTTCTGCTGGAGGATCTTGGCCGCACCGATCTCGTTGTGGATGGCCGCGGTGTTCTCGTACTCCGGCTCCTCCAGGTCGAAGTCGATCGCGTGCAGGCCGTACTTGGTGATGACCTGCTGGTACGCCGCCGCGGTCGAGGCCGGGTCGGCGCAGGCCTGGCCGAGCTTGGTGCCGCCGTAGCCGCCGATGGAGACGGAGACGTCGCCGCCCTTGGCGCGGATCGTGTTGATCACCGACTGGACGGCGGTGTCCGAGGAGACCGGTGAGGTGCCGCCCCAGGTGGGGGAGCAGCCGCCGCCGTTGGGGGCGAGGACGAAGGCGAGCTGGAAGGCCTTGAGACCGGTGGCGTCCATGATGGCGCCCGCGTCCGGCGGGTTGTTGTCCGTCGGCATCAGGTACGGGGCCGCGGCGTACCAGCGGTTGCTCAGCGCGGTGGCGGCGTTGGGCGCGCCCTGGGCGTTGCCCGCGAACAGTGCGGTCGTGCCCGCGGCGGCGAGCGTCACGGTGGCTGCCGCGCCCAGACATGCACGAAGACGTGTCACGTTGTGCCTCCGGTGGGAGTGGGGGAGGCGCCCAGCTTCTGGCGCTGTCGCGGCCACGTCAATGGATTGGACTGGACCAAAGCTCACTTTGGACTAGACCATACGATTTCTTTACCATCGGCCCGGCGGACCGCGTCACGCGACACGTTTGCGACTAGTGTCCCGGCTCACATGGCGTTACAGGGGCGACGCCGACACCATGGTGCACGTCATCGGCAGGCTGAAGGGATCGGGAATGTTCCGCAAGGTGCTGGTCGCCAACCGTGGAGAGATCGCGATCAGGGCGTTCCGCGCCGGCTATGAGCTGGGCGCGCGCACGGTCGCGGTCTTCCCCCACGAGGACCGCAATTCGCTGCACCGGCTCAAGGCCGACGAGGCCTACGAGATCGGTCAGCCCGGGCATCCGGTCCGCGCCTATCTCTCGGTCGAGGAGATCGTCCGCGCGGCCCAGCGCGCGGGAGCGGACGCCGTCTATCCGGGCTACGGGTTCCTCTCCGAGAACCCCGAACTCGCCCGCGCCTGCGAGGAGGCCGGCATCACCTTCGTCGGCCCCAGCGCCCACATCCTGGAGATGACCGGCAACAAGGCCACGGCGATCGCCGCCGCCCGCGCGGCCGGCGTACCGGTGCTCGGCTCCTCCGCGCCCTCCACGGACGTCGACGAACTGGTCCGCGCCGCCGAGGAGATCGGCTTCCCGGTGTTCGTGAAGGCGGTCGCCGGCGGCGGCGGACGCGGTATGCGCCGCGTCGAGGACCCGGCCACCCTGCGCGAGTCGATCGAGGCGGCGGCCCGCGAGGCCATGTCCGCGTTCGGCGACGCCACGGTGTTCCTGGAGAAGGCGGTCGTCGACCCCCGGCACATCGAGGTGCAGATCCTCGCCGATGGCGAGGGCAACGTCATCCACCTCTTCGAGCGCGACTGCTCGCTGCAACGCCGGCACCAGAAGGTCGTCGAGCTGGCTCCCGCGCCCAACCTCGACCCCGCCCTGCGTGACCAGATCTGCGCCGACGCGGTGCGCTTCGCCCGCGAGATCGGCTACCGCAACGCGGGCACCGTCGAGTTCCTCCTCGACCCGGCCGGCAACCACGTCTTCATCGAGATGAACCCGCGCATCCAGGTCGAGCACACAGTGACCGAGGAGGTCACCGACGTCGACCTCGTGCAGGCACAGCTGCGCATCGCCTCCGGGGAGACCCTCGCCGACCTGGGTCTGTCCCAGGAGACGGTCACTCTGCACGGCGCCGCACTCCAGTGCCGTATCACCACCGAGGACCCCGCCAACGGGTTCCGCCCGGACACCGGCCGCATCAGCGCCTACCGCTCACCCGGCGGTTCCGGCATCCGTCTCGACGGCGGAACCACCCACGCGGGTACGGAGATCAGCGCGCACTTCGACTCCATGCTGGTCAAACTCACCTGCCGGGGCCGGGACTTCACCACCGCCGTCAACCGCGCCCGGCGCGCCGTCGCCGAGTTCCGCATCCGCGGTGTGGCCACCAACATCCCGTTCCTCCAGGCGGTGCTGGACGACCCGGACTTCCAGGCCGGGCGCATCACCACCTCGTTCATCGAGCAGCGCCCGCATCTGCTGACGGCCCGTCACTCTGCCGACCGCGGCACCAAGTTGCTCACCTACCTGGCCGACGTCACGGTCAACAAGCCGCACGGCGAGCGCCCCGACCTGATCGACCCGACCACCAAGCTGCCGCCGGTCCCGAGCACCGAACCCCCGGCCGGTTCACGGCAGTTGCTCGCCGAACTCGGCCCCGAGGGCTTCGCCCGGCACCTGCGCGAATCACCCACGATCGGCGTCACCGACACCACCTTCCGCGACGCCCACCAGTCGCTCCTCGCCACCCGCGTCCGCACCAAGGACCTCCTCGCGGTCGCCCCGGTCGTCGCCCACACCGTGCCCCAACTCCTCTCCCTGGAGTGCTGGGGCGGCGCCACCTACGACGTAGCGCTCCGCTTCCTCGCCGAGGACCCCTGGGACCGACTGGCCGCCCTGCGCGAGGCCGTCCCCAACATCTGCCTCCAGATGCTGCTGCGCGGGCGCAACACCGTCGGCTACACGCCCTACCCGACCCAGGTGACCGACGCCTTCGTCCAGGAAGCCGCCGCCACCGGCATCGACATCTTCCGCATCTTCGACGCGCTGAACGACGTAGGCCAGATGCGCCCGGCCATCGACGCCGTACGCGCCACCGGAACGTCGATTGCCGAGGTGGCTCTCTGCTACACCTCGGACCTGTCCGACCCCAACGAGCGCCTGTACACGCTGGATTACTACCTCCGCCTCGCGGAACAGATCGTCGAGGCGGGCGCCCACGTCCTCGCGGTCAAGGACATGGCGGGCCTGCTCCGCGCACCCGCCGCCGCGACGCTCGTGTCGGCGCTGCGCCGCGAGTTCGGTCTCCCAGTGCACCTCCACACCCACGACACGGCTGGCGGCCAGCTCGCCACCTACCTCGCCGCGATCCAGGCGGGCGCGGACGCCGTCGACGGCGCGGTGGCTTCCATGGCGGGTACGACCTCGCAGCCGTCCCTCTCCGCGATCGTCGCCGCGACCGACTACTCCGACCGCCCCACCGGCCTC
>Ga0307507_10012655_pt1 | contig 10392 bp, 10 predicted proteins | sample 7_EM_MG_FD_207223 | JGI IMG/M metagenome (GOLD analysis project Ga0307507, IMG submission 207223) | Populus trichocarpa ectomycorrhiza microbial communities from riparian zone in the Pacific Northwest, United States - 7_EM | ecosystem: Host-associated > Plants > Roots > Unclassified | place... | reverse complement strand
GCGCGCTCGCGGCGTGGCCCGCGCTGGGCTTCGGGTTCGTCGAGGTCGGCACGGTCACCCGCCACGCCCAGCCGGGCAATCCGAAGCCGCGGCTGTTCAGCCTCCCGGCCAGCGACGCGGTGATCAACCGCATGGGCTTCAACAACGACGGCGCCGAGGCGCTCGCGGCGAAGCTCACGCAGGGCAAACCCGGTGTGCCGCTGGGGATCAGCATCGGCAAGTCGAAGGTGACCCCGCTCGAAGAAGCCGTCGACGACTACCGCTTCTCGCTGCGTGCGCTCTACCCGTACGCCGACTATTTCGCGATCAACGTCAGCTCCCCCAACACGCCGGGATTGCGGGCGCTGCAAGACAAAACCGCGCTCGCCGAGCTGCTGGCCGCGTTGCGCACGACGTCCGCCGAGCTCGCGGACAGCCCGACGCCGCTGCTGGTGAAGGTCGCGCCCGACCTGACCGACGACGCGCTGGCCGAGCTCCTGGAAGTCTGCCTCGACCACGGCGTCGCCGGGATCATCGCCACGAACACCACCCTCGGCCGCGAGGGCATCGCCGCCACGGAAAGCAGCCTGGCCGGACAGGCGGGAGGACTGTCCGGCCGGCCACTGACCGCCCGCTCACTGGAGGTCGTGCGCTTCGTGCACGACAAGACCAGCGGCAAGCTGCCGATCATCGGCGTCGGCGGCATTCTCGACGCCGGCGACGCCGCCCGGATGCTGGACGCCGGTGCGAGCCTGGTTCAGCTCTACACCGGGTTCGCCCTGCACGGCCCGGGCCTGGTGCGGCGCGTCAGCCGGGGTCTCGCGGCCCGTCGGTAGAGACGTACCGCAGATATCCCCGCCAGGACGCGTAGCGCTCCAGGCCGCGGGCGCCCGACGAGGATTCGGCGTCACACCGCACGGCCAAGGGACGCGACCCGTCCTCCAGCTCGACCCTGGCGAGCACGAACGGCTCGGGCAGCTCGGCCGCGAACCGGCCGAGCGCGCCCGGCGAAAGCCGCCAGCACTCGCCGTCGAGCCCGGACCCGTCGACGTCGTCGAGCACGCCCGGCTGCGGGGGTTCGGTGGCCAGCAGCACCATCCGGTACCGCTCGGCGGTGCGGACCGGCCCGGTGAACCGCGCGCCCAGCTCGGTGAGCCGCGCGTTCAGGGGCTGCCCGCGCAGGTGCGCCCCGAAGACGACCAGGTCCGCGCCCTGCTCCGGATACGGCGTCATCGGCTCGTCGGTGCACACGGTGGCCAGGTCGAGGCCGAGCTGGTCCTCGAACGCCCTGGTCACGAACGTGACGCCGAACGGGCGGCGGTCGCCGGGCAGGACCGGCACCGACACCGCGGCGTAGTCCAGGAGGTTCACGAACGCCGTGTAGGTGCCCAGCCGCCGGCTGACCCCGACGGGATCCGCCTTCGCCTCGGCGAGTTCCGGATGGTCCGGCACGGTGGGCACGAGCAGCGCGTCGAAGCCCTCCAACGCCCTCGCGGCTTCGATCCGCAGCTCCGCGACCCGGCGCCGATCCGCCGCGAACGCCTGCGCGGTATGCCCGCCCGCCGCCTGCAGCAGCGAGGCGACCGTGGGATCGGCGTCGCCGGGATCCTTGGCCAGGAACTCGCCGACCACCGGGTGGCTCTCGGCGTCCAGCGAACCGGTGTAGACCAGCTCCCCGGCCGCACGGAACACGCCGATGTCGATCGGTTCGAGCACGACGCCGGACGCCCGGAGCCGGGTGACGGTCTCGGCGAACACGTGCCGGGCGGCCGCGGTCAGCGGTGCCAGCCCGGCTTCGTCCGGGATCGCGATCCGCGGGTGGTCCCCGGCGCCGAGCCGGACGTCGGCGGGCCACGCCCGCGCGCCGGGGTCGACGCCGTCGGGCCCGGTCATGATCGCCAGGGCGCGCCGTCCCGCCACCAGAGTGGACGCGAACAGCGAAACCCCGTCGTAGGAGCGGGAAGTCGGCAACACGCCGGTCATCGGCAGCAGGCCGAGCGTGGGCTTGAGCCCGATGACGGCGTTGAGCGCCGCGGGCACCCGGCCCGAGCCCGCCGTGTCGGTGCCGAGCGCCAGGTCGACGATGCCGAGCGCGACCGCGACCGCCGAGCCGCTGCTCGACCCGCCCGCCACCTTGTGCCGGTCCCAGGCCGCGGGCACTTCGCCGTACGGGCTGCGGGTCCCGGTCAGGCCGAAGCCGAACTGGTCGAGGTTGGTCTTGCCGAGCACGACCGCGCCGGCGGCGGTGAGCCGCGAGACGACGGTGGCGCTGGTTTCGGGCACCCGGGCGAAAGACGGGCAGCCCGCGGTGGTGGGCTGCCCGGCGACGTCGATCACGTCCTTCACGGCGAGGACCGTGCCCGCCAGCGGCAGGTCCTCACCCGCCTTGACGCGCTCGTCGACCGCCTTGGCGTCGACGAGGACGTCTTCGACGGCGCGGAGGGTGGTCCAGAGTTCAGGGCGGTCAAGCTCGGCGATCCGCTCGAAGGCGGTCAGGACGCGCTGGGAGGCGCTCGGTGGAGCCAAGGGCACGGGCTCGGAGTCCGGCGGGAGCGTGTTCACGGGGCGTCCTTTCCTCGGCGGGATCGAGGTCGAGAAAGTCCACTGTGGACGGTCGGCACCGGCGAACCTCAGAGCACGGCGGGCCTCCCGGCGAGTGACACCTCTGCTTGCATGACACAAACGTTAGACATCGCGCGTTTCCATAGCCACCAGATTCCGATTACGCCCATGTTTCAGCACCCACAGATGAACAGGGGGTGACGCCGGGGTGCAACGCACGATCACGCACGCTCTGTGCCGAACGTACGGCGATACACCCAAACGGCCGACTCGTGTACTCAGATGGACGTAACGCGTACCTGGATGGACGACACGGCGTCAGGAGAGCTCGCGAAGGGCCATTGCGAGGCCCGCGAGGTGGTCAGTTGCGTCCGTGAGGGCCTGTTTCGAGGTGACGAGGCCGTCGCTGGACGCCGCGACCGTGTGACCGGCGGCCGCGACGAGACCGCCGTAGCCCTCCAGGCCGTCGTCCAGTTGCTCGCGAAGCTTGCGGACCGCGGCGTCGAGCGCCGCTCGTTCCCGATCCGGCGCGGCGTCGCGGCCGCGCTCGATGGCCTGGATGCGCGCGGCGAGCCCTCGCAGCGCGGCGGCGGCCTCATCGGCGGTCTGGCGGGCGTCGGCGACGGAGAGCTCGGGCACCGCCGTGGTGCCGACCGACGACGGGACGGACAGCTGGCGCAGCAGCTCTGCCAGCGAGGCCTCGCACTCGGTGAGCCGTTCCATCGGTTCGCGGGCGGCCGAGCCCGCGGCCGGCAGCGGCGGCGGCCCGGCCGGGGCCTGCGGCAGCTGCATGCGCTTGAGGGTGCGGAGCTTGAGCCCCGACTTGACGCTGAAGGTGCCGAACACCACCGCGGCGGCGAAGGCCATGATCGCCTGCGGCATCAGCGCCGTGTGGTTCACGCTCATCCAGCCGAGCCCGGCCGAGAGCGCGAGAATGCCGCACAGCAGGGTCAGCAGGATCCACAGCGTCAGCGCGCGCGACGTGCGGCGTTTGCGGCGTTCGTGCTTCGCGGCCGGTTCGTTCCAGCGCTCCCACTTGGCCCTGGCCTCGGCGAAGGCCGGGACCTGGCCGGCCATCGAGGACAGCCCGGGCATGTTCGGGACCCGCGACTGGTACGGCCGCTGCAGCGGGTTCGGCCGCGGGACGGGGCGGGCCTGCCCCGGCGACTTCCCGCCGGCCTGGTCGGCCGGCGGGAAGTGCTTCTGGATCTTCTGGAGCTTCTCCTGGGCGCGCTGGGCGTACTCAGGCAGCCGTTCGATGTGCTTCTCGAGCTTCGCGTTGAACTCGCCGAAGTCCCGGCGCCTGCCCTGCTGCCCCATCGCTCAACCCCTCGGTGTCATTGGTGAACCCGCGTCCGCGATCGCGTCGCCAGGGCGCGCCTTTGCGTGTCCACTGACGTCGTACCCGACGGCGCCCTGCCGCCCCGATAGCGGGGCCTGCCGGCCAAGGCGGGTTCGCCGTGGCCGAGTTCCGCAGATCGTGGCAGTCACTAACGCACCCCTCGGAGAAACTGCGTGTCAGGCCGGGTTCTTGCCCTGCTCGGCCTGCACCCTGGCCTGGATCTCACGCTGGATGTCGGCCGCGCTGCTCGCCTTCTTGGCGGCACCACCGTCGGTCACCTGCGCGACCGAGTCGCCGCCCATGGAGGCGCGGATCTGCGCGAGCCGGGACTGCCCGGCCAGTTGCGTGGTGGAAGCCTGGACCTCGAGCATGCGGCCCTGCACCGAGTTCTGCGCCAGCTCTGCCTGGCCCAGCGCGGTGGTGTAGCGCTTCTCGATCTTGTCGCGAACCTCTTCCAGCGACGGCGTGTTGCCCGGCGCGGCCAGCTGGCTCATCTGGTTCAGCGAGGCGGAGACCTGCTCCTGCATCTTCGCCTGCTCCAGCTGCGAGAGCAGCTTGGTGCGCTCGGCCAGCTTCTGCTGCAGCATGGAGGCGTTGCGCTCGACAGCGGTCTTCGCCTGCGCGGCGGCCTGCAGCGACTGGTCGTGCAGCGTCTTGAGGTCCTCGATGCTCTGCTCGGCTGTCACCAGCTGGGTGGCGAAGCTCTCGGCGGCGTTCTCGTACTCGGTCGCCTTCGCCTCGTCACCCTTGCCGCGCGCCTCGTCCGCGAGGACGAGAGCCTGACGGGTCGAAGCCTGCAGCTTCTCGACCTCGCCGAGTTGCCGGTTGAGCTTCATCTCCAGCTGACGCTGGTTGCCGATCACGGAGGCGGCCTGCTGCGTCAGCGCCTGGTGGTTGCGCTGCGCCTCCTCGATGGCCTGCTGGATCTGTACCTTCGGGTCGGCGTGCTCGTCGATCTTCGACGAGAACGCCGCCATCATGTACTTCCAGAACTTCACGAACGGGTTGGCCATCTCCTCCGCCTGCCTTCTTGCGTCCCACGGGCCTTGAGTCGGGGTGTGGGGCGTCGCTCCCCTTGCCTAGTGCAACGCACTTACCCCGGCGTTGGGTTCCATCGTGTCAGGTCGGCCACTCCGGTTCCAGGCGACCCGGCGGAAATCAGGGATCGCCCTTACCGAGAGTACGGCTCCATCGGGGATCGACGGAGCCGGTCAGGGTCCTGCCCTGGAGGTCCGGCGAGTGTCATGAAGGGACCCTTCAGGACATTTTTCGTCCTGAAGGGTCCCTTCATGACACTTGGCTCATGGACCGCAAGCGGACATGACGAAGGCCCCGGGCGGGCGCCCGGGGCCGTAACGCGTCGTCGTGCGGGCTAGGCCGCGATCGTCCGGGCCAGCTTGGGCTGGCCGATCGTCGTGCGCAGGGTCGTGCTCATCCGCGGCGCCGGGGAAAGCCGCAGGTCCGCGAGGTCGTTGCCGATCAGCTCGGACACCAGGCGGCCGCCCTCGATGGTCGAGGCCTCGGCACCGCGCTCCGGCACCTTCTCCCGCGGTGCGGGCTCGACCGGGGTGACATCGACGGTGTCCAGCGCGGACATGTCGGCCGCCACGTGGTGCAGCAGTTCGCCCAGCGGAAGCTCCAGGGCCTGGCAGATCGAGGCCAGCAGCTCGCTGGACGCCTCCTTCTGCCCTCGCTCCACCTCGGACAAGTAGCCCAGGCTGACCCTGGCGGCGCGGGAGATGTCGCGCAGCGTACGACGTTGGTTGGTGCGGGCATGACGGAGCCGATCACCGATCGCCTCACGCAACAGCACGGTCATCACGCGCCTCCCTTCCGAACAGGTACCCCCTACGTTACCCAGAGCGGCGCCCCGGACGCAGGAATTGACACCCCAGTACGCCAAGGGCGAACGCCCCTAACCCCTGAGATGTTCCCCGAGCAGCGCAAACGCGGCAGATACCGATTCGGTCCTGATCATGTCGCGGTCGCCCGCCAGCTCCAGGGTACGGACTGTGCGTGTCCCCGGCCCGTCCAAACCGACGTAGACCGTGCCCGGATCGACGCCGTCCTGTGACGACGGGCCTGCCACGCCGGTCAGCCCGAGCCCCCACGTGGCGCCGCAGCGTTTCCGCGCGCCCGCCGCGAGCTGCGCGGCCACCTCGGGGTCCACCGCGCCGCGGGCGGCCAGCAGCTCGGGGTCCACCCCGGCGAGACTGGCCTTGAGATCGGTGGCGTAGACGACCAGGCCGCCGCGGAGCACGGCGCTGGCCCCGGGCACCCGCGCCAGCGTCGCGCAGACCAGGCCGGCGGTCAGCGATTCGGCGGTGGCCACCGTCTCCCCGCGCGCGGTGAGCGCGGTCACCAGGAAGTGCTCGTCAGACACCGGTCACCCGGCGCCCGGCGGCCCGCAGCCTGAGCGCTCGGACCAGGTAGTCGACGCCGGTGACCACCGTCAGCACCACGGCCAGGCCCATCAGCGCCCATCGGAGGAGGTCGGCGCCGGCGGGCAGCGGCAGCAGGTAGGCGACGATCGCGGCGATCTGCGCCATCGTCTTCGCCTTGCCGCCGCGGCTGGCCGGGATCACGCCGTGGCGGATCACCCAGAACCGCAGCAGTGTGACGCCGATCTCACGGACCGCGATCACGATGGTGACCCACCAGCCCAGCTCGCCGAGCGCGCTCAGCCCGACCAGGGCTGCGCCGGTCAGCGCCTTGTCCGCGATCGGGTCGGCGATCTTGCCGAAGTCGGTGATCAGCCCGTACTTGCGCGCCACCCAGCCGTCGAGCTGGTCGGTGGCCGAGGCGATCGCGAACAGGCCGGTCGCGATCGCACGCCAGGTCGTGTCGACGCCGTCGCCGGTGAACAGCGCGACGACGAACAGCGGGACCAGAACGAGCCGCGACAACGTGAGCAGGTTCGCCAGGTTGAGCGTGGGGACCGGCGTCGGTTCGGGAACGTGGGCCGCGATCTCGTGGCCCTCGTCGGCGTCGCTGGGGAGCGCACTCACCGGTCGGCGTCCGGTACCGGTCGGACGATCAGGTCGACGCCCGCCGAATCGATGACCTCGCACCGGAGGAAGTCGCCCACCTGTGCTTTTTCCGGCGGGTCGAGGATGATGCACTCGCCGTCGACCTCGGGGGCCTGGTGCGCGGCGCGGCCGGTGAGCTCGCCGTCGTCGTCCAGCTCGACCAGGACGTCCACGAACGTGCCGATCCGCTCCTCGGCGCGCTGGGAGGTGAGCTCCTCGACCAGTGCCGAGATCTTGGTGACCCGGGCGGCGACGACGTCGGGGTCCAGCTTGCCGTCGAAAGTCTCGGCCTCGGTGCCGTCCTCGTCGGAGTAGCCGAACACGCCGACGGCGTCGAGCCGGGCGCCGGTGAGGAAGCGCTCCAGTTCGGCGAGGTCGTGCTCGGTCTCGCCGGGGAAGCCGACGATTACGTTGGTGCGGATGCCCGCCTCCGGCGCGTACTCCCGGATCTGCTCGGTGAGCGCGAGGAAGGAGTCGGTGGAGCCGAACCGGCGCATCCGGCGCAGCACCTGCTCGCTGGAGTGCTGAAAGGACAGGTCGAAGTACTCGGCCACGCCCGGCGTGGTGGCGATGGCCTTGACCAGCTGCGGGCGGGTCTCGGCGGGCTGCAGGTAGGAGACGCGGACGCGCTCGATGCCGTCGATCCCGGCCAGTCTCGGCAGCAGGAGCTCCAGCGCGCGGGCGCCGTCCCGGCCGAAGTCCTTGCCGTACGACGTCGAGTTCTCGCTGACCAGGAAGACTTCCTTGACGCCGTGCTCGGCGAGCCACATCGCCTCGGCGACGATCTCGTCCGGCTGACGCGAGACGAACGAGCCGCGGAACGACGGGATCGCGCAGAAGGAGCAGCGCCGGTCGCAGCCGGAGGCGATCTTCAGCGCGGCCACCGGCGAGTCGTCGAGGCGGGTGCGCAGCACGCGCGGGCCCCAGCCGTGCCCGGGGACCTCGACCTTCTCGGCCGCGGCGGGCCGCTGCACCGGGCTGATCGGCAGCAGCTTGCGGCGGTCGGACGGGGTGTGCGAGGCGATCTTGCGCCCGGCGACGACGTCGTCGAGGCGGCCGGCGAGGTCGGCGTAGTGGTCGAAGCCGAGGACGGCGTCCGCCTCCGGCAGGCTGTCGGCGAGCTCGTGGCCGTAGCGCTCGGCCATGCAGCCGACCGCGACGACCTTCTTGCCGGTGTCGGCGGCGGCGAGCAGCGTGTCGACCGAGTCTTTCTTGGCGGACTCGACGAACCCGCAGGTGTTGACCACCACGACGTCGGAGTCCTCGGGCTCCGCGGCCAGCTCCCAGCCCCCGGCGGCCAGCCGTCCCGCCAGCTCCTCCGAGTCGACCTCGTTGCGGGCGCAGCCCAGGGTCAGCAGAGAGACACGGCGAGTGGCGGCAGGTTCCGTGGTGGGAGAAGGCACGACGTTCAGGGTAGTCGCCGGTCCCGGGCGGCCCGACGACGGCGTGGCCCGGTCGTGTCGGCTCGCGCCGCCACGGTGTGGCAATCTTGGTCTTCGTGCCCTCAGACTCGCCACGCCCGGCCGTCCGCCGCGCCCGCATCGCCGATGTCCGCAAGATCAAGGCGCTGGTCGACGCCGACGCCGGCCGGGTGCTGCTCGAGAAGGAACTGGTCACGCTCTATGAAGCGGTCCAGGAGTTCTGGGTCGCCGAGGCGAACGGCGAGGTGGTCGGCGCGGCCGCGCTGCACGTGCTCTGGGAGGACATCGCGGAGCTGCGCACCGTGGTCGTCGACAAGGCCGCGCGGGGGCAGGGTGTCGGCGGCGTGCTGGTCGGCAGGCTCATCGACGAGGCCCGCGAGCTGGGGCTCAAGCGGCTGTTCGTGCTGACCTTCGAGACCAGCTTCTTCACCGGGCAGGGGTTCGTGGAGATCGACGGCACGCCGGTCACCCACGAGGTGTACGAGGAAATGCGGCGATCGGTGGACACCGGTGTCGCGGAGTTCCTCGACCTGCCCTACGCCAAGCCCAACACCCTGGGCAATTCGCGCATGCTGATGCAGCTCTGAAAGACCCCCTAAATTCACCCACTGCGCACCTTTCGGGGGGTGACTGCGCGACCACCGCACCCGAAGCTGATCAAGCGTTCAAATCCACTTGACCAGCAAGGGATGCCAGCATGCGTACGACACTCCGGAAACTGGGGGCCGCCATCACGGTGGCCGCGACTGTCGGCCTGGGGGCCATGGTCGGTACCGGCACCGCCGCCGCCGTCGACATTCCGACGGTGACCGACACCTATCTCTTCCACACCTCGCTGTCGAGCTTCGTCTCGACGCGCGCCTCGAAGCCTTACGACGGCCAGCTGGACTGGTCCTCCGACGGCTGTTCCGACTCCCCCGACAACCCGTTCGGGTTCAACTTCCTGCCGGGCTGCTACCGGCACGACTTCGGCTACCGCAACTACAAGAAGCAGGGCCGGTTCAACGAGACCACCCGCAAGACCATCGACGACAACTTCTACACCGACCTCAAGGGCATCTGCGGCAGCAATGCCGCGTGCAAGGCGACGGCCTGGACGTACTACCAGGCGGTGCGCCAGTTCGGCGGCTGAGCCCGTTCTCCCGCTACCGTCTCATGTGGACGGTAACGGGAGGAGCGGCATGGACACCGATCATCTGCTGAGCACGACACGCGCGGTCCGGCGCAAGCTGGACCTCGAGCGCCCGGTCGAGCCGGAGGTTCTCGACGAGTGCCTCCGGCTCGCCCTGCAGGCCCCGACCCCGGGCAACGCCCAGGCTTGGCGCTGGATGGTCGTGCGCGACCAGGGCGTGAAGGACCAGCTGGCCGCACTGTTCCGCGCGGTGGGCAACCCCTATTTGGACGCTGCCGAGGCGTCGGCGAATCCCTCGATGGCCCGCGCGCTGGCGTCCGGCCGCCATCTGCTGGACGTCATCGACCGCGTCCCGGTCTACGTGATCCCGTGCCTTCAGGGCCGCCCGACCGGTGAGAACGGGCTCGACGCGGCGTTCTACGGCGGCATCTTCCCAGCGGTGTGGAACTTCCAGCTGGCGCTGCGCTCCCGCGGCCTCGGCTCGACGCTGACGACGTACCACCTGCAGCACGAGGAAGCCGCGGCGGAGATCCTGGGCATCCCCTCGGGGTACACGCAGGTCGGCCTCCTGCCGGTGGCCTACACGACGACGCCGGACTTCAAGCCCGCGCAGCGGCGGCCGCTGGAAGAGGTGGCCTTCCTCGACCACTGGGGCGACCCGCTGCACTGAGGACTTCGGGCTCAGGTCACCCGCACGGTGATCGTCGAGCCGTCACGGCTCACGTCGAGCAGCTCGACCCGGGCGGCGGCGAAGCGAGCCTCCTTGCGCGGCAGCCCAAGCCCGGTGTGCAGCTCGGCCCTGGTGCTCTCGCCGCGCCCCGGCTCGCTCAGCAGCAGCTCGACGGTGGCGTCCCCGGCCCAGATGCACTGGACGTTCGCGGGGCAGCGCGAATCGGCCGCCAGCCTGCTGAAGCGGACCGTGAAATC
>Ga0307507_10012654_pt1 | contig 10392 bp, 4 predicted proteins | sample 7_EM_MG_FD_207223 | JGI IMG/M metagenome (GOLD analysis project Ga0307507, IMG submission 207223) | Populus trichocarpa ectomycorrhiza microbial communities from riparian zone in the Pacific Northwest, United States - 7_EM | ecosystem: Host-associated > Plants > Roots > Unclassified | place... | reverse complement strand
TTTAATATAATACTTTATTTATTATTATATTATACTATTATACTATATTTTAACCCTATTTACTTTTCTATTACCTATAAAATTTAATAAAACCCTCTTATTTATTTATTACCCTTTACTACCTTTATTTATCTTTTTTTATATAAATCTAAATCTAAATTTATAAATAAAACCCCTACTAATAATATTATACTAAAAACTTCTAATATCTACTTTACCTATTATTATCCTACTGTCGGAATGTTAGTTATGTGACGTGGTCACAAGACCGCGAAGCGAGGCTAGTTAACCTGACCTTGGAGTAACCCCTTACTTCTAGATAATTAATTATCCAACAATTAACAACGCATACGTATTATACAGTGATATTTGTGCCCGTTAATTAAAGTATATATACCGACACTGATTAGTAGACGTATAGATTAGGAAATACGCAATAGCTAGCGCTTAAGGAGTAGTACTGGAAACAGTTCACTAATCACCTAGTTCTTGTCTATTTTATTAAAGGAGAAGACTATAACTTCTACTTAAGCTTGAGAGCGTGTATTGGCCTTATAGCTAATACAGCAGATTGCTGAGAGAATAGCAGCCTTGCTAAGAACACTTTATAGGTCTAATGGCTGTAGAGAATATACACACAGACCTTAACCTCAACTACACCCTTACCCTTAACCTTACCCTCGACCTTGACCTCAACCCTCGACCTTAACCTTAACCTCAACCTCTGTTTAAGCCTTAACCCTTGAACTCCTAGACCAAGAACACTCTATAGGCCCTAAGGCTGTAGAGAACACCCTAAACCTTAAATCTTAAACCTTAAACCTCCTCACCTTTAAACCTTCACTTAAACCTTATGGATACTCAACCCACAACTATAATGGAGTGGTATGAGAAGATATTAAAACATGGTGATGGAATTACTACTGCTACAGCTTCTAAAGATGAGCTAGGAGACTATATAGCAACAAAGGTCTACGTACATATATAGAAGAACTTTATAGACTATATATTATAGACAGTATTTAAGGAGGAATTTGAAGGCTTTACTACCAAAGATTTCAGACGCATGCGAATTAATATAAGAGTAAAGTTACGTACTTATCTACTTAAGAGAGGAGTATATGTGGGAAAGCACAATAGCAGATATTTAATCTTAGAAGCACTATTCGACCTCCTTTAAGAGGAAGAACCTTACGAATGGACAGATAAGGAAATTATAGAAGCTCTTAAGGCAGTCAGCCCTATAATTACAGTGGCGCTACGAGAACGGCTTAACTTGATACAAATAGCTCTAATATTAAATTAAGCTATACCCCCGTCAGTTATAGCCTCTTTAGCTCCTATAACCCCCCCCTGCAGCCTACTACCTTCCCATACGGTGCCGACGCCTGTAAGCTATTAACTACCTCTACTACCTCCAACGCCTGCAATCCAGCCTATAGCTATAGCTATAATACCTAGAACGCAAATACCTACCCCTATAACACCCTAACTAGCTGTTGCATCTATACCCTAGTAAACTGCACTAACCGCTACCTAACAGCAAGCTGTACCTACCTCTACCCAAGATTAACTACTTACTCTCCTTACTTAACTCCTATAGACGTAGAATCAGTAATTATTGCCTATAGTAACTGCCTCTACCCTCCCTCTAGCAACCGCTTTTACCCTACCTAGTCCCCCTCCTGCCCAGTATCTTTACCCTAGTACTACTAATACCGACCCTGCTATACACCTGCCTATATACAGCAAAGAGGCAGCCACTATCGCCAAGATCTACACAGATAACCAGAAGTATGATGGAGTAAGTAATAGCTTTAACTTCAAGTTAACTATCTTCTATAATATCTGTAAGAGAGCTAGTCTACCTCCTAAAGGCTATATAACCGCACTCCTAACTATACTAAAGGGACTTACTTAGGATCACTACTACAATAGCAGCCTTTTAACTAGATTATTTACTGAGGCATATAACCATATGCGTCACTTCTTTGAAGGACTAGAGTACTATTAGAGAAACCTTACTAAATGGAACGCCACCAACTTCTAAGGAATTATTAATAAGAACCCTGATAAGTAAATCTATTAGAGTTTCTAACTACTCCTTAATAAGCTCTTAAAATATCGCCATGGATTATACCTAGAGTTTTATACAGACCTCTTTCTTATAAATAAGCTAGTTACCGCTTGCTAAGGAGTACTAGCATGCCGTATTACCATTTCCAACCCTTCTAAAGACCTCTCCTAGTTGATTAGTAAGTTACAATCTTCTATAGTTATATAGGAGAAGGAATACCCTTCCTAGGCCTTAATAAGACCGTCTTAAGGAACCTACTTTACGGATCGCATATACCGCCGTGACATCCGTAACAACTGTGACCAAACCCGCTCCTATAGATAAAACACTGTTAGATCCCCAAAGGCCAAGTACTATGTTTGCCAAAAGGAGAGCTGCCGCTTATAGAAACATATAGAGGAGGAGCGGAACCGTTCTAGAGATAAGTATAAAAGACATTTTAATAATAATAAGGGCCGCAACAGTAACTTTAAAGAACGCTTTAGATAATACACTATCTACTATAAAGGAGACGACAACAATAAGTATAATAAGACTTTTAAAGCTCTTGTGTTAAATATAGACACTAACAAAAACACTAATAATAACAACAGTAAGGAAGAATTAGAAGACCCTAATGGCTGCTACCTTACATCATTCAGGACTTTTACTATAGATGAAGCAACCTCTATAAGCGTAGAACTAGCCAATAAGGCTTACGCTTACTTACTTACTATAATCTCTATGGAACCTACTACGGAAACCAACCCGTTTAACTATAACACAACAACCGCCGCTTCACGCTATACTTCCACGGTATTTATGGGAATTATGATCAATACTAGTGCGTTAAAGAAGTCTATAGCTGGTTACGGATAATTCTAGGCACTATAGAACGCGGACCAATTTATAAGACTTGATACCTTAACCAAAGGACAAGTTAACGTGCAGTTCGGCATTAGAATCGCTACCTCTATTGAAACTGCGGATATTGTCACCCCTATAGGCAAGATACAGTTTTATATTATCTATATGGATACCCCCTTCTTGCTCTGCTTAGCGGATATAGATAGACTCTAAATCTACTACAACAACCTTAGAAACGTTGTTATCACTCGCACCAAAAAAGTACTAGTAGTGCAACGGTTTGGCTACCCGTTTCTCTTATGGAGCTTATTACTATAGTTATATCTATCTGAATCCTTTAACGCGAACCCCTACTACTTGACAGATATAGAGCTACGGCGCCTATATTGTCAATTTAGACATCCCTTAGTTAAGAAATTGCAAAAACTACTCTACTATGCTGGCCATAAAACGGATAGAATGGCCATTAAGCAACTAACCAAGTTCTACTACTACTGTTAGAAGTTTAGCAAATTACTAGGCAGATTCCGCTTTACCCTATAAAATAACGTTAATTTTAACTACAATATTATTATTAACATTATGTATATTAGCAGATTACCCCTCCTATACGTTGTTAATAAAGGAACGCGATTCCAAGCTAGTAGATAGCTATAAGATATTAGCGCTAAACATATATAGGACATTCTACGGATGTGCTAGATTGATACCTACTTAGGGCCACTAGACCTAATTACCCACGACACTAAAAAGAACTTTATCAGTAAGAAATTTAAGCAATATACCACCATTATAGGAATTAGTATAAAGGGAGTACCGGTCAAAGCACATAACTCTATTGGAATGGTAGAGCGCTACTATAGTCTATTACGCCAAGCCTATTAGATCATTATGACTAAAATCCCTGAAATTGATAAGGAGATAGAACTCTAAATGGCGTTTAAAGCAATTAATAATTTAGCTGGCCCTAGAGGACTAGTTCCTATACTTCTAGTCTTTAAAGCCTACCCCTAAATGGTCAAATCCGATGCACCATCCCCCATGGTCATATAACGCGCTGCCGCAATTAAAAAGGCTATAGTAGAGATACAGAAGCTATAAGCTAAACGATAGATCGCCGACGCGCTAAATATGCGAAACGGACCTAATGCTAATGCGATTTATGATCTCCCACCAAATTCGCCTGTTTTGGTCTAGAGAGAAGGAAACACTGGCCAAAGCGGCCATTAGGACGGGCCATTTACCTTACTTACTATTGAGGGTAAAACATATACTGTTAAACTATCTAGCGGACCTATAGCCTTCTAATCTACGGTTATAAAACCCTACCTTTAAGCAACTGAATCGCAGGAGTAAATTGTTGGACTAGAATCGCCACCTAAACCTCTATTTGGGTCAGCCCTTCCTAAGACTATCTTAGAGAGACCTACTAAAGCTCAACAATAACCCCCAAAATAAGGTAGAGGACGCCCTCGCAAATACCCTCTACTTACGGCCATAGCTGACATCACCATCTACCTATAGGATGACAGTCAATTTAGTACTCAATTTAGCGCCTCCTAATAGAAGGAGCTTACTGGTCTACTTAAGAAGGGAGTTTTTAAGATTATAAGACTTACGGACATACTATAAGGCGTATAACTCTTTAATTCGTAATTTGTTAATAAGATTAAGAATAAGGGAACTAATAAGGCTTTTGAGAAATCCCAACTAGTCGTGTAAGCTTATAATAACTTAGAAAAGGAACTGGTTCTTACCTAATTACTAACTATTTAACAAGTTAGCCAATAACTAATTCTCTATATTGCCGCCATAAAGCTTCTATAGGCACGACTTTACCTCTAAGATATTTTACAGGCCTACGTACAATCAACCACTACACTGAATTAAGAATTCTACGTATAACCTCCGTATAAGCTGATTAAGTAACTTGGGATTGATAAGGCCTCTGTTTTAAAGGTTGTAAAACCACTCTATGGAGTACTGGAAGCTGGTAACCACTGGTTTAAGATATATTACTTATATTACATCTAACAGTTATATATGGACCAGTCTACATACGACCCCTGTCTCCTACAGAGCAACGAACCCTTTGGCATTATAGGCCTACAAACTGATGATACTCTATTCCTGGCAGATAAGACCTTTATAAACGTAGAGCAAAACGAGCTGTATAAGGCCAAGTTTATAGCTAAAGAACGGGAACAACTTACCGTTAATACGCCCATTAAGTTCAATGGTGGAGTCATTCAGCTACTAACTAACGGGAGCATTACGCTTACTTAGGAACGACAATGTATAAACCTTAGTATAATTAGCACCAAGCTTGCTACGAGTACAGAATTAAGAGGAGCTACAAGAACCTTAACTCTAAAGGACCAGTATATTGCTTAACGCGCTAGAGGTATATATATCGCTTTAGTTTGCCAGCTAGAAGCCTTATTTAATTTATCCTTTGCCGCCTAGGTGATTAACCCCAACAAGAAAGACGTAAAATAGTTAAATAAACGTCTAAACTGGCAAATTGAGAACGCTAATAGAGGCCTTAAGTTTGTTAAGTTAGATATTAAAACCCTACAGCTCCTAGTGTTTATAGACGCGTTATTTACTAACAACAAGGACCTCTCTTCGCAGATTAGCTACGTCATCGTACTAGCTAATGCTATAAAGAAGGCCAATATTATCTATTAGAGTTTAGTCAAGTGCAAAAGAGTTACTTAGAGCGTACTAGCTTCTGAACTCTACGGTACAGCCCACGGCTTTGATATTGGCGTTGCGATTAAATCTACAGTAGATAAGATCCTATAAATTAACCTCCTACTTGTGCTTTGCACTGATTCCAAGTCCTTATATAACTATTTAGTACGACTTAGAACCACCCAAGAAAAGCACCTAATAATTAATATAATGTGCCTCCGGCAAGCCTACGAACGGAGACAGATTATGGAGGTGAAATAGATTGACGGAGAGGCCAACCCTGCTAATGCTATAACAAAGGGAAAGCCCTGCGCGGCTCTTTAATAGCTTATTAATACAAACCGAATCGACCTATAAGTTATAGGATGGGTTGAATGAACAAACTTAGATTTAGCTTAGCGTTAGGTAACTGATTGTAACGATATAGACCCTAAATTTAACCAGCCAATTAGGATTTTCCATCCCTGGGATAGAAAATTGCTATTGGCTCGCTTACTACTAGCGCCTTAACGGCCCTCGCGATATATTAACCTGCTACCCCTAACAATTCTTCTTGTAATTACGGACCTATAAAAGGAGCGTGGAAGCTATTGCGTATTAATTAGATCTCTAGCTATTGCGTATACGCTGCGAATAAGTCTAAAAGTAAACTTAGCTTTAGAATGTAGATTAGCCTTCTTTTTAGAGTTGCTCCAGTGTCGGAATATTAGTTATGTGACGTGGTTACGAGACCGCGAAGCGAGGCTAGTTAACCTGACCTTAGAGCAACCCCTTACTTCTAGACAATTAATTATCTAACAATTAACAACGTATATGTATTATATAGTGATATTTATACCCGTTGATTAAAGCATGTATACCGACACCTACCTATTATAAATTAAATACTAAATACTTTATTAAAAATATTCTAAATAAAAATATTGTTAATTAATCTATTTATTTTTAATTCTATTTATTTACTTCCTTATATACAACTATTCTATTTTACTAAACCCCTACCTCTTTATATATTCTATACTAACCTATCTACCTTTAATTTTTATTAAAACTATTTTATAAATAAAATATCCTATACCTTTACTTTCTTTAAATTCCTCTTACCTTCCTATTTCTATTTACTATTTTTATTTAAATTTTCTATAAATATTTCCCCTATCTACTTATACTTAATATCTACTATTATCTCTACTACTTCTCTTTTTACTACTTTCTACTCTATAATTTAAATCCTATAATTATTATATAATCCCTCCCTATCTATATAACTAATAAATCTAATCTAAATATCTAAATATCTACTTTATACTACTAAAACTATATAAATCCTTTAAATTCTAAATTATTTCTATTTTTATTTTCTATATATATTTCTTTACTATCTACTACTTCTCTTCTATTTCTTTTTTATAACTACTTATTTATAAATATTATCCCTTTTTATAATTACTAATCTTTTTACTCCCTTTTATCTCCCTTTTTTTTATTTACTTTCCCCTACTTCTAATCTAATAATCTTTACTATCTATCTATATAATATACTTATAAATTTAATAATTTATATCTTATTTTATTTAAATTTAAATATTTAAATTATACTATATTATATAATATTAAATACCCTAACTAAATATTAAAAATATTAACTATATATATAATCTATAACTTCCCTCCTATTTCCTCTATAAATATTACTATTATAATAAATCTCTAAATCTAATTCTTCTATTCTTTTTATTTTCTATTTAAATTCCTAAATTAAATTATTACTTTTAATATTATTATTAACTTACTATATATTATAAATACTTCCTTAATCTACTATAATTCTTAATATATATAAATCTCTTCTATAATTTCCTTAAAATACCCCTTTCTATACTCTATATTTAAAATATCCTATCTTTTTAATTTAACTTATATTATCCTATATTTTTACTTTCTATAACCTACTTTATATACCTCCTATCTATCCTTCTACTATTATAATTCTTTTTATTATCTTTACTACTATTTTTATTACTACTATTATTATCTTTATTATCTTTACTTTATTATTTCTATTTCTACTATTTCTAAAACTACTACTTTTATTTCTATTTCTATTTTTATTACTACTATTTTTACTCCTATTCTTATTTTTACTTCTATCTTTATTATTTTTATTATTATTATATCTATTACTATTATTACTATTACTACCTTTACTTTTATTACTACTATTACTTTTACTTTTACTACTTCTATTATTACCCTAACTATTACTTAATCTACTACTACTTCTATTACTACTTTTACTTCTACTACTATAACTACTATTACCTTTATAATTACTACTTCTATTATCTCTATTACTATTATTATTAAAACTTTTATTCAATCTATTACTACTATTTTTATTATCTTTACTACTAAAACTATTACTTTTACTTATAACTACTTCTATTTACTACTACTACCTACTTACTTAAAATTACCCTCTCCTCTACTTAAATTTCTCTTTTTTTACTACCTTTATTACTACTTTTACTTAATTTACTACTAAAACTACTTATACTAACTTTACTCCTACTCCTATTACTACTTTTATTCCTATTACTACTATTATATTTAACTCTATTAAAATTCTTTCTTTTATTACCTTTACTATCTTTATTCTATTTTCTATTTTTACTACTACTTAATCTACTTTTATTATTACTACTATTATTACTTCTTCTATTATTACTACTTCTATTTTTATTTTTACTATTACCCCTATTATTACTTCTATTTTTACTATTATTACTTTTTCTACTACTAAAACTATTACTAATATTACTAATATTACCTTTACTATTACTCCTATTACTACTTTTACTTAATCTATTATTAAAATTACCTCTATTATTTTATTATTACTTCTATTACTATATCTACTACTTTTACTATTACTTCTACTTCTACTATTACCTCTACTATTATTATTATTCTTACTACTACTACCTTTACTAAAATTATTACTACTACTAAAACTCCTATTACTACTTCTATTCTTATTCTTATTCTTATTAAACCTTCTTTTATTAAAACTACTATTACTACTCCTATTACTACTCCTATTACTACTCCTATTACTACTCCTATTACTTCTATTATATTTACTACTAAAATAATCTAAACTACTTAATCTACTATTATTACTACCTACTTAATCTACTATTTATTTAATTTCTTACTTTTATTTTTACTACTACTTTTATTTCTATTTATATTATTACTTTTACTTCTTTTACTACTTCTTCTACTACTAAAACTATTATTATTATTTCTATTACTACTAAAACTACTACTCCTATTTATAACTACCTCTCTAATACTAACCTATATACTATTACTACTTATTTTACTATTTATTACTCTTCCTCCTCCCTATTTTACTTTAAAATACTATTATTTATAATCCTTAATAAAAAAACTACCCCTACTACTTTATTTTTACCCCTACTATTAACTTATTTCCTCTTTCTTCTATTAATATTATCTATTTATATACTAATCCCTAATTCTTTTATAATCCTTTTTAATCCTTTATAAATATAATACTAATTTCCTATATTTAACTTATATAATAAACTATCTTTATATAACTATAACTACCTAATCGCCTAATTATTCTAATTATTTACTTTTAGCTTATTTATTTACTATATTAAACCTACCTAATTACTAACTACTACCCTAATTAAAATCTACTACTACTTAATCTATTATTTCTTCTACTACTACTCTTATTACTACTACTTCTACTACTACTACTTTTATTCTTACTACTACTTCTATTACTATTACTACTAAAATTTCTTCTATTATCTTTACTATTCCTTTTTTTACTACTTCTATTACTACTTTTATTTAATCTACTACCTTTATTACTATTACTACTACTTAATCTACCTTTACTTACTTTATTACTACCTTTACTACTCCTATTATCTCTATTATCCCTTACTATTCCTATTATTTCTATTATTTCTACTACTTTTACTATCTCTAATACCTCTACTACCTCTACTACCTCTACTACCTCTACTACCTCTATTACCTCTACTACCTTTACTACCTCTACTACCTCTACTACCTCTACTACCTTTACTACCTCTACTACCTCTATTACCTCTACTACCTCTACTACCTCTACTACCTTTACTATCTCTACTACCTTTACTACCTCTACTACCTCTATTACCTCTACTACTACTTCTACTACTATCTCTATTATTACCCCTACTATCCCTACTACTCCTATTATACCTACTACTCCTATTACTTCTATTACTTCTATTATCTCTACTACCCCTACTACTCCTATTACCATTATTATTACTTATATTTTTACTACTTTTACTATAATTATTACTATTACTATTTTTACTACTATAACTATAACTAATTTTATTTAAATTACTACTTTTATTATTACTTAATCTACCTTTACTACTACTCCTACTACTACTACTACTCCTACTCCTACTCCTACTTCTACTCCTACTCCTACTCCTACTCCTACTTTTACTCCTACTCCTACTCCTACTCCTACTCCTACTCCTACTCCTACTTTTACTCCTACTCCTACTTTTACTCCTACTTTTACTCCTACTTTTACTCCTACTTTTATACCTATTTTTATAACTACTATTACTAAAATTATTATTCTTACTATTACTCTTAAAATAACTCCTACTACTACTCCTACTATTACTACTAAAACTTTTACCACTACTTCTATTATT
>Ga0307507_10012653_pt1 | contig 10393 bp, 1 predicted proteins | sample 7_EM_MG_FD_207223 | JGI IMG/M metagenome (GOLD analysis project Ga0307507, IMG submission 207223) | Populus trichocarpa ectomycorrhiza microbial communities from riparian zone in the Pacific Northwest, United States - 7_EM | ecosystem: Host-associated > Plants > Roots > Unclassified | place... | reverse complement strand
TGATATCGCTTGGTAGATAGTTTATCCGCCCCGATTGCCCCTATATAGGTTCGCCCGCAGCTGCATTCTTGTTGAGCTCTCCAGCAATCCTCTTGAGTCTCCACAACAGCCGTACGTAGCTATCAATTCTACGAATCTGATGCTTGTTCATCTAGCGTTCGCATGTGATACATCGTCATTGTGACATAAACTCTCCTTACTTAACTATTCTATTAAATATTTTACGCGCTCTCTTAAAATAATCTTTACCTATTTCTAGTGTTTTAGCTTTATTTTAAATGCTATTAAGGTATATAAGACGCTAAAAAGACTAGCTAATTAAGTCAGCCTCTAGCAACTTTTTAATAAGCTTAATTTTATTTAGCTTATTTTAGGTAAGTTTTGATCTCTATAAAGCTGCTTTAAGATCTGAACTATTTGTAGCTAATATACATACCTTTAGCTACTTAAAAATTCGCCCTTATTGTTACTAAAGCTCTAAGTAAAACTATTATTAAACTCCTCCACTTTAAGCGGTAGATCCTCGCTATTTAGGAGAGCTTCTATTGCCTGCCTCCACCTATTAAAGCTAATATCCTTAAACGGGATATCTTTAATTAAGATAAGCTTATTTTAAGTACTATTAGAGGCAATTGCAATACCTATATAGATAAAAGACTGCTAAATTATAAGCTTTTTTTTAGTTATAAAGCTTATCCTAGGCATCTCTAACAGCCTTAGTAATCGCTATCCACCTTGCAGATATAGCTGCTTAGTGGCTTACAGCCTTGTCAGCCTTAGCCTTAAGCACTTACTTAAGCTTATCTCTTAACAATGCTTTAAAAGCCTTATTAATAGCCACATCCAGCGGTTAAAGTAGGCCTATATATCCTAGAGGAACAACAGCTGGTATAATATTATAAGATTATAGTTCTTTTCTAACGTTATTTATTTTATAGAAGCTTGCTAAGTCTATTATAAGTAAGCTATCCTTATCTCCTATTATTGTAAAATACTTCTTAGCTAACTAATTAAGTAGCAGCAGCTTATTATTATAAGCTGTTATTAATAGCTCTATGGTAATATAAGGGTTCTATTTTATATGCTCCTTTTTATAAATTCTGCCCTTTAGTATACTATAAAAAATTAGCTTTAGTTTGATCTAAGGCTCTTTATTAGTAAAGATATATAATACTAGGGTTGTTTAGCGTTTTGTCTAACTAGTATTACTTATTAAGGCTCTAATAGTATACTTACCTTTAATATAATAAGTTATACTATTAAAAAACTTAAATAGAAGAGGTACTTAATTTATATTTATAATCTTAGACAAAGGATAATGTGTTTTTATATTAGAAGCTGTTTTAACAGCAGAAGAACAACGGATAAAATATAAGAAATTGTTTATAAGCTGTTTATACTCCTATAGTAGCTATTACCTAGTATATATAAGTCTTCTTTATATAATATCCCACTGCTAGCAAAAGCCTCTAAACCAGCTATTTAAGAACTTAAATTGTTGCTAATCTATTAAATTAGTAATTGTATAAATAAGGCTAATAAACACTAACCATTATGGCTGGATCTATATTAGTTTGGTATAACTCTTAATAGAGCTTCTTTGTTATATACTAAAACTAAAAATAAGAAACTTTTTTACTAGCCTGCCTCCACTTAATAAAGGTAGTAAATAATTTAAACTCTAATTAAGGTAGCTGCTCTAATCTTACTCCTAATAAATCTTTTAATTAGTTGTATTTAAGGCTAATAATCTTTAACCAATCCTTCTATATATCCCTAGCTATACGCTCTAGTATTTAAAATTAAGCTAAAGCCTTAGCAGCTATTAGTGGTCGTTTATTGCTATCCCATTTAAGACTAGCTAAGCAATATTGTTTTTGCTTTAAGCCTATACTTACTTCTAGCTCCTTAATATAGTGCCTAAGGAAAAATTTAATTATTTTTATCTTTTTCTTCTTAGAGAGCGTCTAGTGGTTTCTAATCCTTATAGGTAAAGCTTTATATAGAGTTGCTATATTAATTATAACCTCTAAAGATCTATTTTTATAACTAGGCTTAATATTAGTAAAATAGAGGATATTAAAATTGTTATTGTTATTTAGCTAGGTAAGAGGAGGGCATTAGCTTATAGCTATAAAATAGCTTATTAGAAATTGTTGGGAATACAGGCAAGTTGCCGTCACGTGCCGCCGCGACACTAGCGTGGCGAGGAGCTTTAAGCTCCTCGCCCTTCCTCATTAGAATAATAGAATATAACAATAATCATCATACTATCTACGAACCGTAGCTACGTGATATTACCTTATAATACCTACACTAATCAGTGGTTAACTTCACTGTTATACTATAGAGCAGCTAAGTATTCCCAAGAAGAGATAAGCCACTATACTAGTGCTACTCGTGCTAAAGGAAGCTGTCTTTTAAGGTCAGAACTGGTCCTAAACCTTAAATATAACTCTTCTACAAATCTAAGGATCTAAAGGCCAGAACTGGTCCTAAGCCTTTCCCAGATTACAGATTCTTGCGTCCATTACGCAGAATAACACGCTTTATAAGTCTTCGCGATTTAAGGCCAGAACTAGTCCTAAGCCCCATAATCACAGATTCTCGTCTAAATGTTACGGACGCTTTAAGTACGATGTTACGACTACTTGGAGAAGAGTCGCAGGAAGCTAGTTGGTTAATATAGGCACGGTCCAGGATGGATCCGGTGGAACCATGTGACGAGGAATGGTAAGCAAGTCACATAATATTATACGCAGTGTACGGAGTATACGTAGTGTACGTCTACGTATAACACGTATAACACATACCTTACGTACAAGAGAGGATTTCTTAGGAGTATAGTTATGTATTTAAAGGACCTCAGTCCCTACCGTAGATAGTTCTCTCCTTGTAATAAATCTTAGAATATAATTAGAGTTAATCTGTTAGGTAACCACTCTACCAGTTATTATTATGTTGTTGTTTTGTTCTTACCTATATACCTAGCCTAATAATAGAACCCACCGTAGTTCCTACTACAAGGTTCTGTTACACATTCACTACTAAGGTTATAGTATTTAAACAAGATTGAATAACATACTACCTAAAGCACTAGTTATAACAACATTGGCAACAGCCACAACCTTAGGGCCAGGTGATACCAGTATAGACAATGGGGATTCTTAAGTGGTTACACAAGGTTAGTTATAGGAAATAGTTAATTACTTACAAAACAATAATAGGATACTTAAAGAACGTATTAATAGAATTAAAGCAGCAAAAATTAAGCTACCTTTAATTAAACGGTTCTTAGAAGAGAAGTTAAAGCTTAAGGGATTTCTTACGCAGATACACTTTAAGGTAGTACAAAAAGGAGCAAAGTTAGCAATATTATTAGATTAAGTAGCCTATACAGGATTGTTCCTAATGGGGAGGGCACTTAAGTGGTTTAAGCTGTATCTTATAGAAATATAGGCTAATAGCATAACAACTACTAACCAGGATATACGGTATATATTTGCCAGTTAGAACGGGTTTATAGAATAACCAACGCAGATATTTAGAGACCTAGAGGCTATAACCACAGCGGAATAAAAGCTTCAGAATTTAGTACAACGCACTTTAGCAATTAAGTATACAACATAGTTTTAAACACTAGCCATATAGGTTAAGTGGAATAATAGGGCGCTTATAGCACAGTATAAACAGGGACTTAAGGCTAAAGTCTAGGACGTAATTATCCTAATAGAAGATACGGATACTCTAAGAGAGTTAATAGATTAGTTAATAAAGATTAATAATAGAATCTACTAAAGGGAATAAGCTAAAAGAGGGTAAGATAGAGTTCTATAGTTATATAAGGCGTAGAGTACGTAATAACAGACATAGAGTTAAAAACTATAGAATGGCGTAGAGCTAATGGACCTAAGCGGTACTAAAGAAACCTAAAGATAGGAAAAGAAACCATAGAAACCCAAAGGTTAAGGATTAAGTAATTAAAGGACCTAAGAGCAGAGGCCAAACTAGGGATTTTAGCAGTAGAAGACGTTTAGGCGGACTCTACAGCAAGAAAAATAGTTTAAAGATAGGGCTTATATAAATTATAAAAAACAAGGTTATTTTGCTAGAGACTATAGAGGTAGTTAGAGTAACTACGCAGTAAAGGGAACTAGGCTAGTAGACGGCACATATATACAAAGGGATAACAGTGCACTATAAGAAATAAAAGAGTGTTTAATTAACAGTTTTGCGTATTATTATAATAACACATGCCGAATTTATAAGGACGCTAAATACGGCGCAAGCTATTAACTATAGGAGCTATTATTATCTAAGTTTAGAGGAACCAACAAACCAGCTTATAAATTAGACATTAAAGATAATAAATTTAATAAAGGTAAAGTATTTACCAATAATAAGGTAATAAAGGTAGCTTACTAGAAGCATATAGACCTTAAAGAAGTCAAAATAGAAGTAGAGACTAAGACTATTATAGAACAGGGTTTAGTAACGGATACTATAATACTATTAGATATGATTTCCATCGCTTTATAAGATAATAGGAGCAATATTTAGAAGAAACTAAGCAAGTAGATAACTGCTAGTGCTAGCTTATTACTTAATAAAGGCAAAAGGCCATAGGCTTAAGATTCTTAAGAAGAGATAAAAGAAGCTTAAGATTCTTAAAATAAAATAAGACATACCTAAGGACCTATAATAGATAAAAACTAATGGAAAAGGGCAGTAACTTAGTTTAGTAATAAATAAATAAGTATAGGACGTAAATTCAAGAACTATAAGTTTAGGGAATAAATAAGAACGTTAGTAATCCCAGGTAAACATAGTATTTAGCCTAAAGATTAAATAGTTAATACTAGGATTAAAAAGCAAGACGACTATAAAGATCTGGCTACAAGACGCAGAAAATAAGAAACTATAGATAAATTTAGAACAAGAATTATTATATAGCAAGAGCAAAAGCTAGATAAAAGGTTAGCTATGCTAGGTTATATAAGGGATAGAGTACCCATGTAAAGAGTTACTAATAGGCCAAGTATAGGGACACCTAGGGTAAAGTGGTTAGATAAACTAGAATAAGAAGAGGATCTAGATATTCTAACCTAGTTTAAAGAAAGATATACTAAAGGATGTTATAATGTAGCAATAACAAGGTACTTTCTAATAAATAGACTATATACACTAAACCAGTTGTATAGAAAGTGGTATAGGTAATAACACAACAATAAATAGGAAGACTTTTATATATAGCTAGACAAAAAAGTTGTCTAAAACTAACCCATTACAGAAAAACGCATAAGTTATATTAAAGGAGCGTTAATTATAATGTTAAGGAACCTAGAAGAAGAATCTAGGAACTAGAAAAGTAAGTAATAAATCTTAATACTAGCAGTAGAGATACCAGTAGTTAGGTTAACTAGGTATAGATTTAAACTTAAGGATAAAGATAAACTAAGAGTTAACCTAAAACATGCAGCATATTATATACTATTGTGGATAGCTTGTGTAGATAATACGTGCAACATATATAGAGCACTAAAAGATAAGAACCGAAAGTACCTAGTAAAAATATATTAGGCACTAGAGGAAAAACGGTTTAGGAATGCTAAGTATATATATAGTTAGCACCCAGTAGAAGTACAAGGTTAAGGGGACTTAATACTTTAACTAGGAAGATTCCTTACGGAAGAATACCTAGATAAATAACAGTAGTAGAAGTACCTAGAGAACACTTGTCTATAGTATATAGAGGAAAAGAAATAAACTAAGTATTAGCTAAAGGTGGACTAAGTATAAGCAGGATTAAGCAGCTAATAGTTAGGAAAAGGGGAGGCGTATAGAACTAGAGGAAACTAGTATTAGAGCCTTAAACCCTTAAAGGAATTTAAAAATAACACCTAAATTTATAAGCTAAGTGGTAAGATCAGTAGTTTAAAGCGTTAGTAGATAGTAAAGCAACTAGAAACCACATATTACCAAAGATAGTAAAAAGAATAGGGTTACTACACAGACAGAAGAAACACCCGTATCTATTTATAACAATTTTAGAAGATTAGATAGCCTATAAAGGAGGCATTATTAATCTTAAAATAGGACCTATTTAGATAACTATTAAAGGGAGACCAGTTAGAATGTCTTTTAATATCCTACCGTTAGGATAGGATAAGGCGATACTAGGAATGCCTTAGTTATAGGAGTACAATCTAAAGATTAATTGGGTTACAGGTTAGGTTAATATTAAGAATATATAATAACATAAAGTACAACAGTAAACTAAGTTAGTATAGTACCAAGTTAGAGCAATATATAAAGAGACTAAGTAAGGCTTAAGTTATGTACCAAAGAGATACCACAAGTATAGTAAAAAGTTATGGTTACTAGAAAGTGAAAAGCTGTTAGAGTATGTAGCTTAGGACTACAAGATAGAATTAGAAAAGGGAATAAGTCTAAAGTTCTTTTTAATCTATAAGCTTACTAAAACAGAGTTAGTAGCGCTTAAGGAGTTTATTCAGAAGAACTTATATAAGGGATATATCAGACCATTATAGTTATTAGTAGGATATCCAGTACTATTTATCCCAAAGAAGAACAGAAAACTTAGGATATGTATAAACTATAGACAGTTAAACAGCATTACTAGGAAGGATAGATATCCTTTACCCTTAATTAGCAAAATCTAAAACAGAATAGGCAATATAAAGATCTTTATAAAGATAGATCTAAGATGGGCGTACCACTAGATTAGAATTAAGGAAGGCAACAAATAGAAGGCAGCCTTTAGGTTAAAGAAAGGACTATATAAGCCATTAGTTATACAATTTAGGCTTATAAACGCACTAGCAACATTCTAGAAGCGAATTAATAGTATATTAGGAGAACACCTAGATGAATTTATTATAGTATATTTTAACAACATTATTATCTACTTAGAGAATAAGGAAGAGCATAGAGAACATATTAAGTGGGTCTTAAAGAGACTATAAGAAGAACAGATATTAGTAGCAATTAAGAAATACGAGTTCTTTACTAAGAAGACTAATTTTATTAGATTTATTATTAAACTAGGCCAACTTAGCATAGATCCAAAAAAGATTAAGGCTATAGTGAATTAGCAAGAACTAGAGAATGTTACGCAGTTAAAATCATTCCTAGGGTTTTGCAATTATTGTAGAAGGTTTATAGTACAATAGTTAAAGAATATTAAGCCACTTACGCGGTTAACCAAGAAATAAGAACTATAGGCATAGGGAAAGGAGTAATAAGAACTATTTAGAAAAGTTAAAGAGTTGTTTACCTAAGAGCTAGTTCTTAAAATCTATTAACTAGGTCTAGAGACGGTTATAGAAATAGATGTATTAGACTTTACACTAGGGGCATACTTTATATAGAAATATTAGGATAGATGGCACCCAGTAGTATACTATAGTTAAAAGATAATACCACTAGAGTTAAACTATAACATCTATAATAAGGAGTTGTTAGGTATAGTTACAGCACTTAAAGAATAGAGAGCATTTTTATAAGGTATAGAGAAACCATTTATAGTTAAAACAGACTATAAGAACCTTACAGGATTTCTAATAACAAAGAAACTCAACCAAAGATAGGTTAGATGGGCGGAAATGCTTATAGAATACTATTTTAAAATTTAGTATACCAAGGGTACAGATAATATACGAGCAGACGCTCTAAGCAGAAAGGCTAAACTATAAAGTAATAAAAAGCTATTAGGAGCTTTATTATAAAAGAATTAAGATAGATTAATTAGGTATAATTACCCAAAGATTATAGTAACTAAAGAAAGTTAGATCTATAAATTACTAGAGAGTGATTAGATATAGAAGATCTAAAAAGCATAGGCAAAGAATCTAGACTTAGAGTAATACAAAAATAGAGAAATAATATATATACCTAGGTCTATTATAGAAGAGTTTATTAAGGAATTCCATAAGGGAATAATATAAGGATACAATGGAGCTATAGGCTTAGTGTTAAGACTTTAAAAAGAGTATATTATTTAAGGAATCTGGGGACTAGTAAGATAAGTTATAAAAAAATATTTAGATTGCTAAAGGAATAAACCGACAAGGTATAAGCCGTATAAAGGGCTATAACTTATTAAAGTACCAGGAAGACCATAGGAAGTTATATTATAGGACTTTATTATTAAGTTACTAAAGTTAAGAGATTCTATTATAGGATAAGATTATAACATAATTTTAGTAATAGTGGATAAGCTAATAAAGTAGGGATACTTTATAGCATGTACTAAAGAGATATCAGTAGAAGATGTCGCTAGAATCTATATAAAAGAAGTATTTATAAGACATAGAGCACTAGATAAGATTATATTAAACAGAGATCTAAGATTTATAGTAGTATTTTAGGAAGTATTTCTAGTAGAATAGGGAGTTTACGCAGTAATATCTACAGCATATTATCCGTAGATGGATGGATAAACAGAAAGACTAAACTAGACACTAGAACAGTATTTAAGGCATTATATTAACTACGCACAAAATAATTGGGTATCGTTATTACCAATTATACAGTTTGTATATAATGCAACACTACAAGAAGGAATGGGGACATTACCATTTAAGGCGAATTATGGATATGAGCTAAGAATATCGTTATCGCCATATTAAGTAAAAAAGACAAGTAGCACAGCTAAATAAAGAATAGAGACGTTAATAAATCTTTATATAGACCTTACAGAAACAGCTAAACTAGTATAAAAATAAATAAAAAGGTACTATAATGCTAAGAGATCTAAGGGACCAGATCTTAAGAAGGGAGATAAAGTGTAGCTACTATACAAAAATTTTAAGAGTTAATAACTAAGTAAGAAATTAGACCACGTTAGACTAGGACCTTTTAAAGTTAAGTAAAGAATTTTATTAGTTATATATAAGTTAAACCTACTAGCTAAAATAAAGATCTACCCTATATAACATATTACAATGCTAGAGCCAGCATATAGGAATATTAAGCTACCAGTCTATAAGGTAGACATATATAGAGGACAAGAGAAAGATAAATAGTAAGTTTTAAAGATTATTAGTTATAAGGACGTAGAAAACGAAATATAGTATAAAGTAAAGTGGATAGGCTATAGTGAGACTACCTAGGAACTACTAAGCAACTTAGGGAATGCTATGGGAAAGGTATAGAAGTATCAGAAGAAAGTAGGTTAGGTAATATTAACAAAAAAGGATTGCTAAAAAATAAGTTACCTAAGGGGGACCTAAGAGGAGCAATTGCTGAGCTATTTGGAGTTGTTTCCCTTATAGGAGGAGAGCCAGTCCTTTTATTACCTAGCTTAGATAGACCCTATTAAACAAGCTTCTATTCCTTAGAACGGACCTTCTTATAAACACATTTAAGACGTTAAAGACGAGCATAAGCTAAATATTAAGCTTTAAGAACGCGTATAAACTCTTCTAAAGTATATTAAACCTTAAGTAGCGCGGAGGCCAGCTTACCATTAAGTTTTATAGCGGTAGATTAAACATGAGACCTTATAATAAGTTACTTAGGGAACTTGAAGACTATTAAGAGTTATAGGACGCGTATACTTAGCATTAGAGACAGAGCAAACGTCATAGGACGATTAAATGTTTGCTTTAGTATACTCCAAGTAAAACAAGGGTTGTTAAGACGAAGGACTTGCTATTATAATATATACTAACCCCACTTTCGCACAACAAGAATACGGAGATAATATTATCTCACTAAGTAACAGTATGGCAGCCACGGTGCGAGCATAATATTGCGCTTATAAAGAAGAAGAAGCTTTAGGTATAATAAGTAAGAATATTAACTAGACTAATTAAATGGACATTATACCTCTAGTGGATAACTTGGAGATGTTAGGAATCTTTAAGGATAAAAATAAAGAGGAGGGAGATAGTGTTACGGACACTTTAAGTACAATGTTATAACTACTTAGAGAAGAGTTGCAGGAAGCTAGTTAGTTAATATAGGCACATCGGGAAAATATTCGCAGGATGAGATTTAAGTAGACTTTGGTTTTCGCGTTTCGCGTAATTAATATGCAATTTAACTAACTTAACACGCAATTGACCAACTTAACACACAATTGACCAACTTGACACGCAATTTAACTAACTTAACACGCAATTAACTAACTTAATATACAATTTAACTAACTTAATACGCAATTGACTAACTTAACACATTTAAAAGTTAAATAACACGTAGTTGACCTACTTGACAACTTTAAAAGCTAACTGTATATTTCTTGACACGCAGTTAACCTACTTAGCAACTTTAAAAGGTAACTATATATTTCTTAACATGCAATTATATATTTAACTAGTATATATTATCTAATATAATCTTATACAATCTTATATAGTCTTATTAC